>Ga0209374_1000277_pt1 | contig 59550 bp, 56 predicted proteins | sample SaaInlLV_DNA_10m_FD_184683 | JGI IMG/M metagenome (GOLD analysis project Ga0209374, IMG submission 184683) | Marine microbial communities from expanding oxygen minimum zones in the Saanich Inlet - SI075_LV_DNA_10m (SPAdes) (version 2) | ecosystem: Environmental > Aquatic > Marine > Unclassified ... | reverse complement strand
CACATTTCTGTGAAGCTTTAAGTGAGCCCTGAAGGATTCGAACCTTCGACCGCCTCCTTAGAAGGGAGGTGCTCTATCCAGCTGAGCTAAGAGCCCGTAATTTTAAAGTTGTTACGACCAACTGTGTCGGGGTGGCAGGATTCGAACCTGCGACCTCCTCGTCCCAAACGAGGCGCGATGACCGGGCTACGCTACACCCCGAGTGCAATATTTATTTGCGGAGAGACAGGGACTCGAACCCTGGCGACAGTTACCCGTCGACAGATTAGCAATCTGCTCCATTACCACTCTGGCACCTCTCCTTTTGACATCAAAATCGCGTTTGATATTAAAAATTGCGAGTGCAAATGTAGTATTACAATTAGACTTTCGCAAGGTAATTTTAATAAATTTCCGTTTTTTTTATTCGGGATATTCCACGCGTAAATGGTAGATATTCATTAACTTTTTCTTAATCACCTTCTTAATGATTTCTATCTCTCTAAAAGTGATGTCCGAATTTAAAAATTGTCCATCATTCATCTGTTTGTCTATAATTTTATTGATCAATTCATCAATTAAAATTGCTGATGGTATTTTAATACTTTTTGAAGCCGCTTCCGCTGCATCACACATCATTAAAATGGCTGTCTCTTTCGAAAAAGGAATCGGTCCTTTATATTGAAACTTCTTAATATCAACCCCCGGATTCTGGGCTTTCTCTTTCATGTAAAAATAATATGTAGTACTTGTACCATGATGCGTTCGTATAAAATCGATAATTCGATCGGGTAAATTGTACTTCTTTGCCAATTCAATTCCTTTAATTACATGATCAGTAATGATCTTAGAACTGTCTTCAAAAGAAATATCGGTATGCGGGTTTACCGCCGTAGTTTGGTTTTCCGTAAAATACATCGGATTTGGTATTTTTCCAATATCATGATACAACGCCCCGGTTCTGACCAACATCGAGTTGGCACCAATTTCATTGGCTGCAGCTTCTGCTAAATTAGCGACCTGCATAGAGTGTTGAAAGGTTCCTGGTGCTTTCTCATTCAATTCTCTTAAAATTTTGCTATTGGTATTTGAAAGCTCCAACAACGTAACATCTGAAACCAAACCAAAAATTTTCTCATAGATGTAGATGAAAAAGATCGACAAAAATGACAAAACTCCGTTGGCTGCAAACATCATGAAGTAAAAACGATTGATCTGTGAAGCATCCCCTTCTTTAATAATTGAAAAGGCAAAATAAGTCAACATATAAATAAGCGTAATTTGTCCTACTGAAATAAACAAATTGGCCCGCTTGTAAAGTTCAGAAACCGTAAGTATGGTAACTATCCCTGCAATAATATGTAAGTAAATAAATTCGAAACTATTTGGGACAATAAAACCAAGCAATAAAATGGTTAAAACATGCGTAAACAGTCCCAAGCGTGCGTCAAAAAAAGCTTTTAAAACAATGGGTAAAATACTCAGAGGCACCACATACAAATAGTCGGAATTGTATTTGATAACCAACGTCTGTATAAAAATCATTAAAAACACATTCAGAAAAATGAAGGTAACTTTATTGTTGTTCTTAAATATTTCAACACGGTATTTGTGCAAAAACAAAAGCAACATCAATAAAGCCAATGCAACTAAGATGGTATAACCAAAAACAATCCAATTATAATAAGACTCCGTCCAAACCTTCGATTCGAATTCACTTTTTAAAGAGTTTAAAATGGCTAAATTTTCTCCTTCTACAATGTCTCCTTTCAAAATAATCAACTTCCCTTTAGAAACTTTTCCTTTGGTATATGAAATGGCTTCTAGATCAGCAGTAACCATTTTCTCTGTAAAAACAGCATCAAAAGAAACATTGGGTTTTATAATTTCTGATAAAATAGTAAGCACCGTATTCTTAATATAGCTGTTTTGATTGCCTTCCAGTTCTTTTTTGATCTCTAAGAATACCCGATTGGATGTCAAAAAGGTCTTGTAAGCAATATCTTCTACTCGATTGTTGTCTTTCAAAACCACCATCATGTTCTCTTCAGGAATCATTCCTTCACTGGTCATTTCTAAAAAACCGTTAGCATATACTTTCCGAATAATTTTCTCTCCTTTGCTCCTATAAAGCATTAAAGCAGCTTCCGTAATAGAATCATTTTCTGATAATGGTGCGAAACGCTTTTTAAAATTATCTAAAACCTCCTGTTCAACTGCAGTATTTTTTAAGAAGTAATATTTCGAGTTGGCGGAAATGGCTTCCTTTTCTTGAATAATTTCTGCCTCCGTTTTCTGAATCGCAAAATCAAAAGTTGCATACAAATTGTCGTATTTCCATACCTTCCCGTTATTAAACTCATATTTAAACTGTCCGCCCTTAGGAAACAAATAAACAATCGCCACAGTGGTAATTAGAAACAACAATACCTTATAAATAATCGTATTATTTTGATAAATTTTATTTACAATTTTGCGCATAGAAAAAAGATTACTCCAACAAATTTACAGTAAAAAAAGTAAGGCATGAAATTCACTGAGACTTATAAAACTTAAATTGATTAAAAATGGTTATTTTCGCAATAGAAAAACGAATTAAATCCATCGATTACCTATGAAAGAAGTTGTAATTGTATCTGTTGCCAGAACTCCAATTGGAAGTTTTATGGGAAGCTTGTCTACTCTACCGGCAACAACATTAGGAGCTATCGCCATAAAAGGCGCTTTAGAAAAAATTGATTTGCAACCTCAGCAGGTAGACGAAGTATATATGGGAAATGTTGTCTCTGCAGGCTTAGGACAAGCCCCCGCAAGACAAGCAGCCATCTATGCAGGCATTCCAGATACCGTACCCTGTACAACCGTTAATAAAGTTTGTGCATCGGGTATGAAATCGATCATGCTCGCCGCGCAAGCAATTGCATTAGGCGATGCCACCATCGTGGTTGCAGGAGGAATGGAAAATATGAGTCGAATTCCACATTACCAACACGCCCGAAATGGCAATAAATTTGGATCCATTACCCTAGAAGACGGAATGCAGAAAGATGGTCTTGTAGATGCTTATGAAGAAATAGCCATGGGGGTTTGTGCAGATGCCTGCGCTACTGAACATGGCTTTACTAGAGCAGCACAGGATGCCTTCGCAATTCAGTCTTACGAACGATCTGCAAAAGCCTGGAAAGCAGGAAAGTTTGCAGACGAAATTGTACCTGTAACCATTCAACAAAGACGAGGAGATCCGATTATTTTTTCGGAAGACGAAGAATATAAAAACGTAAAAATTGAAAAAATTCCTGCTTTGCGTGCCGCTTTCACAAAAGACGGAACCGTTACCGCAGCAAACGCATCCACCATTAATGATGGAGGTGCTGCATTGGTTTTAATGTCTGCAGAAAAAGCTGCCGAATTAAAGATCAAACCCCTTGCTAAAATTAGAAGCTATGCAGATGCTGCTCATGCTCCAGAATGGTTTACAACAGCTCCCGCAAAAGCAATTCCAAAAGCATTGGCAAAAGCAAATATTGCCCTAGATGCCGTAGATTATTTTGAATTGAATGAAGCATTTTCAGTTGTTGGTATGGCCAACATGAAACTCTTAGGCATTTCCGATGAGAACGTAAATGTAAATGGTGGTGCAGTTTCCCTAGGACACCCTTTAGGAGTTTCTGGCGCTCGAATTGTCATTGCATTGACATCAATTTTGAAACAAAACAATGCCAAAATTGGTGCTGCCGGAATTTGTAATGGCGGTGGTGGTGCTAGTGCAATGATTATTGAAAACATTTAAACACAACAAGAGAGAAATTGTTATACGGAATTTGTAATTTAAGTATTGTCCCGCTTCGTTTAGAAGCAACCGATGCCTCTGAAATGGTGAACCAAGTTTTATTTGGTGAATCTTTTGAAGTCTTGGAAAAGGAGAAGAAATGGAGTAAAATTAGACTCCAACACGATGGTTACGAAGGATATATTGATAACAAACAATACGAAGAAATCTCAGAAACACTTTTTATCAAACTCTCTCAAGAGACACAAAAATATTCTGGAGAGTATGTCGATTTCGTTACTGACACTCAAAACAAATTGACAACCATCCCACTTGGAGCGCGACTCCCTTTTTTGGAAAACAATGCTTTTGCAATTAATGATACACAGTTTTCATATGATGGTGCTGTTTTTAAAGAACAATTCCCCAAAGAGGCCCTTGTCAAAAAAGCAATATTGTTTCTAAACGCTCCTTATTTATGGGGAGGAAGAACGCCTTTTGGTATTGATTGTTCGGGATTTACGCAAATGGTTTACCGACTGTGTGGATTTCAACTATTACGAGACGCCAAAGAACAAGCTACCCAAGGAGGAGTCCTAAGTTTTATTGAAGAAAGTGAAGCAGGAGATTTGGCCTTTTTTGACAATGACGAAGGAAATATTACCCATGTAGGAATTATTATGAAGGATTATAAAATCATTCATGCCCATGGAAAAGTTCGAATAGACACTCTAGATCATAGTGGAATTTACAATGTCGATCTTCAAAAACACACACACAAACTGAGAGTCATTAAAAAAATAATTTAGACACAAAAAAACCGAAACAAATGTTTCGGTTTTTTTGTGTCTAAATTTTGAAATAATACCTTTATTTCATGCTCTTGTATAAAGCTCTAAACTCATCAGACTTTTCATCGTTTTCTATGGTATCATAGATGTTTAAAATTGTCTTTACTGTATCTAATGTTCTTTTCAATGAATCTGCTTTAATTAAATAAGGTAAGGCTTCATTACAAACATCTTTTTGTTTCTGCTCTAAAGCGTCATATTTATCAAAATCATTTAAACTTTTATTCATTTCTTCAACAATAGCAACTCTTTTGTTTAAGATTGACAACCCTAAATTTAAATAAGCATCTCTATATGTTGGATCTAACTCAATGGCTTTTTTATAGTATCCTTGAGCTTCTTCAATTTTATCTTGATTGTAATTTACAACACCCAAATTAAAAAACAACGTAGGATTTGTTGGATCCATTTTAGTAGCTTGTTCCATTAGCTGTCCAAACATATCCATTTTTTCTAATTTAATATACAATTCAGCTTCCGCTAAAAGTAAATTTAAATCTTGTGGATTTTCTATTCTTGCTTCTTTAATTGCAGTCACAGCTTCATCAACCTTTCCTTGATCTTTTAGGATTAAAGCAATGTTTTTAACGATGGTCGCTTTTTTAGATTTAGATCCCTTATCGATTGGATTTGTATATTGCCCAGATTTAACATAAAGATTTCTTTGGCTTTCAGAATCTATTCGCTCTTCTTCTCCTGTTTCTTTATTGGTGGCAAAATATTCTAGCACAATTCCTGTATATCCAAGACTTTTCAAATCTCTGTAGTATGTCAATGCAATGTCTAATTCTTTTGCTTGGGTTGCACTCACCGCAGCATTGTACATAAAAGCAGTATCTGTGGGACTCAATTTATAGGTTAAGTAAAACAACTCCGCTGCGTTCTTATAGTCTTTCTCGTCATTGTATAATTTCAATGCTTTTTCTGATACCTCTTTGGTCAATTGGCCTTGCATTGGTTTTGCTTTGCTGGTATAATTTTGCTTTCCAGTCTCTTTCTCAAAAGCAAAAAGTGCAGTAAAAGTATCGGCTGCTGTTCTGTAATTCTTTTGTCCAGCATAAGCTTGGGCTTTTAAGAAGTAAAATTTTGCTTTTAATTTTGCATCCATGTTGCCCATTAAGGCTTCTGCTGCTGAAATTGAAGCAACAGCTCCGGCATAATCTTGTTTTTTAAGGGCTTTACCCGCCGCTTTTAATTCGTTTTTCTGTGCAAATACTCCCATTGACATTAATGCCAGTGAATATGCTATTATTTTTTTTTTCATTGTACTGGGGATTTTATTGGTTGTTATTCTTGATTTTCTTTGGTATCTGTATCATTTTCCGTGCCATCTTCAATTGCATCTTCAGCACCTTCTTCTAGCACTTCGTCGGCATCTTCCTGATGCGCTACTTTTGCAACTGCCGCTATGCTATCAGAATCTTTAATATTAATTAAACGAACACCTTGTGTTGCACGTCCCATGACTCTTAAATCTTCTACAGCCATACGAATCGTCAATCCAGATTTATTAATAATCATTAGATCATTGCTATCATCTACATTTTTAATGGCAACTAAGTCTCCCGTTTTTTCTGAGATATTTAAAGTTTTTACACCTTTACCTCCACGGTTGGTAATTCGATAATCTTCTAATTTAGAACGTTTTCCGTATCCTTTTTCTGAAACAACTAGAATATTACTTTCCATGTCATTTACAGCTACCATACCAATTACCTCATCATTTTCATGTTGTAAGGTAATTCCTCTAACTCCAGAAGCAGTTCTTCCCATTGGGCGAGTTTTAGCTTCTTCAAAACGAATCGATTTACCAGATGCTAATGCTAACATTACTTGGCTATCACCTGTAGTTAATTTTGCTTCTAACAATTCATCTCCATCCTTAATAGTAATGGCGTTGATTCCGTTGGTTCTTGGACGAGAATATTGTTCTAAAGAAGTCTTTTTAACTTGTCCTTTTTTAGTGGCCATAATTACATAATGGCTATTGATATAGTCTTCGTCTTTTAAGTCTTGTGTTACTAAGAATGCTTTTACTTTATCATCTTGTTCAATATTGATTAAGTTTTGCATCGCTCTTCCCTTGGTGCTTTTACCACCTTCTGGAATTTCGTATACGCGCATCCAGAATACTTTTCCTTTTTGGGTAAAGAACATCATATATTGATGGTTGGTTCCCACAAATAAATGCTCTAAGAAATCTTCATTTCGAGTGGTTGCTCCTTTCTGACCTCTTCCTCCACGGTTCTGAACCTTATATTCTTCAAGATTTGTACGCTTTAAATATCCAGCATTCGAAATCGTAACGACTACCTTGGTATCTGGAATCATGTCTTCAATTCGCATGTCTCCACCTGCATATTCAATGACAGATCTACGTTCATCACCATATTTGTCTTTGATATGAAGTAATTCGTCTTTTATAATCTGGTAACGTCTTGGTTCGTTGGATAAAATATCTTTTAAATCTGCAATTGTTTCAATAATTGCATCATATTCTCCACGCAATTTGTCTTGCTCTAATCCTGTCAACTGGCGCAAACGCATCTCTACAATTGCTTTGGACTGAATTTCAGACAATTCAAAACGAACAATCAGAGCCTCTTTGGCTGCATCTGCATTGTCAGATCCTCGAATGATTTTAATCACCTCATCGATATTGTCTGATGCAATAATTAAACCTTCTAAAATATGAGCTCGTGCTTCTGCTTTCTTTAATTCAAATTCTGTTCTTCGAACAACAACTTCATGTCTGTGCTCTACAAAATAATGAATTAACTGCTTTAAATTTAATTGTTCTGGACGCCCTTTTACAAGCGCAATATTATTGACACTAAAAGAAGTTTGTAACTGGGTGTATTTATATAATTTATTTAAAACGATGTTTGGAATTGCATCTCGTTTTAAAATATATACAATACGCATTCCATTTCTATCAGATTCATCGCGAATGTTTGCAATTCCTTCTAATTTTTTATCATTGACCAATTCAGCAGTTTTTTTAATCATTTCTGCTTTATTCACTTGATAAGGGATCTCTGTAACAATAATACACTCTCTACCCTTCACCTCTTCAATAACGGCTTTAGCACGCATTACAATGCGTCCACGGCCTGTATGAAAAGCATCTCTTACACCATCATAGCCATAAATAGTACCTCCTGTTGGAAAATCTGGCGCAGTAATGTACTGCATCAATCCGTCAATATCAATGTCATTGTCATCAATATAAGCAACAGTTCCGTTAATAACTTCAGTTAAGTTATGCGGGGCCATATTAGTTGCCATACCCACCGCAATTCCAGAAGCTCCATTGACTAATAAGTTTGGAATTCTTGTTGGCAACACCGTTGGCTCTTGCAAGGTATCATCAAAATTCAAACGGTGATCTACAGTATCCTTTTCGATATCCGCCAACATATCTTCCGATATTTTCTGCATTCTAACCTCCGTATAACGCATTGCAGCTGGAGAATCACCATCGACAGAACCAAAGTTTCCTTGACCGTCTACCATCATGTATCGAACACTCCAGTTTTGAGCCATTCGCACCATAGAATCATATACAGAAGTATCTCCGTGTGGATGATACTTTCCTAAAACTTCTCCAACAATTCTTGCCGACTTTTTATACGATCCAGTTGCTTTAATTCCTAACTCATGCATCCCAAACAATACTCTTCTATGAACGGGCTTTAAACCATCTCTTACATCGGGTAATGCTCTTGAAACTATCACTGACATCGAGTAATCGATGTACGCAGATTTCATCTGCTCTTCAATGTTAATCGGAATTAACTTTTCTCCGTCTGCCATATTTATATCCTATTAATTTTTAATCCTTTTTTTAAAACAAGGCAAGATACTATTTCTATCAGTATTTACAAAGGTTTTAGCGTTTCTATAACCGAAGAGTTATCAACATTTTTGTGTGTTTTTTAACATTGATTTATCTCACTGATTTTCAGGTACTTTTGACACTATTAGAGCTCTCAAGCGCTACTTTTCTCCTCATCTAGCATTTTTTTGTATTTTTCTTCTAAAAAAGGATTAAATTTACACTAATAAAAGAAAAAAGATATGGACGAAAATTTTTCACCAAAGGTTAGAGACATAATTACCTACAGCAAAGATGAAGCTTTGCGTTTGGGCAACGATTTTATTGGCACAGAACATCTTCTTTTAGGATTGATTAAAAAGGGAAATGGAAAAGCAATTGAAATTTTAACCGTTTTTGATGTAGACTTCTTGCTCTTGCGCAAAAAGCTAGAACAGTTAAATCCAGCAGAACCTACCCTTGAAACTCGAGCCAACACAAATAACTTGCACCTTACAAGACAAGCTGAAAAAGCACTTAAAACCACTTTTTTAGAAGCAAAACTATATCAAAGTGAAGCCATCGATACCGCGCATTTATTGCTTTGCATTTTGCGTAATGAAAATGACCCTTCAACGAAACTATTACATAAATACAATGTAAATTATGACGGTACAAAAGCCATCTATAAAGATTTACATGTAGAGGGCGATTTGCCTTCGAACCCAATTGCAGAAACCCCTTCTGATGATGGGTTTGAATCAGAAAAGTCAAATCCATTCGAACCAAAACAACCTCAAAAAGGAAAAACATCCAAAAAATCTAAAACACCCGTGCTAGATAATTTTGGAAGAGATTTAACGGCTCTTGCTGAAATGGGAAAATTAGACCCTGTAGTGGGACGACAAAAAGAAATCGAACGGGTTTCTCAAATCTTAAGCAGACGAAAGAAAAACAACCCGATGTTGATTGGTGAACCTGGTGTAGGTAAATCTGCTATTGCAGAAGGATTGGCGTTAAGAATTATAGAACGTAAAGTATCTCGAATTTTATTTGACAAGCGTTTGGTTTCTTTAGATTTGGCCAGTTTGGTTGCAGGAACAAAATACCGAGGTCAATTTGAAGAACGCATGAAGGCACTCATGAATGAACTCGAAAAAAACGAAGACATTATTTTGTTTATCGATGAAATTCACACCATTGTAGGTGCAGGAGGAGCCACCGGCTCTTTAGATGCCTCTAACATGCTAAAACCTGCTCTAGCAAGAGGAGAAATACAATGTATTGGTGCAACAACCTTAGATGAATTTAGAACTAACATTGAAAAAGACGGTGCGCTAGAACGACGTTTTCAAAAAGTAATCGTTGAACCTACCTCGGTAGAAGAAACGATTCAAATTTTAAAAAACATCAAAAGCAAATATGAAGAACACCATCATGTAAACTATACCGACAATGCCATAGAAGCTTGTGTAAAGTTAACCAACAGATACATGACTGATCGCTACCTCCCTGACAAAGCAATAGATGCTTTGGATGAAGCAGGTTCTCGAATTCACATTACAAACATTGTTGTTCCGCAACAAGTTTTAGAACTCGAAATAAAATTAGAAACAATTCGTGACCGCAAAACAAAAGCAGTCAGTGGGCAAAAATATGAAGAAGCTGCCAAATTACGAGACGACGAAAAAAATATCGAAGCAGCATTAGATTCTGCACAAAAACAATGGGAAGACGACTCGAAACTAAATCGAGAAGTGGTAACCGAAGACAATGTTGCAGAAGTTGTTTCTATGATGACGGGGATTCCTGTAAACAGAGTTGCAGAAGCAGAAACCAATCGTTTGCATGAATTGCCAAAACTGATCAAAGGAAAAGTAGTTGGTCAAAATGAAGCAGTCACCAAAGTCGTAAAAGCCATTCAAAGAAACAGAGTGGGCTTAAAAGATCCTAACAAACCGATTGGCTCCTTTATTTTCTTAGGACAAACTGGTGTTGGAAAAACACAGTTAGCAAAAGTTTTGGCGCGTGAATTATTTGATTCTGACGATTCTTTAATTCGAATTGACATGAGCGAATACATGGAAAAATTTGCCATCTCTCGTTTAATTGGAGCGCCTCCTGGATATGTAGGTTATGAAGAAGGAGGACAACTGACTGAGAAAGTAAGAAGAAAACCCTATTCTGTAATTTTATTAGATGAAATCGAAAAAGCACATCCCGATGTATTTAACACGTTATTGCAAATTTTAGATGACGGACACATTACTGATAGTTTAGGTCGTAAAATTGATTTTAGAAATACCATCATTATCATGACCTCCAACATTGGTGCTCGTCAACTAAAAGACTTTGGCGGTGGTGTTGGTTTTGGAACCTCATCAAAAACAGCACAAGCAGACGCACACGCAAAATCGGTCATTGAAGGCGCATTGAAAAAGTCTTTCGCTCCAGAATTTTTAAATAGAATTGACGATGTCATTGTGTTTAATGCGCTCGAAAAAGAAGACATTCACTCCATCATCGATATTGAGTTGGATAAATTACTTCAGCGCATCGCAGATTTAGGGTACACGTTACACCTAAGCGACAAAGCAAAAGATTACATAGCAGAGAAAGGCTTTGATAAGAAATACGGTGCAAGACCACTTAAAAGAGCCATACAGAAATACATTGAAGATGCCTTAGCAGAAGAAATTGTAAATTCTAAACTCTCTGAAGGTGATACCATTGCCATGGATCTAAACGAAGCAAAAGGCAAATTGACAATCAAAATTAAGAAAGGAAAGAAAAAATCTGAAATAAGAACGGAAACGGAAACGACTCCAAAAATAAGTTCTGAAACAACTTCTGAATCTTAAGACTACAATCCCAAACAACCGTTTGGGATTTTTTTTTACATTATTTTAGTCAAATAATTCCTTCAAATCAATTTCTAAAGAAGCAATAAATTTTGAGGCGTTGGCAATGTCGTAATGCAACACCCTATCTTCTTGCACGATCGAAACTTCTTGTCGAAACAATCCTACCATAGATTCTAAAAAGGGAGACGATTTTCCATTCCCAAAACTCAATGCTTGAGAAGCCGTAAAGAGTTCAATTGCTAAAATATTTTGTAAATTATCCACTACTTTTTTACACTTCGTCGCAGCATTGGCGCCCATAGAAACGTGATCTTCTTGCCCATTGCTCGATTCAATCGAATCAACACTTGCAGGCGTTGCATATTGTTTGTTCTGACTCACAATACTCGCAGCCGTATACTGCGGAATCATAAATCCTGAATTTAATCCTGGATTTGATACCAAAAACGGCGGTAAATGACGGTGCCCAGAAACCAATTGATAGGTTCTTCTTTCAGAAATATTCCCTAATTCAGCAATTGCTATCGCTAAAAAATCGAGCCCCAAAGCGAGTGGCTGGCCATGAAAATTTCCTCCAGAAATAATAGCATCTTCTTCCACAAAAATATTGGGATTGTCGGTCACTGAATTTATTTCCGTTAAAAAAGTCTTGGTTACAAATTGAATGGTATCTTTTGTTGCACCGTGTACTTGTGGCATACATCGAAAAGAATACGGATCTTGAACATGTTGCTTTTCTTGCGAAATCAATGCACTGCCTTGTAAAAAGTCTTTAATTCTTGCTGCTGTTTTAATTTGCCCGTTGTGGGGTCTTGCATAATGGATCAATTCATTAAAAGGCTCTATTCTTCCATCAAAACCTTCCAAAGAAAGCGTTCCAATTAAATCTGCCAAATAAGACAACTTGTGAGATTGCAGCAAGCAATGAATTCCAAAAGCCGACATAAACTGGGTTCCGTTTAGCAATGCCAAACCTTCCTTGGATTGTAAATTTATTTTGTCCCAAGAGAAAATTTCTAATAATTGTTCTCCTGTAATTTTTTCATTTTTGTACCATACTTCCCCCAAACCAATCAATGGTAGCGACAGATGTGCCAAAGGCGATAAATCCCCCGATGCTCCTAAAGAACCTTGCGAATACACGACTGGAAAAATAGCATTATTATAAAAATCAATCAGGCGGTTAACAGTAGCTAATTGCACTCCCGAATGCCCAAAACTCAACGATTGAATTTTAAAAAGCAACATCATTTTCACAATCTCAGGAGACACTTCTTCACCCGTACCACAAGCATGACTCATAACGAGATTCTCTTGTAATTTCTGTAAATTATTGCCTGCAATTTTCACATTGTACAAGGCACCAAAACCGGTATTGATTCCATAAATAGGTTTCGAAATCGATTTCATTTTTTTATCCAAATAAAATCTGCATTTTTCTATTTTCTGAATGGCAACATCTGACAATGCTAATGTTGCGTCCGAAGAAATAATTTCTTGAATTTTCGCTAAATCAAGCGGCTGTGGATCGATATAATGAATTGTGTTCATAGCGGTTGAATTGTTTATCAAAAATGCAAATTTGAAAGTGCATACGCAACTAATTTTAACTATTTATATTCTATAATATACTATATTTGCTGTCAAATTTAAATTTTAAAGAATGAAAAAATTAGGAATATTACTTTTATGCATTACTATCTTAACATCATGTGCACAAGGACCTCCTAAGGACTATGCTAAAGTTTCAGGTAAATTAGAGAACAACAAAGATTCTTTAATCACCATTAGCAGCAGAACAGGTATTCTTAAAACAATAAAAATCAACACAGATGGTTCTTTTAGTGATACTTTAAAAGTTGAGAAAGCAGACATCTATACCTTTCAAACAACCCAAGCTAAAAGAGCTCCTTTGTATCTTAAAAATGGGTTTGATATTCAGATTACTGGAGATGCAGAAGTATTCATGACAAGTTTTAATTATACAGGTACAGGTGCAGACAATAGTAATTATATCTTAGCTCAAATTGCAATGAGTCAAAGTATTGGAGATCCTGCATTGATCTTAAAACTAGACAAACAATCTTTTGACGCAAAAGTGGCGAGCTTGAAAAAAGATTTTGATAGCATTGTTGGCTCATATAACAATTTAGACAGTACCTTGTCAGTAGATGCCAAGAATCAAAGTTTACAAATGGTCAATTTTTTCCAAAAGGCCTATGCCGAAAATCTACAAAATGCGCCGGGAACACCATCCCCTGCCTTTACGGATTATGTTGCCTATAAGGGCGGTAAAAAATCATTAGACTCTTTTAAAGGAAAATATGTATATATTGATGTTTGGGCTACTTGGTGTGGACCTTGCATTCAACAAATTCCTTATTTAAAAAAATTAGAAGACGCATATAAAAATAAAAACATTGAATTTGTAAGTATTTCTACCGATGAATCTAGAAGAAATGGAGGTTCTTGGGAAGCTGCGGAAAAGAAATGGAGAGATTTTGTAAAGGCTAGACAAATGGGCGGAATTCAACTTTGGTCTGGAAAAGATTTTTCTTTTCAAAAAGCTTATAAAATAAACGGAATTCCACGATTTATCTTAGTAGATCCAAACGGAAATATCGTTGATGCAAATGCACCGAGACCTTCTGAACCAAGATTAACGGAACTGTTTACTTCTTTAGGGATTTAAGAAACATACATAATATCTTTTAAAAAAAGCGAAGTTGATCAACTTCGCTTTTTTTTATGCAAAATGAATTGGTTATTGATACTTCTTCGGCATTTTTCGTGCTTTTGTCAATTGCTCAAATGCATAGCCCAATGCAAATAATTTTAATTCTGTAAAAGGCTTTCCAATGAATGTTAAACTTATCGGTTCGCCAGATTCTTTATATCCCATTGGCACGGTTAAAGTAGGGTGATTTGCCACCGCTGCCATAGCTGAATGATAATTGTTTATGGATAAAATCGCCTCCAAATTCTCAGTGTTTAAAGCATTGAAATACGTTGCTCCTTCCAATTGTAACTGTTGCTTTATCACTTCCAATTGTGCCAAGGTAGTGGAGTCATTTACAATGCCTTCAAAAAGTTGTTGCCCGTAAGGCGCTCGTAACAAACTGTCATTTCTATTAAAATCGAGGACGCTTTGTACACTGTTAATATTCACAGTATTGCTGGCGTGAGTCTTTAAATATTTTGGTAAATCATGTTTCATTTCAATATTCAACAAGGTAATAAAACCCGAAAATGAAAATTTGGGGGGTGTAATTGTGATCAATTCGGCACCTGATTTTCGCAGGATATCGATTGTCTCTGCATATATTGAATCGGTTAATAAGGATTTTAACACCCCAACTCTTTTTCCTTTTAAGGGAGTTTCTATTTCAACATCATCATCAAATTCGTAGTCTATTGAAGCGGTGTCTGCTTTGTCCAATCCTAACATTGCCATTAAGAGAATGTAATTATCGGTGACGTTTTTGGTCATGGGTCCGGGCGTATCTAAGGTGGAAGAAATGGGTACAATACCCGTTCTGCTTAAAACTCCTACGGTTGGTTTCAGCCCTACGACAGAATTCAGACTCGAAGGAGAAGTAATGGATCCTGAAGTTTCGGTTCCAACAGCTGCCACGGCAAAATTTGCCGCTACTGCTACCCCACTTCCTGCAGAGCTGCCTCCAGTTTCAAAAATAGCGCGTCCATAGGGATTTAAAGTCTGTCCCCCCATTGCGGAATAACCCAAAGGGCAACCCGAACAAAAGAAATAGGCCCATTCACTTAAATTTACTTTCCCTAAAATTAATGCGCCGTTTTGTTTTAATTTCTCAACAATAAAAGCATCCTTTTGAGTATCGTTGTATTGCAGCGCAACGGCACCCGCTGTGGTGGCCATGTCTTTGGTATTGATATTGTCTTTTAATAAAATAGGCATCCCATACACACTAATATCAAAAAACAAGTCTGACACTTTGTTATTGTCTTTCTCTCTTGCTTGCGCTAATACCTTCGGATTTAATGAAATAATACTATTTAAAGACAATGTCGAATCGCTTTCAAATTTCCGAATTCGATATAAATAGAACAAGGTCAGTTTTTCATAAGTCAGTTTTCCTGCTTTCACACTTTGTTGGAGTGACGGAATGTCTTGTTCTAAAATTAAGGGTTTTAACGCCTCGTAATTGGCTTCTGAGAAGGCAGAAAGTTCTTTTTCGAAAGGCTTAAAAACGTCGTTTAAATCGATGTGTTTCGATTGGAAAAGCTGAAACTGCATGCGCTTGTTTTCATGCGCTTGCTGTTTTTCTAATGCATCTGTTTCATTGTATTTTGTAAAGATAGGTATTGGCGTTTTTTGTTGACAAGCAACTAAAAAAAGAGCGATTAGGAGTAAAGAGAGGCTATTTTTCATGAGAATATTTGTTTCTCAAAGATAATAAATAAAAAAAGTAACTTTATACAAAGTAAAGGTGCAATAGTATCATGTGGTTTTACCTATATTGAATTGACCAGCATTGCCCACCAAACCAATGTTCTTTTTATTTTTTAAATTAAAAAATATAATCAAATCATAGTTATATTGTTATATTATTAAAAACAAAAAAAAGAACTGCAGCGAGCAGTTCTTTGTATATAAAAATAATGTGGAATATTGTTTTTGGTAGCTTACTTAAAAAAAGAATCTACAAACTCATGTTTGTTAAACACTTGTAGGTCGTCAATACCTTCACCAACACCAATGTATTTTACAGGAATTTGAAATTGGTCAGAAATTCCAATCACAACGCCCCCTTTTGCAGTACCGTCTAATTTTGTGACTGCCAAAGAAGTTACTTCGGTTGCTTTGGTAAATTGTTTCGCTTGTTCAAAAGCATTTTGGCCCGTAGAACCATCTAGTACTAGCAAGACTTCATGCGGTGCAGTGGCAACTACTTTTTGCATGACCCTTTTTATTTTTGTGAGTTCGTTCATTAAATTCACCTTATTGTGCAAACGCCCTGCAGTGTCAATAATCACCACATCTGCACCTTGTGTAACGGCCGAGGTAAGTGTATCAAAAGCCACAGAGGCTGGGTCGGAACCCATTTCTTGTCGAACAATAGGCACATCGGTTCGGTCTGCCCAAATTTGTAATTGATCAATAGCAGCAGCTCTAAAAGTATCTGCTGCGCCTAAGACTACTTTTAAGCCTTGTTTTTTAAACTGACTTGCCAGTTTACCAATCGTAGTTGTTTTACCCACTCCGTTTACACCAACCACCATAATAACATGGGGTTTGTTGCTCGTAGGAACTGTAAATTCAGATTCGTTGCCAAGATTGGTTTCAGATAATAATCCGGCGATTTCTTCACGCAATAACTCGTTGAGTGCATCGGTACCAAAATATTTGTCCTTAGCAACACGTTCCTCAATTCTATTAATAATTTTTAAGGTAGTAGCAACACCTACATCTGAGGCCACCAAAACTTCTTCTAAATGATCTAAAACATCGTCGTCTACCTTCGATTTTCCAGCAACAACTTTAGATAGTTTTGAAAAAAAACTCGTTTTTGTTTTCTCCAGCCCTTTGTCTAAGGTTTCTTTTTTTTCTTTTGAAAATATGTTTTTAAAAAAACTCATGATTTGTATTTGTACTATTTCTTACCTTCTAAAATCACATCCACAGAACCTATAGAGCATTGGGATGCCACTATCTAATCTGTTGGAAGCGCGTTTTCGGTATCAAATGATTAGCGGAAATGTAAAGATATAAAAAAAGCTACTTTCTGTCTCAGAAAGTAGCTTTAAATATTTTATGTGTAAAGTGATTACTTTTTAGCTAAAAAGTCATTTACTTTAGAAGGATCTAAAATTGTTTCTACAAACATGTAAGCTCCTGTTTTTGGAGATTTTACCATTTTTATAGCTTTACTTAATCTTTTTGATCCAGTCTGTAACGATGCTACTGATTTCTTTGCCATGTTCTAATTATTTAATTTCTTTATGAACTGTCATTTTCTTTAAGATAGGATTGAATTTCTTAATTTCCATTCTATCAGGAGAATTTTTCTTATTCTTTGTTGTGATGTATCTTGAAGTTCCTGGTTGACCAGTAGCTTTGTGTTCTGTACACTCTAATATCACTTGAACTCTGTTTCCTTTTTTTGCCATCTCTGTATATGTTTATTGAGGTGAGATTACTTCGTTAAAAATCCGTTCGCTTTCGCGTCCTTAATAACTGCAGAAATACCTAATCTATTAATATTTTTTAACGCAGATGCAGATATTTTTAGGCGAACCCATTTATCTTCTTCTGGTATATAGAAACGCTTCGTCATAAGATTCGCGTTAAATTTTCTTTTTGTTCTATTCAAAGCATGAGAAACATTGTTTCCTACCATGGCTTTTTTTCCTGTTAATTCACAAACTTTAGACATCTCTTCTGGGTCGTTTTTATTGTATTATCTCTAAACGAGGTGCAAATTTACACATTTTTTTAAGTTCCAACAAAACATATTCGCTAATTTTTTTGAATTTCTTTCGATAATAATTCAAGTGCTTTGTTTACAGTTCTTTTGATGACTTTATCTCGAGGTTGCCCAAAGTTAAAGTCATGTGTTGTTACCCCTTTTTTGGAAGCAATACTAATGTATACCAATCCAACACCTTCCGTATTCACATCTGTGGTTGGGCCTGCATTTCCAGTTACTGAAACCGCATAATCTGTTTGCATAATTGCTCTTGCATTGATCGCCATTTGCTGGGCAACTTCAGGACTCACAACACGGTGTTTTTCAATGAATTCTTTTGGAATATCTAAAAGTGTTTGCTTTAACAATGCTGTGTACACTACTAAGCTCCCTTTAAAATAGGCAGAAGCACCAGGAACGGAAACTAAATGTGCTGCAATACTTCCTCCTGTGAGGCTTTCTGCGGTACAAATTGTCTGATTTCTCGCTTTCAATAAATCGCCCACTTTTTGCTCAATCGTACCCGTTTCATCTAAACCTGCAATAATATCTGGTATGAGCTGATACAGTTGCTCAATTAAAGTTGCTAAGGTATCTTCTAAAACATGCTCATCATTGCCTTTTGCCGTCAATCGCAATCGAACACGTCCATAATTTGGCAAATAGGCTAGTTTGATATAAGAAGGTAAGTTGTTTTCAAAATTTTCGATTCTTTCTGCAACAATGCTTTCACCTTGTCCATAGGTCATTATAGTCTTATGAATGATAAAGGGCAACTTAAATTCTTGTTGAATTTTCGGCAGCACATAATTCCGCATTAAATGCTTCATTTCATTGGGCACACCGGGCATCGAGACAAAAACAGTATTGTTTTCTTGAAACCACATTCCAGGGGCAGTTCCTACTTCATTTTTAAGGTAGGTTGCCTTTGTAGGCAGCATTCCTTGCAAACGATTTAGATTGCCAAAAGGAATGTTATAGGTTTTAAACAACGCTTCTATATGAGAAACAACTTCGTCGTTTAAAACTAACGTGTCCTCAAAAAATTCGGCAATGGTATGTTTTGTAATGTCATCTTTAGTAGGACCTAATCCTCCGGTAATCAAAACAATATCAGCTCTTTCTTGCGCTTCTTTGAATGCGTTTAAAATGTGCTGCTTATCATCTTGAATAGAGGTTATTTGGTATACGGAAACGCCGATTTTATTCAATTCAGTTCCAATCCACTGTGAGTTTGTATCTACAATCTGACCGATTAAAATCTCGTCTCCAATCGTTATAATTTCTGCTTTCATTTTATTTTGATTTCTAAAAGGAACACTCGCTGTGTTGACTTTGAAGCGTGATCAATGTACGTGCTATTTTACTCTAATATTAAAGGCTTCTTTCCCTTCAATGGTTCCTACTAAAACGTCGTTTTCTACAACACGTCCTACTCCTGCTGGTGTTCCCGTGAAAATAATATCTCCTTTTTTCAAGGTGAAATATTGCGATACATACGAAATTAATGCATCGATTTTCCAGAGCATTTCCTTAGTATTTCCATCTTGAACAAGCACACCGTTTTTGATCAATTGAAATTTTAAATTTTCTAATTCGAACGCTTCTTTTGGGTAAAATTCCCCTACTACTGCACTACCGTCAAAGGCTTTTGCTTTTTCCCAAGGCAAGCCTTTTTCTTTGCATTTTGCCTGCACATCGCGTGCGGTAAAGTCGATTCCCAAACCAATTTCATCATAATATTTAAATGCAAATTTTTCTGATATGTGTTTTCCAACTTTATTAATTTTCACCAAAACCTCTACTTCAAAATGAATATCGTCTGAAAATGGCGGTATAAAAAAGGGGTTTTTCCTCGGTAAAATAGCAGAATCTGGCTTTAAAAAAACCACCGGATGTTCGGGTCTTTCATTCGCCAATTCTTCAATGTGTTTTGCGTAATTGCGCCCAATACAGATAATCTTCAAAATAGTATGTACAATTTATAAATTCTGAATCCCCCTCTTTGGAGAAACTCTTTTCGTATACCTCTTCATTTAAATCACTCTCCTGCCTCCGGAAAAACAATCGCTTTATTCCCAGAAACAATAATTTGACTTTGCAAATGACAGTTTACAGCTCTTGACAAAACCAACGTTTCAATATCTGCTCCTATTTTTTTTAAAGTTTTCGGGGTGCTATCGTGTGTTACTGATTCAACATTTTGCACAATTATTGGTCCTTCATCTAAATCTTCTGTAGCATAATGCGCAGAAGCTCCAATTAATTTCACACCACGATCATAGGCTTTTTTATAGGGATTTGCACCTTGAAATGCAGGTAAAAAAGAATGATGAATATTAATAATTTTCTCTGGATAACGGTTGATAAAATCGGAAGATAATATTTGCATATACCTTGCCATAATCACCAAATCGATCTCGTTTGACGCTAGCAATGCTATGATTTGAGATTCTTGCTGTAATTTTGTATCTGCTGTAACTGGTAAATAATGATACGGAATTCCAAACATTTCTGCGATAGGTCTCAATTTATCATGATTACTAATAATCAACTTAATATTACATTCTAAACTCCCTTCTTTTTGACGTGCTAGCAAATCATATAAATTATGACTTGTATGTGAGACCATAATGGCAACATTTTGTTTTACTCTGCCAAAATTTACAGACCAATCTAGCTGTAAAGGTTTTGCCATTTCTGAAAAACACTCTTCAAGGGCTTTTTTAGAAATATTTGCTTCCTCCGCATCTAATCGAATTCGCATGAAATATCTTTTTTCAATGGAATTCACATACTGTTGGCTACTTAAAATGTTAAACCCTTTTTCGTAAAAGAAATTTGTAATTTTAGCAACCAATCCTTTTTGATCTGGACATTGCATTAAAAAAGTAACTACTTGTGATTTCATACATTTTAAACATTTATACTTCAACTCGACGCAACAACTTATATTGTGAGCTTGTAGGACTATAAAAAATATTTATGGAATCCACTTTTTAGGGAAATTAGGTTTTCTTTTCTCTAGAAAAGCATCTCTTCCTTCTTTTGCTTCTTCGGTCATATAGGCCAATCGGGTGGCTTCACCAGCAAAAACTTGCTGTCCCACCATACCGTCATCGGTTAAATTCATAGCAAACTTCAACATTTTTATAGAGGTTGGCGATTTTTCTAAAATTTCTTGTGCCCATTGAAATGCGGTATCCTCTAATTCTTCATGCGGAATTACAGCATTTACCATGCCCATTTCATAAGCTTCTTGTGCCGAGTAATTTCTTCCTAAAAAGAAAATTTCTCTAGCTCGTTTCTGACCTACCATTTTTGCCAAATACGCTGAACCATAACCTCCGTCAAATGAGGTAACATCTGCATCTGTTTGTTTAAAAATAGCGTGTTCTTTTGAAGCCAATGTTAAATCGCAAACAACATGCAAACTATGACCTCCACCTACTGCCCAACCTGGAACAACAGCAATTACTGCTTTTGGCATAAAACGAATCAATCGTTGTACTTCGAGTATGTTTAAACGATGGTAGCCATCATCTCCTACATAGCCTTGATGTCCGCGGGCTTTTTGATCACCTCCTGAACAAAAGGAATACACTCCGTCTTTGGTACTTGGTCCTTCTGCAGACAATAAGACAACACCAATGTTTACATCTTCGCCTGCATCGTAAAAGGCATCGTATAATTCTTTGGTTGTTTTTGGTCGAAACGCGTTCCGAACATTGGGTCTATTGAAGGCAATTCTTGCAACTCCATTCGACTTTGTATAGGTAATATCTTCGTATTCTTTAACCGTTTTCCAATCCGCTTTTATCATATTTTACGCTTTTATTAAGACAATTCGATCTGATTCAATAGTAATTCGTTTTTGCTTGTATAAGTTTCCAACAGCTTTTTTAAATGCCTTTTTACTCATTTGCATTTGAAATCGAATCGATTCTGGTGAACTTTTATCAGTCAATAAAACAAACCCTTCTCTACTCGCTTCCAACTTGTGAAGTACTTTGTCTACATCTGAATTGATTACATTTCTAAAACCCTGTGGTCGTAATGAAACATCTACTTTACCATCTTCTCTGAGTGTTTTTATATATCCAGTAACTTCCATGCCTTCTTCCAAATCTTGGAAAATTTCATTTCGATATAACAAACCGTCATATTCCTCATCTATTAAAACCGTAAATCCTAAATTGGTTTCGGTTTCTATAATGAGCTGCACTTTATCTCCTTCTTGTAAATCCATTACTTTATATATTTAAAATATGCTGTTAAAACTATATTATTTTTTGCACTTGGCGTAAAAATTTCTAAAATCTTTGGCTTTTCTGAGGGTACATAAAATCCTAGCAATTCTTTATCTACGTTTTCGGTAGTTGCTGCTACATGGTATTCAAAACCATGCATTTTACACAAATTTTCTGCAGTTAAGCAATGTGGGGTTTCAAAATAAGCTGTTGCATTAGTGGTCGAAGGACCTGGAATGATTTTAAAAATACCTCCTCCTGAATTATTAATGATAATAATTCTAAAACTAGCAGGAATGTGTGCGTTCCATAAGGCATTACTATCATAAAAGAAACTCAAATCACCCGTAACAAAAACGGTTTGCTTTTCACTTGAAAAAGCGGCTCCAATTGCAGTACTCGTACTCCCATCAATCCCACTTGTACCGCGATTACAAAAAACATTGATCGATTTTTTTATAGAGAACAACTGTGCGTATCTAATAATAGCACTGTTACTTACTTGTAGATTCGAATGTGCTGGGATACTTTCTAAAACCTGTTCGAAGACTTTAAAATCCGAATGCTCAATTTTAGACAAATATCTGTGATGTTTGACTCTTTTCTCATCTCGTAATCGCAACCATTTCTGTTGGTAGTCCGTTGCTACTTTAAAAACCTGTTTGTTAAAGGTTTCAAAAAAAGCAATTGGATCTTGTTGAATAAATTCTGTGAGACAAAAAAAGGTATTAGTTGCTTTTTTCGAATCGATGTCCCAATGGTGTTTTGGAGGATACTTTCGTAAGAATTGCTTGACTCTTTTGGAAATTACCATGCCCCCAAAAGTAATCAACACCTCAGGCTGCAGGGCATTAAATTCGGCATCACTTAAAGAAAAGATCAATTGATCGATAGCATCTACTACATTCTCATGATGCAAATTAGAAGTGGTTTCTGTAAGGATTAAAACAGAAGGATCTTCAGCATAAAAATGAATAAGTTCGTTTATTTTTTCATCCGGATAATTAACGCCTACCAATATAATTTTCTTCTTGGCAGCATTCCAAACATCCCCAAAAAAAGAATAATTTACGTGTGAATTATCTACAGAACTCATCGAAATATGAGGAAAATGAAAAGTATCTAACGTCTTTACTGTTTCATACAAGGGTTCATCAAAAGGAACATTTATATGCACTGGACCTTGATTGGATGTAGCTATTTGTAAAGCCTCTCCTATTAACTGAGAATTCCGAGCTTTGAACCTTGGGTTCTCGATTAAATTTGCCGAAAATAAAATGTGGTTTTCAAAGACATTCTCTTGCCGAATTGTTTGTCCATCACCAATATCAATCAAATGTTTTGGGCGATCGGCAGATATAACGACCAATGGAATGTTGCTATAAAAAGCTTCTGCAATGGCGGGATAATAATTTAACAATGCAGACCCTGAAGTACATAAAACGGCAACAGGTCTTTTGGTTTGTTGAGCGATACCCAATGCAAAAAAAGCAGCACAACGTTCATCAACAAGGCTGATCGTTTTAAAATCTTTATGATTTGAAAAACCAACGGTTAATGGCGCATTTCGTGAACCAGGAGAAATAACAACCGTATCAATTTCAAATTGATGACAGGCTGCAATAACCAATTGTGCTAATTCTTTTTTTGGGTACATTTTTTTAAACCTTTTTTAAAGATTTAAAAAGTTATCTGTTAGAAGTGAGTCACTAAAAACGAAAAACTTTCTAGTTTCCTTTTTTATAATCTGCTAAGAATTTCGCCAATCCGATATCGGTTAAAGGGTGCTTAAGCAAACCTTCAATAGCACTTAGAGGTCCTGTCATAACATCTGAACCTAATTTTGCACAATCAATAATATGCATGGTGTGACGCACAGATGCGGCTAAAATTTGAGTTTCAAATCCGTAATTATCATAAATCAAACGGATTTCTGAGATTAGATTCAGTCCGTCCGTAGAAATATCATCCAAACGACCAATAAAAGGAGACACATAGGTAGCACCTGCTTTGGCAGCTAACAATGCTTGCCCTGCCGAAAAAACTAAGGTTACATTGGTCTTGATTCCTTTTGAAGAGAAGTATTTACAGGCTTTTATTCCATCTTTTATCATTGGTAACTTTACCACGATTTGTGGGTTTAAGGCAGCCAAAGCTTCTCCTTCTTTTACCATTCCATCAAAATCGGTTGCAATTACCTCAGCAGACACATCGCCTTCTACTAATTCACAAATTTCTTTGTAATGATTGATGATGTTTTCTTGTCCAGTAATTCCTTCTTTGGCCATTAAAGAGGGGTTGGTTGTTACTCCATCTAAAATACCTAAAGCTTGTGCTTCTTCTATTTGATCTAAGTTTGCAGTATCGATAAAAAATTTCATATGAATGTATTTAGTTGTAAATTCAATGTTTATGTTTGTTTTAAAGCGGTTTTCAACATGTTTTATTGTATGTGCTACAAAAAAAGAAATCGCTTCTCTATCAAAAGCAAAGATAGGCACTCAAACACAATTTTATATCTGGAATAAAAGTATTTTTTTATGTTTTATAAACAATTGTAAAAGTTACAACAATAGCTTTTAGAGTTTCAGTACAAATAGAAGAAAGAAAGCGGAAAGAAATGCTCAATTTAGAACGAAACTTTGAGGTACAAAAAATGGCAAGCTACCTACATCACACTGCTACAACCTAATACCTTTGCTGCGTTCCCGCCCTGGAGGATTCAAAGGGAGCTAGTTGTGTAGAACTTGCCGCGGCAAATTTACAATCTATTTTTAATTCTACCGTTAAAAAAATGTCAAAATTTATGTAACATTTCTAAAAGTTTGACTACTAATCAATTGTTTTTAATATTCATTAAAAAACATCAAAAGGAATTTAATACATTTGTAAGCATCAACTAAAAAAAAACTAATGAATCAACTTATCAAATCAAAAGGGCAGAATTTTGGATTATTTTACGGCATATTTTTAATATTCTTAACACTATATGCCTATGCAATTGACATCAACTTCTTCGTAAGCTATTGGTTTTTAATTTTTGTAATTATCAGCTTTTTTGTAAACGCATTTTGGGTAATGGGAAGCCTAAAAAAAGCACAAGCAGGACTCATGAGCTTTAAAGAAGGTTTTACTGTTTTCTTTATCTCTAATGCATTTGCTCTTTTATTATCAACACTTTTTACACTTTTACTTTTTACAATAATAGATCCTGAACTACAAGATACCGTTAAAGAATTAACGATTCTCAAAACAACGGAAGCCATGGAGAATTTCAATGTTCCAATGGATCAGGTAGACATCACTATTGAAGAGATTAGAAATCAGGATAATTTTTCTATTGTATCCCAAATAAAAGGATACTTCTCAACTTTAGCAATATGTTCTATTGCAGGATTATTGATTGCTTTAATCTTAAAAAAGAAAGAAGAAGAAAATTACTAAATTCAAGTTAAAAAGGTTCCTTACTAGGTAAAAAGTAGAATTAGAGTTACTTTTGTTTCTTCAGAAATTCGCTTTAATTTTTAACCTATGGATATTTCGGTAGTCATACCACTTCTTAACGAGGACGAATCCTTACAAGAATTACACGATTGGATTGCAAAAGTCATGCAATCCAATCGTTATTTATATGAAATTATTTTTATTGATGATGGAAGTACCGATCGTTCTTGGAACGTTATTGAAAAACTATCTCAAGAAAACAAGTCCGTAAAAGGAATTCGCTTCCAGAAAAATTACGGGAAATCACAAGCTTTGGATGCAGGTTTTGAATTGGCCCAAGGTGCTGTTGTGATTACAATGGATGCCGATTTACAAGACAATCCCGATGAAATCCCTGAACTCTATGATTTAATCTTCAAAGAAGATTTCGATTTGATTTCTGGATGGAAAAAGAAACGGTACGACAACGTCATTACAAAAAACATTCCTTCAAAATTATTTAACGCGGCTGCCAGAAAAACTTCTGGATTAAAATTACACGATTTTAACTGCGGATTAAAAGCCTATAAAAATATCGTTATTAAAACCGTAAAAGTGAGCGGAGAGATGCATCGTTACATTCCTGTTTTAGCAAAAAACGAAGGTTTTACTAAAATAGGTGAGAAAGTAGTACAACATCAAGCAAGAAAATACGGGGTTACCAAGTTTGGAATGGAACGTTTTGTCAATGGTTTTTTAGATTTAATTACTATTTCTTTTCTATCAAAATTTGGAAAAAGACCCATGCACTTTTTTGGGCTTTGGGGAACTTTTATGTTTTTATTTGGTACCATCTCAGCATTTTATATTGGCATTATAAAACTGTACAAATTATACAAGGGCACAAGTGCTATTTTAGTCACCAACAATCCTTGGTTCTACATTGCGCTAACTTCTATGATTTTAGGGACTTTATTGTTTCTCTCGGGTTTTATTGGTGAGCTGATTATAAAATCAAAAGACAATGTAAAACACTATACAATAAAAGAAAAACTCAATTCATAAAATGTATCTTTGCATTTGAAAAAAAAAAAAAAAAAAAAAAACAAAAAATAAAAAAAAAAAAAAAAAAAAAAAAATGACCGAAATTTTAGATAAAGCAAAGCAATGGCTATCTTCTACTTTTGATGCAGAAACACAACAAGAAATTCAGCAACTAATAGACACCAACGCACCAGACTTAGCAGACCGATTCTACAAAGACACCGAATTTGGAACTGGTGGAATGAGAGGTGTCATGGGTGCTGGTACCAACAGAATCAATAAATACACACTCGGAAGAGCTACACAAGGACTTTCTAATTATTTAATTAAAAACGTACAGAAAGAACAACTAAAAGTTGTTATTGCCTATGATTGTAGACACAATAGTAAAAAATTTGCAAAACTCGTTGCCGATGTATTCACCGCAAATAACATCAAAGTATTTTTGTTTGAAGATTTACGTGCAACTCCCGAACTGTCTTTTGCAGTGCGTCATCTAGACTGTGATGCAGGTATTGTTTTAACAGCTTCACACAATCCACCAGAATATAATGGCTATAAAGTATATTGGGCAGATGGTGGACAAATTGTCCCTCCCCATGACAATGGAATTATCAGTACGGTAAAAGCGATTGGCTTTTCTGAAATTAACTTCAATGCAAACGATGCCCTGATCGAAGAAATTGGGAAATCCGTAGATGAAGCATTTGTTAATGGAGCCGTAAAAAATGGGTCTTTATCAGAAAATATAGATCGCAAAAATTTAAAAATTGTTTTTACTTCTTTGCACGGTACCTCTATTGTTTCGGTTCCAGAAGCATTGGAAAAAGCAGGATACACAGATGTGCATATCGTTGAAGAACAAAGAATTCCTGATGGCGATTTTCCTACTGTAAAATCTCCAAATCCAGAAGAACCAGAAGCCTTAAAAATGGCTACTGATATGGCAAATAAAATTGGTGCAGATATTGTGATCGGAACAGATCCTGATTGTGATCGATTGGGCGTGGCTGTTAGAGATGTTGATGGGAAAATGAAATTAATGAATGGGAACCAGACCATGGTTGTTATGACCCAATTTTTACTAAAAAAATGGAAAGAAGAAGGACGCATCAATGGAAATCAATTCATTGGATCCACCATTGTTTCAACAGAATTGGTCAATAAAATTGCTGCAAATTTCGGAGTAGAAACCAAAGTGGGTTTAACAGGTTTTAAATGGATTGCTAAAATGATTCAAGACTATAAAACCATGGACTTTATTGGTGGTGGTGAAGAGAGTTTTGGATATATGGTTGGTGATTTTGTGAGAGATAAAGATGCTGTTACGGCAACGCTATTGGCCTGTGAAGTTGCTGCATATGCGAAACAAAACAACAGTTCTTTTTACAAAGAATTGTTAGCGATTTATGTTGAAAACAACTTTTATAAAGAACATTTAATTGCGATTGTCAAAGAAGGAATGGATGGCGCTGCACAAATTCAGCAAATATTGAGCGACATGCGAAAAAATCCTTTAACGGAAATTGATGGGGAAAGAGTTGCAACGCTTTCAGACTACAACGCTTCTATTGAAAAGAACTTGATCACAGGCAAAGAAACCAATATTGAGTTGCCAAAATCAAATGTATTAATTTACCAAACAGAAAACGGAACTAGAATTGCAGCAAGACCGAGTGGAACGGAACCTAAAATTAAATTTTATTTTAGTGTTAATACTCCTTTAGATGACTCAAATAATGCAGAAAAGACAGAAGCAGAATTGGATGCAAAGATTCAACGAATTATTAAAGAAATGAAACTGAATTAATGAGTTATTTTAAGGACATTTTAAATTACGAAAAAGGATATCGAAAATACACCGTACTAAATGTGGTTTTTAATATTCTATATGCAATTTTCAATGTGCTGTCTGTATTGGCTTTTATTCCTGTTTTAGGAATTTTATTTGGTACAGAAAACAAAGTAACCATAAAGCCTGCTTACGAAGGAATTACGAAAATTGGAAGCTATTTGAAAGATAGTTTTTACCATTATATTTCTATAAAGATTGATACAGAAGGAACAATCAACACGTTGTTGTTTATCTGTTTATTAGCGTTATCATTATTTTTCTTGAAAAATTTCTTTCGTTACTTAGCCTCCTACTCCATTACTTTTTTGAGAACTGGAATCGTTAGAGATTTGCGTGATGAACTATATCATAAAATCGTAACCTTACCCATTGCTTATTTTTCTGAAAAAAGAAAAGGAGACATTATTGCAAGAATGACCGCAGATGTGCAAGAAGTGGAAGTTTCTATTTTAACGTCTATTGAAACGATTGTAAGAGAACCATTAACCGTAATTATTGCAATCTCCATCATGCTTTTCATGAGTTTAAAATTGACACTTTTTGTGTTTATTTTATTGCCAGTTTCTGGGTTTATCATTTCTTCAATCAGTAAAAAACTAAAAGCGAAATCTGTAAAAGCACAAAAGGAAACCGGTAATTTCTTGTCTTTTATAGAAGAGACTTTAACTGGTCTAAGAATCATAAAAGGTTTTAATGCTGAAAAAATAATAGCCTCAAAGTTTAACGCGTCAACGAAAGAGTTTAAGAATTTGATGACCAGTGTTTTCCATAGGCAAACACTCGCATCACCAATGAGTGAGTTTTTAGGATCTGCTACCATCATTGCCATTTTGTGGTATGGAGGGTCGGAAGTTTTATCTAAAACAAGCAACTTACAACCCGATGAATTCTTCGGCTACATTGTATTATTTTACACCGTTTTGAACCCTATAAAGTTAATTACGACGGCATTTTACAAAATCCAGAAGGGGGAAGCTTCGGCAGAAAGAATTATGGCCGTTTTAAATGCTGAAAACGAAATTAAAGACCTTAAAAATGCGCTTGTAAAAAGTGAATTTATAGATGAAATTGAATTCAAAAACATCTCTTTTAAATACAAAGATGACGATGTTTTAAAAGACTTTTCACTCACCATAAAAAAAGGAGAAACAGTTGCTTTGGTGGGACAGTCTGGAAGTGGAAAATCTACATTAGCCAATTTAATAACTCGTTTTTATGATGTAAATGAGGGCGCAGTATTCATTGATGGCATAAACATCAAAGAGGTTACAAAAAAATCATTGCGTGCCTTAATGGGCATTGTTTCACAGGATTCTATCCTATTCAATGACACGATTGCAAACAACATTAAATTGGGTGCTCAAAATGCAACGGACTTGGCTGTATTGAAAGCTTCAGAAATTGCAAATGCAAACGAATTCATTCAACAATTACCAAAGAAATTTGACACGAATATTGGGGATAGTGGAAACACGCTCTCTGGTGGTCAAAAACAACGTTTATCAATTGCCAGAGCTGTTTTAAAGAATCCACCAATAATGATCTTAGATGAAGCGACGTCTGCTTTAGATACAGAATCGGAACAACTGGTACAAGCTGCTTTAGAAAAAATGATGCAAAATAGAACTTCTTTAGTCATTGCACATAGATTGTCTACCATTCAGAAAGCAGATAAAATTGTGGTACTAAAAAAAGGGGAAATTGTTGAAGAAGGAAAGCACCAAGATTTACTTGCTAAAAAAGGAGAATACTTCAAACTAGTAAACATGCAATCGTTAAGCTAATTAATGCATCGAATTTCTTTTTATGACCAGAAGAAAGGGCTTCTCTTAGCGAATTACCTACTGAAGTATACATTAGATAGGGTTCTAAAAAACAACGATTGTAGCCTATTTAAAGACCTCTAAAAATCCTTTCAATATGCATCTTAAACCTACAGACTTTAATTGAGAACGAGAACAATCAATCGTTGAATTTCCGATGGTTTTTTGATCGATTACTCATAATCTTCTTCCGCCTACTAACTAAATTTTAAGCAAAAAAAAAACTGTCTTAAAAAGACAGTTTAATTTTATTAGGTATCCTACAAATTAATCAAAAGATGTACTTTGATTTACTTTTGTATACTGAGCATTTAATACAACTTTTCCTGTTGCATCTGTTAAGAAAGCTAACACTGCTGTATTTTCCACATTTGAAACTGCGTAAGAAGAAAGATTAACAGAATACGGCTTATGAGTTAAACCTAATCCTGATTCGGTATCGTCTCCCAATACAGCTGTTGCTGAATATCTTAAAACATGATTGTGTTCAAAGTTTGATAGGTTACTTCCTCCTCCATAATAACTTGTATAGTTTGCTTGGTTCGCTAGAATTCCATCCTCTAAAACAAAAACGACTATTTTAGTTCCACTTACACTTTCTGCAAAACCAGTACTCACCAAAATATTCATTGTAGATCCGTCTAAAGTAGCCCCCACTGCCAAACCTACATTTGTTGACCCTTGAGCAGTATTAACGGCTTGCGCAACATTACTAGGTTCTGGGTAATCCCACTCTGCTTCTCTATTTACGAAAGCAGATGGATAACCAGGTATATCAAATGCAGTATCTAAAGCACTTGAATACGAATTCTCCATTGCATCACCAATATGAGCTCCTACTGCAAACACCTTATCTGTTTCTGCTTCTACTAAACTAATGGCATAAGAAACTCGTGGACACCATCCACACCAAGTTCCTGTATAATCTTCTATGATTGCTTTTTTCGTATAGGTAGTTGGTAAAGAAACATCCGATACCTGTATAGTAATTTCATTACTTGTTAATGAAGAAAAAGTTGCTTTTGCAGTTATTGCTCCAACTTCAGTAGCTAAATAACCACTTCCGTTATAGATCGTATTATTTACAACATACTGACAGTCGGCGGTTTTATCTTCTGTGTTACCATCGCTATAAGTAGCAACTACATTAAAGTTTGTAACTTGACCAATTGCCAATGCGAGTTCACTTGAGGTAATCTCAATAGAGGTTACGGTAGCAACTTCGTTTACAGTAAGCGTAACTTGATTACTGGTAAATGTGCTGTGTGTTGCAACAACTGTATAGGTTCCTGGAGAAGTTGGTGTATAAGTATTCCCAGAAATACTTGTACCATTCACTTTGAAAAAAGATTCTGAGGTTACTGTTGCGTTTAAATTTGTTTTTACTGTAAAAATAACGGAATTACCTTCATCAAAAGAAGTTTTGTCTGAAGACAGTACAATAGAGGTTACTGTTGATACTGGTGGTGGAGTCACTGTACCCCCTGTTTCTTCTGAAGAAGAACATGAAAAGAAAAAAAGAGTTGTTAAAATTGCAATAAAATAAATTGGATTGGGATATTCCATGAGTTAATTATTTATATTTGAATCTGTTCCTGAAATGATTTTAAATTACTTTGTAAATAACAATAAATTTTAACACATAAACAAAGTATGAATGTAAAATAATAGCAATCAAAATAAAAAGTCAATCTAGATTCTCTTTTATGCTTACAAATTTTCTTTCATTTAAACCCAATCTTTCAATTATGAAAAAAATAGTATTCCTATATCTTTTTGCCTTTTCGGCTACTTGTTTCTCTCAAAAAAAAATACCTAATATTAATGTAACCACATTAAAGGGCAAATCGGTATCGATCGAAAGTCAACTTTCAAAAGATAAGGTGACCGTTTTAGTTTTTTGGGCTACTTGGTGTGTTCCTTGTATTAATGAGTTGGATGCGATTAGTGATGTTTATGAAGATTGGCAAGAGGAAACAAGTGTTGACCTTATTGCAATATCTACCGACGATTCTCGGACTCAGAAAAGAATTAAACCGATGATCAATGGAAAAGGATGGGAATATCAAATTTTATTGGATAAAAACCAGGAATTAAAAAGAGCACTGAATATTACTTTGATTCCGCATGTCGTTGTTCTAAAAGGCAATGAAATTGTATACAGACATACGGGGTTTGCTCCAGGTGCAGAAGATGAATTGTATGAAATGATAAAAAAGCACTCTAAATAATTATAATTCCCCCCACTTATGAAAAAAACAATAACCTTTTTTATCACACTGCTTTCTTTAGCTTCATTTTCTCAACAGGACAGTCATATTTCTTATGGGTTTGAATCGAATTCTCAATATTATTTAGACGATTCCAAAACAGGTGATTTTCTAGAATCAAATCGATTTCGATCGAATAATTTTTTTAAAATCGACTATTATTATAAAAACTTTTATGTCGGTTTACAAGCAGAAAGTTATGAACCTAAGGCGATGTTAAATTATTCGCCCAATTTAGATAAAACAAATCTTGGATTGTACTATGTAGGATACAAAACTAATAAAATAGCATTTACGCTAGGGCATTTTTACGAACAATTTGGAAGTGGTCTCATATTAAGATCTTGGGAAGACCGTCAATTAGGAATTAACAATGCCCTACGAGGTGGACGTGTTAAATTCAGTCCAAAAGAGTACTTGCATTTTACTAGTTTTTACGCAAAACAACGAAAAGGCTTTGCTGTTTCTAAAGGAAATATCGTTGGTTTTAATTCAGACTTTGACATCTCATCTGCCTTTAACTTTGAAAATTCATCTTTCAGTGCTGGGTTTAGCTATGTAGGAAGAACACAAGAAAGAACCGAAACTAATTTTGATTACAAAAACAGCACCAATTTATTTTCTAGCCGAGTAGAGTTTTCTAAAGATAATTTTTATTCCAACCTCGAGTATGTGGCAAAAGGAAAGGATGCCGTGATCATTCAAAACCAGATCAAGAATGCAAAAAAAGGAGCTGCTCTGTTAGCAAATTTTGGGTATGCAAAAAAAGGATTAGGGATTAATGCAACGTTTAGAAGGATGGAAAACATGAACATCTATTCTGACAGAGAAGCCAATGGAAACATTTACAACGAAAGTGTTGTGAACTACTTGCCTGCTTTAACAAAACAGCATGATTATCTGTTAACGAATATCTATGTGTATCAAGCTCAACCTCAAGTCTCCTTTCAAGATCCATCACTTATAAAATCTGGGGAAATTGGAGGACAATTAGATCTGTACTATAAGATAAAAAAAGGGACTTTTTTAGGGGGAAAATACGGAACAAAAATTGCTCTGAATTATTCTTCTTGGCATGGGTTAAAGGCAGATTATGACTTTGCTGGTTTTGATTATGAAACGGAATTCTTAGGTTTTGGCCAAAAATATTTTTCAGACCTCAGTATAGAAGTTCGCAAGAAATGGTCCAAGCAATGGAACACAATATTTTATTATGTAAACCAATCCTACAACAAAAGATATATTGAAGAAACCTTTGGAGAAATCAATGCAAATATCTTTGTAAGTGAAGCAACATATAAAATGGGGAAAGGAAAATCACTACGTTTTGAAGCTCAACTTTTAGCAACCAATGATGATAAAAAAAATTGGGCTGGTGGAACAGTTGAATACAATGCTACGTCAAAATTAGCTGTTTATATAAACGATATTTACAACTATGGGAATGACAATGTCGACCAACAAATTCACTACTACAATGTAGGCGGAAGTTATACGGTAGGTGCACATCGGTTTGCTTTAAATTACGGAAGACAACGTGGAGGTTTAATTTGTATTGGTGGGGTCTGTAGAAATGTTCCTGAGAGTACTGGAATTTCTGCAAACATTACCATGTCTTTTTAATGTAATTACTGAACTTGAAGCCCTAGTTGCTTTCCTTTTTGAAGCATAAAATCATAAGAAGCTTGGTGCTCATTTGGTATTTTACCATCTAAGATCGCTTCTTTGATAGCTTCTTTGATTTGACCAATTTCTTTACAAGGCTTTAAATTAAATGCTTTCATAATTTCTTCTCCAGAAATTGGTGGTTGAAAATTACGAACACGATCTCGTTCTTCTACCTCTTTAATTTTGATACGAACCAATTCAAAATTTTGATGGTATCGTTTGAATTTTTTTGGGTTTTTAGTGGTAATATCGGCTTCACAAAGCGTCATTAAAGAATTAATATCGTTACCGGCATCAAAAACCAAACGTCTAACAGCTGCATCGGTAACTTCGCTCGCCAATACAATTGGTCTAGAACTTAATAATACCATTTTCTGAACAAACTTCATCTTGTTATTTAATGGCATTTTTAATCGCTTAAATAGTTTGTACACCATTTTAGCTCCTACAAATTCATGAGAATGAAACGTCCAACCTACTTTTTTGCTGAATTTTTTTGTGGGTGCTTTTCCAATATCATGTAAAAGTGCTGCCCATCGCAACCAAACATCTTCGGTCCTCTCAGAAATATTATCGACAACCTCCAATGTATGATAAAAATTATCTTTGTGTTTTTGTCCTTCTACCTCCTCTACTCCTTTTAAATCGATTAACTCTGGCAATATCTGAGACAATAATCCTGTTGCTTCTAAATGTAAAAAACCAATTGAAGGTTTTGCAGACATTAAAATTTTATGCAATTCATCAATAACACGTTCGCGAGTAATAATTTGCAATCTGTCAGAATTTTTCGCAATTGCTTGCAACGAATTCGATTCAATTGTAAAATTTAATTGCGTTGCAAAGCGAATGGCCCGCATCATTCTTAAGGGATCATCGGAATACGTAATGTCTGGATCTAGAGGGGTCTTAATATTCTTTTTTACTAAATCATCTATTCCATTAAAGGGGTCTGACAAATCACCGAAATTCAATTCATTTAAACTCAGTGCCAACGCATTGATTGTAAAATCGCGCCTATTTTGGTCATCTGCCAAACTTCCTTCAGAAACTTCAGGATTTCTACTTTCTTCTGAATAGGACTCTTTTCTAGCACCTACAAATTCAATTTCAACATCTTTATAACGCAACATAGCAGTCCCGTAGGTTTTAAAAACTTGAACTTTTGGTTTATTTGATAATAAACTGGCTACTTTTTCAGCCAATTCAATCCCGCTTCCAACAGCAACAATATCGATATCTTTGGCAGAACCTCTTTTTAAGAAAAAATCACGTACAAAGCCACCAATCACATAACTGTCTATAGATAATAATTTTGATGCTTTTGAAATTACGGTGAAGATTTCTGATGAAATTGCCTCTTTGAAATTTGTATTTATATTTGTCACAGATTGACGCCTCTTTTATATTGATTCTTATGCTCTTAAAATCTGAACTTCGCTACCTACAACTTTTAAAATTGTTGAAGGTTTTGCATGCACTCGATTTTGATGCAAACTTACTATATAATCAACACCTTCCAAAATTGGTTGGCTAATTTCTTGAAATGATTTTGGTGTCGCTTCTCCGCTTACATTTGCAGAGGTTGATATGATTGGTTTTTGGAATCTTTTAATCAATTTTCTGCAAAATGCATCTTGCACAACTCTTATGGCAATGGTACCATCTGTGGCAAGTGCATTTTTTGCAAATCCTTTTGGATTTTCATAAATAATCGTCGTTGGTTTCTTTGAGTTTTTAAGAAGTACGATTACACTTTGAGGAACAGTAACATATTTTTTTAACATGGAAATAGAACTCACCAAAACAATTAGACTCTTGCTTTCAGATCTTTTTTTAAGTTGAAACACTTTAGCAACTGCCTCAAAACTGAAGGCATCACATCCAACTCCCCAAACGGTATCTGTTGGGTACAAAAGGATATTTCCTTCTGTTAGTTGTTGGGACGCTTCTTTTATGGAATCACTCATCATTGTTTAGTTATACTTTTCTTGAAGCCATTTTTTAATAAAACTCAATTTCTCGGGTGGACACTGATCTAAGCTTTGCAAACACAAAAATAGTTTATTTCCATTTTTATCCGCGTCTCTTAACTTATATTTTAACCATAAAAAAGGTTTCTTATAGTTTTGAATGTAAGATAGTTTATAATCATCTGACAAAATAGCCGTGTTCTTTTTTATTTCGATATGATTTGATAATGATTCTGGTAAAAATTGAGTAGCATGTCTAAATCGATGGCTAATATTATTGATATGATCTTCTTCATGTTTCTTTAAAAAAGTATCAATGGTAGATTTTCTGATTGGAAGCGGAACATGATGCGATTTAAAATATTGATGAAATCCTGTTTTTTTTGCGATCAATTGTTGAGCTTTATAGTGCCCTGCTCTTTCTAGTTTTACTTTATTAAATCGTTGTAAAAAAATGCGTTTTACTTTCTTAAAAAAGACATTTTCATCAAAAGGCTTCCAAACGCCTCGAATAACTGGCTTATTATTAATAAAAAAATCTGTCGGAATTACTTTTTTTATTAAAAAAACATCATCGTTAAAAATTACAAAAGATGATGACAAACCAGGTATCCTGTGAATCATAGTCGCAATTGACCTTGAATTAAATGTTGGTAAATATTGAGTATAACCTTCAAAAATAACTTTATGATCTACAATAAAAACATTTGGGAATTCTCGTTGTGCTTTCTCTTGGTCTTTTAAAAAATCTGGAATCTGGTTGTCAGTAACTATAAAAATATTTCTAACAAATTCTGCATATTTTAAAATTGACTTTACACAGAATTCGATTTCATTTACATGATCATACCGAGTTCTCAAAGATTTGTTATTTACAGAATGAGTATGCTCTAAATAGGTTTCCATTTTTTCCTTATGAAAAGGATCGTTCCCGTCTACCCACATAATTACAGCATCTATAGCGGGTACTTCATCTTTTTTCATTTAGGAAATTTTTTGATTGAATAACCATAGTTTAATATATCTTGTCAAAACCCCATATGCATGTGTTTTTGCAATTAAAAAACCTGGGAATCCATCTAAGAAACCTAAGCGAACTATATAATGTACAAAAAAACGCACAGGAGGTTTAATTAAAATATGGTATAAATTTACCGTTTTGCCTTGCGCTTGCAATTGTCTTGCCCTTAAAGCGGCATAATGATTTAGTTTTTCGATATAGTGGTTGTAATTCCGGTATGAATAATGGTCAATTTTATGCTTAAAGAAACCTAATTTACCATTGGCTAAAATCGTTTCATGAACAGGATTCCCATTGTATCTGCAAAATTCTTTTAAAAATAAACGAACTACTTTATCTCTTTGAAAACCACCGTATTTGACAATTTTTCCAGAAAGATAAAAAGATCTTCGCACATAAAACCCAACATAATTTCCGGGGTTTTTAACGGCTTCTATCACTTCTTTTTCTACATCAGGAGTTACTCTTTCATCTGCATCCAAAATATAAATCCAATCGTGTTGAGCCTGATCGATCGCAAAGTTTTTTTGTGACGAAAAATCATCAAACTTTCGCTTGATGATTTTTACATTGTGCTTTTTGGCTAATTCTAGTGTTTTATCACTACTAAACGAATCAATTACAATAATTTCATTGGCAAAACCAACTGATTTTATTGCTTCTTCAATATGTATTTCTTCATTTAAAGTAGGAATAATTGCAGTAATCTTTTTCATTTATTTTTTTTTAAACAGCTACATCATATTCTCTCAACGCATCATTTAGGGATGTTTTTTTATTTGTACTTTCTTTTCTTTTTCCAATAATTAATGCACAAGGAACATTGTATTCTCCCGCTGCAAACTTTTTCACATAACTTCCAGGAATTACTACAGATCTTGCAGGTACGATTCCTTTCATTTCTATTGGTGTATCTCCTGTTACATCAATAATTTTAGTACTCATTGTCAACACTACATTAGCACCTAAAACAGCTTCTTTCTCTACACGCACACCCTCTACAACGATGCATCGAGATCCGATGAAAGCACCTTCTTCTATGATGACTGGAGCGGCTTGCAAAGGTTCTAAAACACCTCCAATACCAACACCTCCAGACAAATGAACGTTTTTACCTATTTGAGCACACGATCCAACGGTTGCCCAGGTATCTACCATCGTCCCTTCATCTACATAGGCTCCTATATTAACGTAACTTGGCATTAATATTGTGCCCGGTGCAATAAAAGATCCATGACGAGCGACCGCATTGGGTACAACTCGGATTCCTCTTTCTGCAAAATTCCTTTTTAATGGTATTTTATCGTGATATTCAAAGATCCCTGCTTCTAAAGTTTCCATTTTTTGAATTGGAAAATATAAAACAACTGCTTTTTTTACCCATTCATTCACTTGCCAACCAGAAGCTGTTGGCTCTGCAACTCTAAGAGCGCCTTTATCTAATAAATCAACAACTTTTCGGATCGTTTGAATTGTCTTTTCTTCTTTCAATAAATCACGGTTATCCCATGCTGTTTCTATAATTTCTCTAATTTCTTTCATCTGAATTATTTCGTTTCTACAAATATAAAACTAACGTTAAATACCAAGACAAATATACATATTTTAAACATATTACTGATCCTTGTTTAATTTCGTATTTTTGCATAAAATATTTAAATTTGGGAAGAATTCTAGCCATTGACTTTGGAAAAAAACGAACAGGTATTGCGGTTACAGATGAAATGAAAATTATTGCTTCTGGATTGACAACGGTAGATACTAAAGAGCTATTAGGCTTTTTGAAAACCTATATTTCAAAAGAAAAAGTAGATTTGTTTTTGGTTGGAAAACCAAAACAAATGGACAATACGGATAGTGAAAGTGAAACATTAATTGCTCCTTTTTTAAAGAAATTAGAACAACAAATTTCAAAAATTCCAATACACCGTGTTGATGAGCGTTTTACCTCTAAAATGGCTTTTCAAACAATGATTGATAGTGGTCTAAACAAAAATCAACGAAAGAACAAAGCCCTGGTCGATGAAATTAGTGCCACAATAATTTTACAATCTTACTTATACAATCAATAAAAAAGGAAAACAAAATCACTTTTAACGAATAAATTCATAATCTAAAATTGGCGAATCGTAATTGTAAATCGTACTTTTGAAGCCTTAAAAAGAAATAAATGATATTACCCATTGTTGCATACGGAGATCCTGTTTTAAGAAAGGTAGGAATTTCCATTGACGCGGATTACCCGGAGTTAGAAAAGTTAATCTCTAACATGAAAGAAACCATGTACAACGCTTCTGGTGTTGGTTTGGCTGCTCCACAAATAGGAAAAGCTATTCGTGTCTTTTTAATTGATGCTTCCCCCTTTGCCGATGATGAAGATTTGTCTGAAAAAGAACGCATTATTTTAAAGAATTTTAACCGCGTTTTTATAAATCCTCAAATCATAAAGGAAGAAGGCAAAGAATGGGTTTTTAACGAAGGTTGTTTAAGCATTCCTGATGTTCGAGAAGATGTCTTACGTAAAGAAAAAATAACCATTGAATATCAGGATGAAAACTTTAAAAAACACACAGAAGTTTTAGAAGGTTTAGCGGCGAGAGTATTTCAGCATGAATATGATCATATTGAAGGGGTTTTGTTTACGGATAAACTCTCTTCATTGAAGAAAAGAATTATTAAAAAGAAATTAGAAAATATTTCAAAAGGAAAGATTAAAGCAGACTACAGAATGCGTTTCCCAAATTTTAAAAAAGGTAAATAATCTTTTAATTAAGATAAAAAAAAATACAAATGGAATTTAATAAAATTATTGCAGTTACAGGAAAACCAGGATTATTTGAAGTAGTTTCACAAACAAAAACAGGTGTTATCGTCGCCTCTTTAAACGATAAAAAAAGATTCCCAATTACTTCAACACAGAATATTAGCATGTTAGAAAACATTGCCATATACACCTATGAAGAAGAAGTTTTATTGCTAAATATTTTTAAAAAAATATTTGATAAAGAAGCCGGAAAAGAAAGTATTTCTCACAAAGAGAGTGGAAATAAACTGAAGAGTTATTTTTCTGAAATATTACCAGAATATGATGAGGAAAGAGTGTATGCTTCAAATATAAAGAAGATCATACAATGGTATAATATTTTAGTGAATGCCGGTTTAGACTTCTCTAAAATTGAAGCTACTTCTACAGAAAATACAGAAAAAGTATAATTTCCGTTTTTCGTAATATCGTGTATAACAAGATTCTAAAGCATTCATTCTATTGCCTTGATGCACGCTACAGGTTCTTCCGTTAGCGCATTCTATTACTGAAACGTTGAAACTCAATAACAATGAATTCTAGAAAAGAACAATTAGCTGCTTTTAATCGATTGTTAGATATTATGGATGAGCTTCGCGAGAAGTGTCCCTGGGATAAAAAGCAAACTTTGGAAAGTCTTCGTCATCTTACAATCGAAGAAACCTATGAACTTGCTGATGCTATTCTTGACAATGATTTACAAGAAATAAAAAAAGAATTAGGAGATGTATTGCTGCATATTGTTTTTTATGCAAAAATAGGAAGTGAAAAAAAAGCATTTGATATTGGCGACGTAGCCAACTCGATTTCGGACAAACTAATCAGTAGACATCCTCACATCTATGGAGATGTAAAAGTTGAGAACGAAGAAGATGTTAAAAGAAATTGGGAGCAACTAAAACTCAAAGAAGGCAAAAAATCTGTATTGGAGGGTGTGCCTAAAAGCTTACCTGCAGTCGTAAAAGCATCTCGAATTCAAGAAAAAGTAGCTGGTGTTGGTTTTGATTGGGAAAAACCCGAGCAAGTTTGGGAAAAGGTACAGGAAGAACTGGAAGAACTAAACGAAGAAATTAAAAAAGGGAATAAAGAAAACACTGAAAAAGAATTTGGTGACGTGTTATTTTCAATGATTAATTATGCCCGTTTTATCGATGTAAATCCAGAAAATGCATTAGAGAAAACAAACAAAAAATTCATCAATCGTTTTCAATTTTTAGAAAAAATTGCCAAAAAAGAAGGAAAAAATATTTCGGAGATGACGTTCGCTGAAATGGATGTGTATTGGGAGAAATCGAAAGAATTCTTCAACTAAACAATTGAGCAAGTTCTTAAAAGTTCAGTTGCTCGCATTCATAATTATTTATTTTTTTAAATGAAAAATTTAACAATTATCGGAGGAGGTCCTGCTGCTTTAATGCTTGCTGCGCAAATTGACACAAAAAAGTATCGAGTACGCCTTTGTGAAAAGAAAAAAACAGTAGGAAGAAAATTCTTAGTTGCTGGTGAAGGCGGACTAAATTTAACTTATAATTCGTCAACTGAAGAATTGATAGACCAGTATTCGCCAAAAAGTTTTATGGACCCAATTCTTCGAGATTTCACCAACGAAGATTTGATAGATTGGTTGCAATGTCATGAGATTCCAACATTTACAGGATCGAGCAATCGAGTATTTCCAGATATGGAAATGAAACCGATTGAGGTCCTAAAAAAAATTACTGATTTCATCGCGGCGAAAGAAATCAAATTCAACCGAGATACTACCTGGTTAGGATGGGATAAAAAAGGGGATTTAAACTTTGAGAAAAATATCGATAAAGACGCTGACATTGTTGTTTACGCAATGGGAGGAGCCAGCTGGAAAGTAACCGGTTCTGACGGTCTATGGAGCGAGCCCTTTAAAAAAAGAGGCATTCAGATCCAACCGTTTAAAGCAGCCAATTGTGCTTTTGAAGTTGATTGGAATCCTCATTTCATAACAACTCACGAAGGAAAACCTTTAAAAAATATTGCACTTACTTTTAATGATTGTGTTGCTAAAGGTGAATTGGTTATTTCTAAATTTGGACTTGAAGGGAATGCAATTTATGCTTTAAGTCAAAAGATTCAAAACAAGCTTCTTGTTGAAAAAAATGCGGTCATTTATTTGGATTTAAAACCAACAATGACTGTTTTACAGCTGAAAGAGAAATACAAAAAATCTCCACGATCCAAAGTGACTGAGATTTTAAAAAAAGACCTCAACCTCAACCGAATATCCATTGGAATCCTCAAACACTTTACAGATAAAGAAACATTTTCCGATCCTGAGAAACTTGTTCAAATACTTAAATCTATTCCAATAATGATTAAATCTTCTGGAGAATTGGACAAAGCCATTTCTTCTTTAGGAGGAATTTCTCTTTCAGAAATAGATGCTAATTTCCAACTTAAAAAATTACCAAATTCCTATGCTATTGGAGAAATGTTAGATTGGTATGCACCCACGGGAGGCTATTTACTACAAGGTTGTTTTAGTATGGGGGCTGTTTTAGCCAATCACTTGAATGGATTAAATACTGAATAAAAAAACCTCTTTTGTATGATAGAATCAAAATCAAAAGAGGCTGTTTTTTTTATGATACTAATTTCTTAGCGTTTTTTACTTTTTGCTTTGTCAATGCAATGTCAATTACTTCTTTCATTTCAGAAACATAATGAAAAGTAAGACCTTTTAAATAGCTTTCTTTTATTTCTAAAATGTCTTTTCGATTGTCTTCACACAAGACTATTTCTTTAACATTTGCTCTTTTTGCTGCTAATATTTTTTCTTTAATTCCGCCAACGGGTAACACCTTTCCTCGCAAAGTAATTTCTCCTGTCATGGCTAATTTACTTTTTACTTTACGTTGTGTAAATGAGGACAACAAAGAGGTTAACATCGTAATCCCCGCACTTGGTCCATCTTTGGGTGTTGCACCTTCAGGTACATGAATGTGTACATTGTATTTTTCTAAAATGTCAGATTCTACTCCAAAATCAACAGCATTTGCTTTGATATATTCCATTGCAATGGTTGCCGACTCCTTCATTACCTTTCCTAAATTACCAGTAATAGAAAGCGCGCCTTTTCCTTTAGAGAGAATCGATTCAATGAATAAAATATCACCTCCAACAGCAGTCCACGCCAATCCTGTAACGACTCCGGCGACTCCGTTGTTTTCATATTTATCTCTTTCCAGTCTTGGTGGACCTAGGATATCTTCAATCTTATCTGTAGATACTATAATTTCATAAGCCTCTTCTAGCGCAATTGATTTTGCTGCAAAACGAACCACTTTAGCAATTTGTTTTTCCAATCCTCTCACTCCAGATTCTCGGGTATACCCCACCACTATTTTCTCTATTTGAGCTTTGCCTAACTTTAAATGTTCTGCTCTTAAACCATGCTCTTTTAATTGTTTTGGCAATAAGTATTTCTTGGCAATTTCAATCTTTTCTTCTATGGTATACCCAGAAACGTTTATCAATTCCATTCGATCTCTTAGCGCCCAAGGAACTTCGCCAATATTGTTTGCCGTTGCTATAAAAAGCACTTTCGACAGGTCATAACCAACTTCTAAATAATTGTCATAAAACGCTGTATTTTGCTCAGGATCTAAAACTTCTAACATGGCAGAAGAAGGATCACCTTGATGCCCTTTTGCTAATTTATCAATTTCATCTAATACAAAAACAGGGTTCGATGTTCCTGCTTTTTTTAAATTCTGAATCAACCTACCTGGCATGGCACCAATATATGTTTTTCTGTGTCCACGAATTTCAGATTCGTCTCGCAAACCACCCAAAGACATTCTTACATACTTTCTCCCCAAAGCTTCTGCAACAGACTTTCCTAGAGAAGTTTTACCAACCCCTGGAGGTCCATACAAACAAATAATTGGTGATTTCATATCGTTCCGCAATTTTAAAACCGCCAAATGTTCGATAATTCTTTCTTTCACTTTTTCCAATCCAAAGTGATCTCTATCTAATATTTTTACAGCGCGTTTTAAATCGAACTTATCTTCAGAAAACTCTCCCCAAGGTAATTCTAAAAGTAATTCTAAATAATTACGTTGTACACCATAATCTGCCATTTGCGGATTCATTCTTCGCAAACGCGCCAATTCTTTTTCGAAAGTATTTTTTACTTCTTTTCCCCACTTTTTGGTTTTACCCTTTAGGCGCATTTCTTCTAATTCCTCATCATTAGAAACCCCTCCCAATTCTTCTTGAATGGTTTTTAATTGCTGATTTAAATAATATTCTCTTTGTTGCTGATCTAAATCTTCTCTTGTTTTAGATTGAATATCATTTCGCAATTGTAGTTTTTGAAGCTCTTTATTTAAGTTCTTTAAAGCCAATAAAGCCCGTTCTTTTAGATTGTCTTTTTCTAAAATAACTTGTTTTTGCAATACACTTAAATCCATATTTGATGAAATAAAATTCACCAAAAAAGAATCTGATTTTATGTTTTTAATTGCAAAAGAAGCTTCCGAAGGCAACATTGGATTTTCTTTTATAACCTCTAAAGCTTGTTCTTGTATATCTTGAATAATTGCTTTAAATTCTTTTTTATCTTCAACAATCTTATCATCTGCAGATTCTATAACTGTTGCTTTTAAATAAGGTTTGTCTTGAAGAATTGTATCAATTTTAAATCTTTTCTTTCCTTGTATGATTACGGTTGTATTCCCATCAGGCATTTTTAAAACACGTAATATTTGCGCTACGACTCCTGTAGTATGAATATCTTTTAGCCCTGGTTCTTCTACATCTTCGTCTCTTTGCGCAACAACTCCAATAACTTTATCGCCTTTATTAGCATCTTTAATTAATTGAATCGACTTGTCCCTACCAGCGGTAATTGGAATTACTACACCTGGAAATAAGACTGTATTTCTTAAAGGTAAAATAGATAATGTTTCTGGAACACTTTCGTTATTAATGATCTCTTCATCCTCAGGAGTCATTAATGGAATTAACTCAGAATCTTCGTTTAAAACACTGTGTAAAGACAAACTGTCTAAAGTGGTTATTTTTGGCTTACTCATAGGCTATATATATGTCAAACTGACATTATTTTTTTTATATTGAAAATTCAATATTTAATTACTTTTATTAACTATATGATAATCATATATTTAAATATCGTTTGTTATTTATCTTCCTAATGTAATTCAATTCTTGTGCCAACATGAATTGGTCTAAAAATTACTTTTAAAAAGAGTTTAATGTAAGTCGCTTCTAAACTTCAATTTTTAACCCATCATAAGCTAAAAAAATATTTTCTGGTAAATTGTTTTGCACCGAATCATGCAACCCTAATTTGTGGCTTATGTGTGTAAAATATGTTTTTTTTGGCTGAATTTCCTCTACAAATAACAAGGCTTCTTCTAAATTAAAGTGTGTAGGATGCGTTTCTATTCTTAGTGCATTTACGATTAAAATATCTAAATTCTTAAGCTTCTCTTTTTCTGATAAATCAATCGTTTTTACATCGGTTAAATAAGCGATATTATTAAATCGATAGCAAGTAATTGACAAAGGGCCGTGAAAAGCCTTTATTGGAGTAACGGTTACATTATTGAGTATAAATTTAGCTTGATCTACCAGGTTGACTTGAATTCGAGGCGCTCCAGGATATCTATTTTCAGTTTTAAACACATACTCGAATCGTTGTTCTAAACTTTTTAATGTTTGCGCATCTAAGTAAATAGGAACAGCTCCCATTTGAAAACAATAGGGTCTTAAATCGTCTATACCAGCGGTATGATCTGAATGTTCGTGGGTAAATAGAACCCCATTAATTGAACGTACATTTTCTCGTAACATTTGCTGTCTAAAATCAGGTCCACAGTCAATTACATAAGTAAACTCATCCCATGAAATTAGGATTGAAGCACGCAATCGTTTGTCTTTCTCATTTTGAGATAAACATACAGGATGATCATTGGCCAACATGGGGACTCCAGTAGAAGTTCCTGTCCCTAAAAAAGTAATTTTAATATCTTTTACTGCTTGTTTCATTACTTAACAAAAATAACATAAAAATTGACTGATAGCATTCTATTTTAGTACATTTGTTAGACTTTATAAAAATAAAACATGGCAATTTCTTTAAAAGGAGATCAAAAAATAAGTACAATCCCTGCTACAAAAAGCAAAGCTTTACGAATTAACTTAAACACAGACATATACGGTACCTTCGCAGAGATTGGTGCTGGACAAGAAACGGTTCGAAATTTCTTTAGAGCAGGAGCATCTTCAGGAACAATTGCGAAAGCAATGAGTGCGTATGATAAAGATTTTTCTGATGCTATTTATGGGATTGAGGAAGACAAACGCTATGTAACAGAACCTCGTTTAAAAAGAATGTTACGCCATGAAATTGACTTAATTGAAGATCGTTTAAGCAGAAATAAACATCCTGATAAATTATTTTTCTCTTACGCAAACACGGTCGCTACTATAGATTTTGCTAAAAAATTTAAAGGCCATGGTTGGGTAGGAATTCGATTCCAGCTAGATCCTTTAGAAGATTATAATGAAATTATTTTACACCTTCGTTTTAAAGAGACGGATGCCCGCTTACAACAAGAAACTTTAGGTATTTTAGGGGTAAATTTAATTCATGGAGCTTTTTACTTAAATGACAACCCAAAAGAATTGGTAAAATCATTCTATGACAATTTAGATGGAGATCAATTAGAAATTGACATGATCAATTTCTCTGGACCTCGTTTTATGTATGTCGACAATCGTTTAATGAGTTTACAGCTCCTTAAAAATGGGATGACAAATGCAGTTATGTTTGGCCCAGACGGAATTAATCTTTTACCTGCGCAAGTACTTTACAAAAAGAATATTTTAGCGCTACGAGGTAGTTTTAGACCGGTAACAAAAGTAAACATGGACATGTATGAAAAGTCTAAAAAACTTTTCTTAGCAGAAAAAAAAGTAAAAGAAGAAAATACACAAGTAATTTTTGAAATTACGCTTAGTAATCTTCGTGCAGAAGGTGAAATTAATGAACGAGACTTCCTCGATAGAGCAGAATTATTATGCTCTTTAGGTCAGAATGTAATGATTACCAATTTTCAACAGTATTTTAAATTGGTTGAATATTTTAGTGAGTTTACAAAAGAAAGAATGGGGCTCGCAATGGGCGTTTACAACCTAATTCAAATTTTTGATGAAAAGTATTACCGCAACCTAAGTGGAGGTATTTTAGAAGCTTTTGGAAAACTTTTTTACAGAGATTTAAAAGTATACATGTATCCATATCACGATCAAGAAACTGGAGAATATATCAATAGTGAAAATTTAAAAGTTCCGCCAAGAATGAAAGAATTGTATAAATTCTTTAACAACAATGGGAAACTTGTAAATATTGATGATTTTGATGCTGAAATTTTGGATATTTTTTCTAGAACTGTCCTAAAAATGATTGTTAAAGGCGATGATGGGTGGGAACAAATGTTACCAAAAGGAATTGCTGAAACCATTAAAGCAAAAAAACTTTTTGGATATTCTAAATCAAAAGCAAAACGATAGCATTAAACCTTTTCTGATACCTGTCGTCTAAACATAAAACAATTTAATTGACAGACGAAGTCACTTTGATCCAACAGTTAAAAGAAACGAAAAGCAAAGAATCAGCTTTTCGTAAATTAATTTCGCAATACAAAGAGCGATTGTATTGGCATATCCGAAAAATTGTAATTTCTCATGACGATGCTGACGATGTATTGCAAAACACGTTTATCAAAATTTTTAAAAATATCGATGCTTTTAAAGGTGATAGTAAATTGTATTCTTGGATGTATCGAATTGCAACCAATGAGTCAATTACATTCATCAATAAAAGAGCAAAAGAAAGAAAGGTAGCTATTTCAGAAATTCATTCAGAACTAGCAGCAACACTTCAAAGTGATGTTTATTTCTCTGGTGATGAGATTCAACTCATTTTACAGAAAGCAATTGCAACATTACCCACGAAGCAACAATTAGTTTTCAACATGAAGTATTTTGATGAATTGAAATACAGTCAAATGTCTGAAATACTAACCACTTCTGAGGGCGCATTAAAAGCATCATACTTTCATGCGGTAAAAAAAATAGAAAAGTATATTCAACAAAACAATAATTAAACCTTCTTTAATTATTGAGGTCTAAAAAACGAATGAACAAAGAATTAGAAAATAACGAAAAATTTATCCATCAAGTGGTTGGAAAGGATACAGGCTTCTCTGTTCCTCAGAATTACTTTGAAGAAATTGAAGATAGTTTCTCTACGTATTTGTTTGAAGAAAAAAACAGCAAGAAAACAACCTTTGAAATTCCTAATAATTATTTCAACACGCTAGAAGACAATATCCTGGATAAAGTATTAGTAAACAAAAAACCGATAAAGGTTATTTCACTGAAACAACGAATTCTCAAAAGAGTTCCTTTAATTGCAGCGGCAGTTGTTATTTTATTCATTGGTCTAAATTCTTTTAATTTTGGAGAACAAGCATTACCTACATTTGATGCTATTACAGATATTGAAATGGAAAACTGGTTGGATGCCAATTCAAACAATATTAACTCAGAAGATATTGTAATGATTTTATCTGAGAACGATTTATCGGACATTCACTTTGCTTTTACAGAGATTGAAGAAATAAATATTGAGCGCTATATATCCGCTAATGATGATTTAACAATTCTAAATGAACTTTATTAATATGAAAAAATACCTATACAGTCTTTTTATAGTTCTAACTTTTTGCTTCTCTACAAACGCACAAAAAAGAAAAGGGCATAAAGAAAAAATAAAGCTTTTAAAAATCTCCTACTTAACAGAACAGTTGGATTTAACTTCTTTGGAAGCAGAAAAATTTTGGCCGGTCTACAATGAACACAGTAAGAACATTCTTGATTTTATGGCTAAAAAATCTGATGCAATAAAAAAAGAATTAAGCGTTGTAAAAGAAATCGATAGCATTAATGAAAAAAAAGCGCTAACTCTGTTTAATTTGACACAATACCTTGAAAGGAAAAAATTTGAAGAGAGAGAGAATTATATCAAAAAGCTAAAGACGATACTTCCAATTAAAAAAATATTAAAATTACAAATTGCCGAAAAAGAATTTGGAAGAAAGTTAATGCGGAAATATCGACACAAATATAATAAGGGCCAATAAAAAAAGGAAGCTAGTCGCTTCCTTTTTTTTATTTAATTAAATTCATACAAATGTATAATTCTGGTTTGTTACTTGTGAAAATTTTTAACCATATTGTTAATTCTTTCACCTCATAAGGCAGTAATCTCGTTAATGCCTTTTCTAATTCTTTACAAAACAAATCTGAATTAAAGCTCACTTTTTTCAGTATCGTTTTAGTGTACTCAAACATTGCTCTTGCCATAAATTAAAAATTATTTACATAATACTAACGGAATCTTGCTAAAAATATTGTTAGTAAATTATTATGCTATCTATTTTCAAAAATAGCCAAAAAAAAACGACTCTCTTGTTAGAGAATCGTTAAAATATAATTAAAGACTGTATGCTTTATAAAGCGTTGATTTTAGAAACTAAAGCGGAAGCTTTTGTTTCTAATTCTGCACTGATTCCTTTATAATGTGCTTTCTTGTTTTCTACATTTTTAGCATTTAATTTTGCAATTAAATCATCAAAAGTAGCAATTGCCTCATCAATAAGTGCTTCAGAAGCTTTTACATCTGCTTTAGGGTTTAGTAATTGATAAACGTAACATTCTTCAATTAAATCTCCTAAAGTGTAATTAATATCTTTTTTTAAGTTTTTTATGCTTGCCATAATCTTATTTATTTATTGATGCAAAAATAGTTTATTTATTTAAAAGAGCGTTATAACTTCTTTTATATTTAAAACAGTTTTATAGGTGGATGTTGTCTTCTCTTTTTCAGAAACTTCTTCATGTAACCAAGTAGTATGGAAAGGCACATGAACTGCGGCTGCACCAACTTCTAATAAGGGCAAAACGTCAGACTTTAAAGAGTTTCCAATCATTAACAATTCGTTTGGATTGATTTCTAAATGCTGAATTAACTTCAAATAGTCTTTCGGTTTTTTATCACTCATCACCTCAATGTGATGAAAATATTTCAATAAACCCGATTTTTCTAACTTTCGTTCTTGATCTAATAAATCCCCTTTTGTTGCAACTATTAATTTATAGTCACTATGTAACGAATGTAAAACACCTTCAATACCAGCGATCAGTTCTATTGGTTTATCGAGCATTTCTTTTCCAATATTTACGATTTTCCCGATCGTAATTGGACTGATTTGATTGTTCGAAAGTTCTAATGCACATTCAATCATAGACAACACAAAACCTTTAATTCCATACCCATAGAATTTTAAGTTTTCTATTTCTTTCTTAAAAAGTTCTTGATCAATTTTATTTTGGGTTTCGTAGTTTGTCAACAGTTTTGCAAATTCTTGCTCTGCTTCTCTAAAATAGGTTTCATTGACCCATAAGGTATCATCGGCATCAAAAGCAATGACTTTAATATCTTTATACATTTAGATGTTTTATGATTGATTTAAATATCTTTTTGCCCGCTCTAAATCTTCTGGTGTATCTATTCCTACAGCCTCAATGTCTGTTTCGATCATTTTAATTTTTTTACCAACTTCCAAATACCGAATTGCTTCAATCTTTTCTGAAGCTTCAAGGGGGGTTACATCCAAATGATAGAAATCAATTAATGCCTGTTTCCTAAAGGCATAAACACCTTTATGCTTGAAGTATTTCACAGGCAAACCTTGCTCTCTTTGAAAGGGAATTACACTTCTTGAGAAGTACAAAGCAAACCCATGGTTGTCTGTAATTACTTTTACATTATTTGGATCTTCAATGGCCTTTTTGTCTGTTATTTCGACTTTTAATGAAGCCAAGTCAATTTCTTCTGTAATATCATTTTTAAAAGCAGCAATCAATTTCGTCAATGAAACGGTATCAATAAAAGGTTCATCGCCTTGAACATTTATAACGATGTCTGCATCTAGATCCTGAACAGCTTCCGCAATTCTGTCAGAACCACATTCGTGTTCCTTTTGACTCATTATGATCTTCCCTCCTGCATCAGAAATATTTTCAGCAATCACTTTTGAATCAGTCACCACGTATACCTCTTCAAACAAACGAGTACTTACCGCAGCTTCATAGGTTCTTAAAATCACTGATTTCCCTCCTAAATCTTTCATTAGTTTACCTGGAAAGCGAGTTGCACTATATCGTGCAGGAATCATTGCTATTATTTTCATATGAATTTGCTATTTGATATAAACTTCTAATAATTTTGATTTTTCTTTCGCAATAATATTGAATTCTTTCAAACAGGCTGGTACTAAAAGTGTTTCCCCTAATTGTAATTCTTCTATTTGATCTTCATATTGAAACGTTACATTTCCTCCAACGCACATATAAATTACAAAACTATCTTTTTGTTGGTGATTGATTTCAACCTTTCCTTGTAAAGGCAGTATATTGGTTGTAAAGTAAGGGCTAGATATAATTTCTGAAGTGCTATTTTCTTTCTCAGAATAGACGGCCTTGTAGGAATCTTTTGCAAGATAATCAATCGCATCTTTTGCTGCTTCAGTATGCAGTTCGCGAAAAGTACCGTCAGAATTTTTTCGTTCCCAGTCATAAATTCTATAGGTAATGTCTGAAGTTTGCTGAATTTCTGCAAGTAAAGTCCCTGCTCCAATTGCATGAATAGTTCCGGTTGAAATGTAATAAGCATCCCCTTTTTTAATTTCTTCGGTGTTTAAGCTACTTAAAAGGGTATTTTCTTCCAAATGAGTATTAAACTCCTTTACCGAAGAGTTCTTTTTATATCCAATAATTAGATTTGCCTCTTTATCTGCTTGCAATACATACCACATTTCATTTTTCCCAAAAGTATTATGGCGCTTTTTTGCCAAATCGTTATTTGGATGAACCTGAATACTCAATGATTTTTTAGCATCTATAAATTTTATAAGTAATGGAAAATCATTTCCAAACTGCTTGTACACTTTATCTCCTAATAAATTGTTTTTGTACTTTATTATTAATTCGTTTAAGAGTGTCCCTTTCAATTCTTTATTGGCTACTGAAGATATCGCTTCCTTTACACCAGATATCTCCCAGCTTTCTCCAATATTTTTGAGCACAGACTTTTTATGCAATAAAGAAATGAGTTTTTCTCCTCCCCAAATTTTGGTTTTTAGGATGGGTTCAAACTTTAAAAATTGATAAATGCTCATACTTTGATTGTACTCTATTTTATGCCCCAGAATAGGTTACAAAATTTCTAGGGGTTTCATATAATGTCACCTTCAAGTCTAAGTGCTGCGGCAATAACTTTCTTAATTTCTCATAAATAACAACGGATATATTTTCGGCTGTTGGATTTAAGTCTTCAAATTCTGGAACTTCTACATTCAAGTTTTTATGATCAAAAGCTTCTTCAATTTCAGATTTTATGTAGTTCTTTAAAATCCCCAAGTCATAAACATAACCAGTTTCAGGATCAATTTCACCGGTTAAAGAAACAATTAATTCATAGTTATGACCGTGAAAATTAGGATTGCTGCATTTATTAAAAACTTCAAAGTTTTTTTCGTCAGACCAATCTTTTCTATATAAACGATGTGCACTGTTAAAATGTGCTTTTCTATGTACGGTAACTTTAGGCATTTTTTAGTTTTTGATACGATTCTTTAAAAATAATTTTAAACCACTCAGTGTAAATTTCTGGAGACATTTCAATGTCGTTCTTTACATCTTCTAATGGCATCCATTTATAGCTTTGTACTTCTTCAGTATTGATTAAAGGCTTCTCTTCAAAAACACCTACCATTACATGATCTAACTCATGCTCTGTTAGTCCATTGTCAAAAGGAGCTTTATAAACAAAAGAAAACACTTCTTTTAAATCGGTTGTAAAACCCATTTCTTCTTGCAATCTTCTGGTTCCAGCTTCTATATTAGTTTCGCCATCTCTTTGATGCGAACAGCAGGTATTTGTCCAAAGTAACGGAGAGTGATATTTGTGTGCTGCTCTTTGTTGCAGCATTAAATCTCCTTTTTTATTAAAAATAAATACTGAAAATGCTCTATGTAAAACAGCTTTTTCATGTGCTTCCATTTTTGGCATCAATCCAATTTGATTGTCTTTTTCATCTACCAAAATAACTTGTTCTTCCATATTCACAAAAATAGTGAAATCAACTGACACTAACTTTTCAATATGGCGTAATTATTAAATTTAATATGTTTTTTTTTATCAAAACATGATTTTTTGATTAATTTGCATCCTAAATAGATAATAATATTAAAATGAAAAAAATAATAAATTTCATCGTTTTGCTTCTTGTCACCAATTTTATTTCCTGCACAAGTAACGATTCAATAGATCAAACCATTACAGAAGCTGATTTATTGGGTTTATGGGAGGTTTCTGAACTTTATACGGAAAACGGTACCACAGGGATATACTTTAATGGCCAAAGCATTTCTGGGGCTTATAGTGCTATTGGTAGCGATTTTGATATGACTGCTTTATTTGAAGAAAATCCAAATAACTTTTATACTTCTGGGAATTTTACTTTTAACGGTACTATTTCATTTTTAAATGAACAGTTTACAACGCAACAAGTCGTAGACGCTATTCCGAGTTTCATATCTCCAGCATCCTGGTCACTGCAAGATAACACCATCACACTTTCAAATGCAGATGAAACTATTTTATCAAGTATTGTCTATTTTAATAATGATACATTACGTCTAAAAAGTGCAATTAACGAAAATATTTTAGATCAATTAGATGCTGCACAAGTGCAACAATTAAATAGTGTTTTAAACCTATCTATTGATAGCTTGACTGTAAATACAGACGTATACATTACATTGACAAAATAAAAACGAATTCTTCTCACCGTTTTTTTTCAATCATATAGACAGTCGAAGCAGTAAATTATGATTGTTTTGATGAATCATTTTTCACGCTACTGGCGAAGGGTTATCTTTGTGAAAAATAATTCTTATTCATGAAAATCGTACTCAAAATATTATTGCTACTATTTTTCGTTGTTTTTTATCAATGTGAAAAAGAAAAGAAGGCACCATTAAAAAAAGCGCCTTTAAAGTTGGAGAAAAAAGAAAAAAGAATCGAAAAAGCTTGGGATAGCTTAAACAAGCATAATGTTACTACTTTTCTAACTGCCTTTGGTGAAAAAAATAAAGAAACAAAAATTCTGATAAGAACAGACTATGGAAATATTAAAATCCGATTATTCAAGGACACTCCGTTGCATCGAGCGAACTTTATTTTTCTTACAAAAATTAAATATTTCGACACCACTGTGTTTTACAGAGTCGCTAAAAACTTCGTATTACAAGGAGGAAATTCTGATAATTTCCAGACCGTAAAAGATCGTTATAAATATGGTAATTATAAATTACCTACAGAATTCAGGAAAAACAGAAAACATAAATATGGGGCACTGGCAGCAGCTAGAGACTGGAAAAAAAACCCTGAGAAATTATCAAGCCCCTTCGAATTTTACATTGTTCAAAACAGAAAAGGAGCACATCATCTAAACAATGAACATACCGTTTTTGGGGAAGTAATTTCTGGTTTCGACACCATGGATAAAATTGCAAAAATAAAGGTCGGGGAAGACGAATGGCCAGAAGAAGACGTAAATATGAAAGTCGAAATTTTAGATTGATATTTGCCGTTGTAAAACGTATCTTTGCAGCCTAATTTTCATTGATGAGTTTTTTAGAAGAAATTAAACGTAGAAGAACATTTGGAATTATTTCACATCCAGATGCGGGAAAGACAACCTTAACAGAAAAATTATTACTTTTTGGAGGTGCCATACAAGAAGCAGGTGCCGTAAAAAATAATAAAATAAAAAAAGGCGCAACTTCCGATTTTATGGAAATAGAGCGTCAGCGTGGGATATCTGTTGCGACTTCTGTTTTAGCGTTTATTTATAATGATAAAAAAATCAATATTCTAGACACACCCGGTCACAAAGATTTTGCCGAAGATACCTATAGAACGTTAACAGCTGTAGACAGTGTTATTGTTGTGATTGATGTAGCAAAAGGAGTAGAACCACAAACGGAAAAATTAGTTGAAGTATGTAGAATGCGAAGCATTCCCATGTTGGTTTTTATCAATAAATTGGATAGAGAAGGTAAAGACGCATTTGATTTATTGGATGAAGTAGAACAAAAATTAGGTTTGCGATTAACCCCAATGAGTTTCCCTATTGGAATGGGATACGATTTCAAAGGAATTTATAATATTTGGGAAAAGAAATTAAATCTTTTTTCTGGTGATAATAAAACTTCCATTTCTGAAGGGATTGAATTTGATGATTTATCAAATCCTAGTCTCGATGAGATTGTTGGAGAAACTGCTGCTCAAACATTGCGTGAAGAAGTAGAATTAATTGATGAAGTATACCCACCGTTTAGTCAAGAAGAATATTTAGATGGAAAACTTCAACCTGTTTTCTTCGGTTCGGCTTTGAATAATTTTGGTGTCAAAGAGTTATTAGATGCATTTATAGAAATTGCACCTGCACCTCTTCCTAAAAAAGCAGAAGAACGCCTGGTAGATTCAAAAGAAGAAAAAATGACCGGTTTTGTTTTTAAAATTCATGCAAATATGGATCCTAAGCACAGAGATAGACTGGCCTTTATAAAAATAGTTTCAGGAACTTTTAAAAGAAATGCACCTTATCTCCATGTTCGAAACGGTAAAAAGGTGAAGTTCTCAAGTCCGAATGCTTTCTTTGCAGAGAAAAAAGAAATTGTAGACGTCTCATACCCAGGAGATATTGTAGGGATACATGACACTGGAAACTTTAAAATTGGAGACACCTTAACAGAAGGAGAGCAGTTAAATTTTAAGGGAATACCGAGTTTCTCTCCAGAACACTTCCGTTATGTTAACAATGCTGATCCAATGAAATCCAAACAACTATTTAAAGGTTTGGATCAATTAATGGACGAAGGAGTTGCACAATTATTTACCTTAGACACCAATGGTAGAAAAGTAATTGGAACTGTTGGCGCCTTACAATATGAAGTAATTCAGTATCGACTAGAACATGAATATGGTGCAAAATGTAGCTATGAAAACCTACAAGTTCATAAAGCATGTTGGGTAGAACCCGAAGACATTAAAAACGCTGAATTTCTTGATTTCAAAAGAGTCAAACAACGATTTTTAGCAAAAGATAAAGAAGGTCAATTGGTATTTTTAGCAGATTCTGCTTTTACCATTCAAATGACACAAAGCAAATACCCAACCGTAAAATTACATTTCACAAGCGAATTTAAAAACTAAAAACAATTAATTATGAATAACGGGATATACGCAAAATTCACTACTTCAAAAGGTGAAATTTTAGTACAATTAGAAGACGAAAAAACACCAGGTACCGTCGGTAACTTTGTTGCATTGTCTGAAGGAAATTTAGAAAACCAAGTAAAACCTCAAGGAACCCCATATTATGATGGATTAAAATTCCACCGAGTAATTCCAGATTTTATGATCCAAGGAGGATGTCCACAAGGAACTGGAACTGGAAATCCAGGATATAAATTTGATGATGAATTTCATCCAGATTTAAAGCATGATGCACCCGGAAAATTAGCGATGGCCAATTCAGGACCCGCTACAAACGGAAGTCAATTTTATATTACCCATATTCCAACTCCATGGCTAGACAACAAACATACTGTTTTTGGGAGTGTTATTGAAGGACAAGACATTGTAGATACAATTGTACAAGGAGACGAGTTGACTTCTGTAGAAATTATTCGAGTTGGAGAAGCGGCTGAAAAATTTAATGCGGTTGAAGCATTTAGAACTTTTGAAGGTTCCAGAGAAGCACGAGAGGCAGAAGAAAAAGCAGCACAAAAAGCATTATTAGACACGGTTGCAGCTGGCTATGAAGAAACTGCAAGCGGATTGCGTTATCAAATTTTACAAAAAGGAAACGGAAAACAAGCTACAAAAGGCGCTGGAGTTTCTGTTCATTATAAAGGGCAGTTATTAGACGGAACTGTTTTCGATTCTTCATACAAAAGAAAAGAACCAATCGATTTTAATGTTGGTATTGGGCAAGTAATTGCTGGATGGGATGAAGGAATTCAGTTATTAAAAGTTGGCGACAAAGCCCGCTTTGTAATTCCATCGAACTTAGGTTATGGAGCAGCTGGTGCTGGAGGAGTAATTCCACCAAATGCTACCTTAATTTTTGACGTAGAATTGATGGATGTAAAATAAGTTACACACTCAAACAAACGATTATAAAAGCTCAGTTTTTCAAACTGAGTTTTTTTGCTTTTTTAAATAACTTCCATTTTTATTCCCTCACAAAAATGGTACATTTGCAGTATGCGAATAGATATCATTACCGTTTCACCTGGATTATTAGAAAGCCCTTTTAATCATTCAATCATTAAAAGAGCCCAAGAAAAAGGCTTGGCTGAAATCCACTTACATGATCTTCGTGATTTTGGATTGGGAAACTACAAACAAATAGATGATACACAATTTGGGGGCGGTGCAGGAATGGTATTAATGATAGAACCCATTGCAAACTGTATCAAAAAATTACAAGAAGAACGTGTTTATGATGAAATCATTTATATGACACCTGATGCAAAAACATTGAACCAATCTACCGCAAATACACTTTCATTGAAGGAGAATATCCTAATTTTAACAGGGCACTACAAAGGGGTTGACCAGCGAATTAGAGAATTGTTCATTACGAAAGAAATTTCTATTGGAGATTATGTATTGACAGGTGGAGAGTTGGCCGCTGCAGTCTTAGTAGATGCTGTTGTACGTTTAATCCCAGGTGTTATTGGCGATGAACAATCTGCTTTAACAGATTCATTTCAAGACAATTTATTATCCCCTCCCGTATATACAAGACCGTCGAACTTTGAAGGAAATAAAGTTCCAGAGATCTTATTATCGGGAAATTTTCCAAAAATTGAAGATTGGAGAAGCGACAAAGCATTTGAAAGAACAGAACAAATAAGACCGGATTTATTAGATAAAAATCATTAGCGCTCTTTATTTATAAAAATTTTAATTTCTATTTTTTAAAACAATAAAACTGTCAGTATTTAATCGTAAAATATTAATTTGGGTAATTGGGTTTCAAATCTTTCGGTTGTTGTTACTTCCGTTTATGGGATTAATGCCCCAAGATGCTTACTATTATTTATACGGACAAAATTTGTCACTTTCATATTTTGATCATCCTGGGATGATTGGCTATCTGCTTCGGTTTTTTACAGAACTTTTCGGAACTTCTGTTTTTGTTGTAAAATTTGCTGATTTCTTTATCACCTCCATTACCCTACTAAGCTTTTATAAATTAGCCTCTTATTTCTTATCAAAGCAAAAACTAGCGCGCGCATTACTACTCATTTCATCTACGATATTTATTTCTATCTTATCTTTCAATTCTACACCAGACGTACCCCTTTTGTTGTTCTGGACACTGAGTTTAATCTGCCTTTATAAAGCTATTTTTGAAAATAAGAAATGGTTTTTCATTTTAGGGGGCATCGCAATGGGATTGGCTTTTAACAGCAAGTACACTGCATTGTTATTACAAATAGGATTGCTCTTATTTCTTCTATTCTCAAACAAACATAGGAATCTATTAATTTCACCTTGGCTTTGGAGTGCTATCTTAGTATCAATTGTGGTGACGTTTCCAGTGTGGTATTGGAACTATCAGAATGATTTTGCTTCATTTGCTTTTCAATCTTCAAAAAGAACCCAATCGATTTCTGAATTTAACATTTCACCCAAATACTTTTTCGGGGCTATTGGCCATCAAATTTTGCTATTACTCCCCGTATTGTTTCTAGTTTTCGTGAGTTTTACTTTTAAGTATTGCAAACGGGTTCTCATACAATTCAAACTACCACAAGCTAAAACATTATTTTTATTGGCATTTTTTATACCCACTTTTGTCGGTTTTTTTGCATTGACTCCAATTTATTGGGTGAAATTAAATTGGATGATGCCTTCCTATATCACTGGAATCATTTTAGCTGGAATGTTTATTAGCAAGAAGTTATTGAAAATTCAAATACTCTTTTCCATTGTTTTCCATCTGCTAATAAGCCTTCAAATTCTCTTCTATCTAGTTCCTATAAAGAGTGATGACACATGGGTTGGCTGGAAAGAGTTAGGAGAAGAAATAAGCGCCTTAAAAGAAAAAAACGCAAGCACATTTATTTTTTCGAATGACAATTACAAAACCTCTGCGGCGCTAAACTTCTTTATGAAAGAAAAGGTCTATGCGCAAAATATTATTGGTTTACCTGCTTTACATTTTGATTATTTAGGAGATGACCTAACTACTTTAAAAGGAAAAAACGCAATCTTTATCGATTCTGACAAGCGCTTTAAAAATGAATTACTTTTAGAAAAAGCAAATCCACTATTGAAAAATCACTTTAAAACAGTCACTCAACTAGCTCCAATCATAATAAAAATAAATGAGCGAGAAAGTAGAAAGTTTTGGGTTTTCTTTTGCACTGATTATCAACCAAAAAAATAATCTCATTTAGTTTTAGTAATAAAA
>Ga0209374_1000276_pt1 | contig 59699 bp, 56 predicted proteins | sample SaaInlLV_DNA_10m_FD_184683 | JGI IMG/M metagenome (GOLD analysis project Ga0209374, IMG submission 184683) | Marine microbial communities from expanding oxygen minimum zones in the Saanich Inlet - SI075_LV_DNA_10m (SPAdes) (version 2) | ecosystem: Environmental > Aquatic > Marine > Unclassified ... | reverse complement strand
TGATGACCTGCCATTCCCCATCTTTTTCAGGCAAAAAAAAGCCCGCCAATTTGGCGGGCTTAGCATTGCTACGTACTTAGAACCGCAGGGTACCGCGTACACCGAAGACTGCACCTTCATCCATGTACTGGGTGTGGCTTCCTGCCAGTACAGGCGTATCGAAGCTCTGCTGTAGAGCCGCTTCATCAAAGATGTTTCGACCGTAAGCCATGACTTCCCAGCGCTCACCACCCAGGCCAATACGTGCGTTCACCTTAGTGTACTCAGGAATCATATCGTTTTCGTCGTTGTCACCAGCTGACTGGAATTTGCTGCGATAGTTCATATCGACACCTGCAAACAGCTCCATTCCACCTAACTGAGTACGGAAATCGACAAACGCGTTACCGCTCCAATCCGAAGCATACAATGTGTTAACGCCTGTGAGGTCGTTGAGCGATCCCTGCTCAATACCCGCAGGCGTTCCGCACAGTCCGTTCTGATCGAGCTGCTTGGCATCGCAGGGACCATCGCGAAAATCACCGTAAGTGGCGTCCAGATAAGCTGCGTTAATACCCACGCGGAGTCCATCGGTGACCTGCAGCAGCCAATCAACTTCGACCCCTTGTACTTCCGATGAGGCCGCATTCTTAACGGCAAAGCCTACGCCTTTAAAAATAGTCGTCTGCAGATCATCGTACTCAGAGTAAAACGCCGCCCAATTCAAACGCATCGCACCGTCTAAGAACTCGTGCTTACCGCCAATCTCAATAGACTCAACGGACTCATCGTCAAACTCGAAGTCTTCGTTGGGAACACTCGATACGTAGGTGTTGGCCTGAAAACCATTATCTACAACGGGAGGAATGGGTGGAACGCCCACAGGAAGGTCTCCGGGGTTGCCATCATCCGCAGCGCTGAAACCACCAGACTTAAAGCCCTGAGAGTAGCTGATGTAAAGCATAGAGCTGTCGCTCATATCCCACTGAAAGTTGACTGATGGCGATAGATCGTCGGTCTCTCGCTGGCCAACCCAATACTTATTGTAGGTATTGAAACTGCTGGCCTGAACCACAGCCATCCAGTTGTTATAGGAACCACACTGTCCTTGGGTGCCGCCCTCCAAATTGCCGGTTAAACCGCAAAGACTGTCACCCAGCTTTTGATCACTAACAGCGTCTTTTTCTTCCTCGGTGTAGCGAAGTCCAAAGGTTACCCGCAGTGTATCGCTCAAGTCATAGGTACCCTGAGCAAATACGGCCCATGATTCGGTCTCTTGATTGAAATTGTGGTTACGCGCCACTTGGTTCGCGCTATAAACGCCGTAACCGGGAATGCCATTGAGTGGGCTATCGCCAGTTAAAACGGCCAGCAGGTTTTGGGGCATTAGCGGCGCAGCCTCTGCGGGCAAGCCGTTTGCTAGGGCGACAAACTCGGGAAACAAGCCGTCAAAATTTGTATCAATAACGACCTGCCCCACCATATCAAGCTCGTTCTCATCGTAGTATGCGCCCACGGTATAGCTAAAGCGGTCGCCGATTTCCGAGGACCAGCGTAATTCCTGACTGAATTGATCGTATTCGTGCTGATCACTGCGGTCGATAAACTGCAAAGGCAACCAGTCCACGTCGACGTCGTCAAAATAGTCATAGGATGCGAAGCCCGTTACTGAAGTTAGGGTTCCATTGCCAATATCCCAAGACATATTCAATGAAATATTTTCAATTTCATCGTCAGAGTTTTCAGGCTTTAACCCAATGCCAATGCCGTCTGCTTGGCTACGACCGTAGCCGTTATCTTTGTAGGTGGTGAAATCCTGGCCTGCAATTGCCGGGAAGTCAGGAAAAAACACGTCCATAATCTGGTAGGCCGTATTCGCAAAATCACTGCGGTTTGGCACATCGGAGGCTCGCTCGGAAGGACTCAGATACTTCCATGTCGCACTCGCAGCACCGTCGCGATCGCGCTGCATGTTAGTGTACTTTAGGTTAGCTGAGAAGGAATCTGAAGGCTCCCATACGACGGTAATTCGCGCACCTTGCTCTTCAGTGGCGCCTTCGTCTTGTTCTAGGTAGGCATTGTAAACATACCCATCTGTCTCGCGATAACGGAAAGCCGCTCTGACCGCCAGGGTATCTGTACCACCTTGAATAAAGCCCTCATAAATCTGGCCACCGTTTTCCTCGATTGACGCGTTGATTTCGCCTGCCATTTCGTCACCGGGTACTGGAGATGCACTAGAAATATTAATGGCACCTGCAACCGTGTTCTTTCCAAAGAGAGTCCCCTGTGGGCCACGTAACACCTCAATTCGCTCAACATCCATGAGTGCTGAGCGGTACTGACGCCCACGCCCCAAATAAACGCCATCAAGATACATACCTACAGACTGCTCGAAACCACGGTTGTTACCAGAACCAATACCGCGCATATAAATGTTGGTATTCACTGGCGCGTCGGCAATGTGCAGGCTCGGCACGAAATCGGCCAGCGCTGCGAAGTTAAGAATGGTGTTGTCCGCAATCTTTTCACCACTCACCGTGCTCACGGAGATCGGAACATCCTGAAGGTTTTCCGCGCGCTTTTGCGCAGTAACGATAACTTCTTCGAGTTGTTGAGCCGCGACGGGGGCCGCTGCGACAAAGGCGGTGACGGCTACCGCTAAGGGCAAGCGTTTTTTGGAAAACAGCATTGAAAATACCTCGTTGTATTTTTTTTGGGAAAGCGAGTTTTGTTGCAATGTTTTATGGACTTATCGTTGCTTTTTCGCAATAAGATGTTATTTTTTTGCAACACAAGACTATACCTCCGAGCCTCCCGCCTCAAGCCCCAATGTGGATGAAAAATGACAAATAATGAACACCCCATAAGCATGGAAAACCATGGTTCGGTCGCGCTGGTTACTATGAATCGGCCCGACGCCTACAACGCGCTAAATCGTGCGCTGAGTCAGGCTATTGTTGCCACCTTTACAAAGATAGCTTCCGACCCCTCCGTACACGCAGTGGTGCTTACGGGCGCAGGAAAAGCTTTTTGCGCGGGCGTCGACCTAAAAGAACTAACCGCGAACCCTGGCGTGCTTAAAAACGGTGGTATGGGCACAGACTCGCCCATGGTCAAGGCCTTACGAGAGTGCGGGAAGCCGATTATAGGCGCCGTCAACGGCCCCGCCGTCACCGGAGGCTTTGAACTGGCTCTGGCCTGCGACTTTCTCTATGCGGCCGAAGGCGCACGTTTTGCTGACACCCACGCCCGAGTTGGGCTGCTCCCGGGATGGGGGCTGTCACAGAAACTGGGACGCCTCATCGGCATCAATCGCGCAAGAGAGGTCAGCTTAACCGGCAATTTCATTGATGCGGATACCGCGATGACCTGGGGGCTTGTCAACAAAGTTTGCTCACCCGAAACCTTAATTGAAAACTCGCTGGCCGCTGCTCAACAAATTGCCGAATCCAATCCCCAAACCATTTCTGCCATGCGCAGCCTGATGAACGACGGCGACTTATTGTCGCTAGGTGAGGCCCTTGAACTTGAAGGTGCTCGGGGTATTGCCTATTTGGAACATGCTGATTTCAGTCAAATGGAAAACCGACTTCAAGCTTTAAAAAGCCGATCGAAAAAAAGCTAGCGTAAATATTCCTTGGATGCAGCCCGATACCGAGAGTAAGGCAATATAACGGGGCTGGAATCGGTGCTTCGACAATAGCGTCTACCGAGCGGACAAAGCCCCGCCTCCACCAGAATTATTAGACGTAGAGCTCAGACCGTAAACTTCGATAACCACTCTGGAGTACGATAGATTAGGCCGTCATGAAAGCAAGCGGCTCTCTGCACATGACGGCAAACCCATGAGCCTGTGATAATTAGGTCCTGCACCCTAGGCTCCTCGCCAAGCCCCTAGCGCAGTCGCGCTGCCCTCACCTGACCTCGCCAATCTTTCACTTCACCGACTATTCGAGAGATACTACGCTCAATTACTCAGCGGCAGATTGGTGAGGACAGGCATGACAACAGTAGCAATCGCCTTCGATGAGGCCGCATGGATTGATTGGACTTTGGATCGGCCGCGACGAATCGCCGTTGTAGGCTTATCTAACCGAGAAGATCGAGACAGCCATAAAGCTAGCCTCTACCTTCACGAATTAGGTTATGAGATCGTTCCCGTTAACCCCGGTCATTCCTCCATAATGGGCCTCAAATGCTACCCAAGCCTTCACGATGTTCCGGGTGCCGTCGATATCGTCAACCTATTTCAACGCCCCGATCGCGTGCCAGCGAGTGTCGAAGCCGCGATTGTCCTTCAGCCAAAACTCATTTGGATGCAGCTGGGTATTGTTCATAGACAGGCAGCAGATCAAGCGAGAAAAGCTGGAATAGGCGTGGTCATGGATAGATGTATAAAAATCGAACACCAGAAGAAATTAGCCAATTAATAAAAACAGAAGCGCCAAAATATCGCATTACCTGCATGCCTAAGCAGAGTCACTCTGGGCATCGCGGCGCTAGGCCACCATCGGGGCGCGACATAGTTTAAACTTGACGACCGCAACTGTGTCCTTCCAGCCAAAGACAGGAATTCCCGCATGAATACCCCCTACCCGACACTGAATCATGGCCTCGATGAAGAGCTCAATATGCTCCGGGATACGGTTTATCAATTTTGTCAGAAAGAACTGGCTCCGCGAGCCACTGACATTGATAGAAATAATGAATTTCCCATGGATCTATGGCCAAAGCTGGGAGCTTTAGGTGTGTTGGGCATGACTGTAGATGAAGCCTACGGCGGCACCAATATGGGATACCTGGCACACGCCATTGTTATGGAGGAAATCTCCCGAGCATCCGCCGCAGTGGGCCTGTCCTACGGCGCTCACTCCAACCTATGCCTCAATCAAATTCAGAAAAACGGGACACCGCGTCAGCGCGAGCAATACCTCCCCAAGCTGTGCTCCGGGGAACATATTGGTGCTCTTGCAATGTCAGAGCCCAGTGCCGGATCAGACGTTGTCAGCATGCGTTTACGCGCTGACAAGAAAGGCGATCACTACATTCTCAACGGCAACAAATTTTGGATCACCAACGGTCCTGACGCTGATGTCTATGTCATCTACGCCAAAACGGAACCCGATGCAGGGAGTCGAGGTATTACCGCTTTTATTGTCGAGCGCGATAGCCCAGGATTTTCTCGAGCGCAGAAGCTCGATAAATTGGGAATGCGCGGATCAAATACCTGCGAGTTAGTTTTTGAAGATTGCGAAGTTCCCGCTGAGAATATTCTAGGCGAGCTGAATAAGGGTGTTGCGGTGCTCATGTCAGGACTAGACTATGAGCGGGCGGTGTTGTCGGGAGGACCAGTTGGGCTCATGCAAGCCTGCCTAGACGTCTGCGTGCCTTACGTGCATGACCGCAAACAGTTTGACCAGCCCATTGGCGAGTTTCAGCTGGTTCAGGGAAAGCTCGCTGACATGTACAGTCTAACTGCTGCAAGTCGCTCATTTTTGTACGCCGTTTGCCGAGCTCTCGATCGCGGCGAGGACAGTCGAAAAGATGCGGCGGCGGTTATTTTATATACCGCTGAAATGGCTACCAAATGTGCCCTTGATGCCATCCAGCTGCTAGGCGGCAATGGCTACATCAATGACTATCCGACCGGGCGACTACTTCGTGATGCCAAGCTCTACGAAATTGGTGCGGGCACCTCGGAAATCCGCCGAATGCTAATTGGCAGGGAGCTGTTTAAAGAATCCAACTGAAGCGGGTAATCCTAAAAAAGGTTACTGACGTAATGCATTCAATCGGCGATACTGCGCGCCGCCATCATTTGTGATGCAGGCGCATAAGTAGTTGGCGAGAAAGGGCATCCGTTACCCCATTCCGCACCGCTACGTCTAACGCCGGCACGCTATTGAAATAGAGGAAACACCGCTTTTATCGGCTGACTAACACATGGCTGTCTTTGTATTGGCAGACCTAATGAGAACATTACGTCCTACCGCGGTGGCTTACTAGTCCACTAGAGGCATGACGACAGACCGCGATCTGGTAACAATTGTCGCTGTCCACAATCCATCAAACAGGAGTCACTATGGCACGCTGGGAATGTATCGTTTGCGGCCTCATTTACGATGAAAAGGAAGGCTGGCCCGATGACGGCATACCTGCAGGCACAAAGTGGTCGGACGTTCCTGACGATTGGTTGTGTCCAGATTGCGGTGTTGGCAAAGACGATTTCGAACTCATCGCTGGCTCAGAGGACGAGCCGGTAGGTGAGACCGACACTACAACCAGTGCCGATGAATCAAGTGTGGCCACCAACAATCGCCACATTGTGATTGTCGGCAGTGGTCTAGCAGGCTACGGACTCGTCAGCGCCCTTCGCAAACTTGACCCCGAAGTGGCCATTACCTTAATAACCCGAGATGGCGGCGAGAGTTACTCAAAGCCCATGATTTCAACGGGCTACACCAAGAATTTGTCAGCGGAAAAACTGGCAGCCCAGAGCTCAGAAGCCATGGCTGAGCAACTCGCTGTAACAATGCTCACCCGCAAAACGGTTGTGAGTATTGACCCAAGCAGCAAGCAGCTAAACCTAGACGACGAAACAGTGATTGCTTATTCGGAGCTTGTTCTGACATTGGGCGCCGAACTCATTCGTCCACCTATGGGTGGAGATGCCGCCGGCGACGTCATGGGGGTCAATGATCTCGACGACTATCGAAGTTTCCGTGACACGTTGGAAGCAAAGGGTGTGCGCAAGGTTGCGGTTATTGGCGCAGGTTTGATTGGCTGTGAATTTAGCAACGACTTGTTAAACGGTGGCTTTGAGGTTGAGGCCGTCGATCCTATGAGCTGGTGTATTCCCACGCTACTTCCTGAGCCTGCAGGACGAGCTGTTCAAGCCGCCCTGGAAGCAAAGGGTGCCCGTTTCCACTTTGGCCCGTTGGCGACAGAAGTGAATCGCTCGGCCACCGGGTATCAGGTGCAGCTAAATAACGGTGAGCACATTGAGGCAGATGCCGTATTGTCTGCGGTTGGCGTTCGACCTCGAACACAGCTTGCCTCTTCAGCTGGCCTCGACGTAGGTCGAGGAATAAAAACAAACCGCTTGCTAGAGACCAGCAGCCCTGGCATTTATGCCCTCGGAGATTGTGCCGAGGTTGCAGGCCACGTGCTGGTTTATGTTGCCCCCCTGCTCGCCGCAGGCCGCGCGTTGGCGGCGACGCTCACGGGCAACCCAACTGAAGTTAGCTACCCTGCCATGCCTGTAACCATCAAAACACCAGCATGCCCCGTTTGTGTCTCACCAGTGGCCAAAGACACAGAAGGCAGTTGGACGCTGAGCGGCGAGGGATCGGACATTAAGGGTCTATTTCACAGCCCCAACGGGCAGTTGCTGGGCTTTGCGTTAACCGGCGCTGCGGTAAAAGAGCGTATGGCCCTGACCAAAGAGCTGCCGCCAATCCTAGATTAGCGGCAGAAGCGTTTGGATGTCAGAAGCTTATTCTGGCATCCAAACCGTAGGTGGCTGGCTCGCCCCAATAGCTAATCGTCCAAAGGCCGAAGGGAATTGTGTTCTCCCTGTATTCTTCATCGAATACGTTCTTACCCCACAGAGAGACCTCTAAGACCGAACCACCCAAGGCCACATCACCCAAGGTAAGTCGGGCATTAACAACATCGTAAGGCTTAATCTGGCTCGTGAAATTTTGATCCTTGTTAGTGTAAGGCACGAAGCTATCTTTGTAGCTCCAGTCTACATGCAGGGAGAGTTGCCCCCAGGCGAGCGCCATTACTGACCAATCTAGATCAAGACTCGCTGTACTCTCAGGCGCATACGGAAAATCCTTCTGGTTTCTAACATCCTGTCCCAGCTCGATAAACTCGTCATACTCGGTATCTAGATAACCGTAATTCAGTCCAATCCGAAAATTCTCACTTACCTGTGCCGCCAATTCCAACTCCAAGCCTTTGACGGTAGCAGCACCCGCGTTTGCCACAGTGGAAGCTGCACCACCACTACCCTCTAGGAAAACACTGAACTGCATATCGGAGATATCGTTGATAAAGGCGGCGGCGTTCAGCTGAATACGATCGTTGAGGAACCGTGACTTTAGGCCCAGCTCGTAGGCGTCGACCTCTTCAGGTTCGTAACTTTCAAGAAAGGCCTGCGCAGAAGGCGCCTCACCGTTAAAACCGCCCGCTTTCCAACCCTGAGCCGCCTTGGCATAAACAGAGGTGTTTTCGCCCAGGCGATAGGATAAAACCGCGGTGGCCGTTGTATTACTCCAGCTGTCTTCCGCGGTAAGCCCAAAAGCGCCCACACCACCGGTCGAGGCGTTTGGATGGAGAATATACTGCTCTTTTTCTTCATCGGTGTAGCGAACACCCGCGGTTAACGTCAATGATGGCGTCAAATCCCAATCAGCCTGCCCATAAACGGCCCAGGAACTATTGTCTAACCCGTATTCGTTATTATCTGCTGGAGACCCGAACAACCCGAAAAACTCAATGGGGTTGTAGACATCTCCCTCTTCACTAAAGTAATAGAGACCAGCAACCCAGTTGAGGGCGTCATTACCACCCGATAGCTGAAACTCCTGAGAAAATTGCTCGTAATCTACCTCCCGGGTTGAGGTAAATAAATTCATGGGGGTACCGTCAATATCGAGCTTATCTGACCACTCAAGCTCTCGGTTTGCGGTAATCGATTTCAGCGTTATGTCATTCCAATTGAAGGTAACTGTTAACGCATGACCACTTACGTCGGAGCGCTCATAGCCGACTTCATCGTTGCTGATGGCCTCAGCACGATCAGTGCCAGGCGTAACGTAAAGTGCCTGAAGGTCGCCAAGGAAACCCAGACCAAAAGCCTCGAACGCGGGACCACTGACATCGGTCAGCTGTCCCATATTCGGCCGCTTATCCATACTGGAATCATCGTAGCTGTAGCGCAGTTCCAGGGCGTCGCTCACCGCCAATGACAGATCAAGTCGCAGGGCATCGCTCTCCATATCTTGGAACGTATCGCTGGACACCGCGTTTACAAAGGGATTGAACCCCCCCGTAGGGTCTAAGTCTATGTTGTCGTAGAAACCATCACGAGACCTGCTGGCGTAAGCGAAACTGGCTCGGAACTCTCCTAGCCCCTGTCCCACAGCGCCGATAGCACCCGTATCAAAACGCCCTCTCACGCCTGTATAGCCTTCATTGCCTATACTACCTTCGACATAGCCACCCAGCTCAGCGGCCGGCGTTTTAGTAATAAGGTTAATCGCGCCGCCTAAGGTATTCTTACCATAAAGGGTGCCCTGAGGCCCTCGCAGTACCTCTACCCTAGCGAGCTCAGCGACGTCGAAAATACCACCCAAGTTCTTGCCAAGAAACACACCATCAAGATATAGACCTACCGTAGGCTCCCACGTGAGTGCCGGATTTATGGTCGTAGAGCCGCGAATGGCGACGGTGGCACCAGTGCTGATTCCCGGCGAGGGTGCTATTTGCACATTGGGCACAAACAAGCCGATATCTTTAACGTCGCGAATGCCACGAGTAACGATATCGGACTCAGAAAAAGCTGTAATTGCGACTGGAATATCCTGCAACGACTGTTCCCGCTTTTGAGCAGTAACGATGACTTCTTCCAACGCGTTTTGCGCAGAGAGATCGCTCGCAGCAAGGGTGAGTCCAGCAGTGATTAAAACACCAGAAAAACGATTCATAGTTTTGCCCCTAGGCTAAAGTTTTAGCATTGGATCATCATCACTTCATGGTAATTGCTTTTCGACGTCTGATTGGCCGACATCCAAACGGACGTATCAAAAAGCAAACCACATAGTTCCGGTTAGCAGACAAGATTGAGCATTGAAGTTCAGGATACACAAGGCGTCGCGACAACCGATGATTGGTATAAATCATCTCCCGAAAAACCCCAAGATCCTCGATTAATATCCGACACCCGACACCCAGCGCTCAGCTCTCAGCACGTAGAACTAGTATCTGTAATCCGGGAAATAGACCTCTGTGCCACGTAGGGCTATGGAAACAGCAGCACAAGCCATTGCCATTAATCTTTAAAGCTAGGCTTTACCCTGAGTTTCACATGGTCACCCCGGGTATGGTGCTCTTCCCACAGGCGAACGTAACCCGTAGTTGCGATTCGCCAGACACCATTCTCGCGACGATATTCATCCTCGTAGAGGGCGCTACCCATCACCGTAATGTCATGCTTTAGCTGCACAAAAAAATCCTGCAGATACCAGATTCCGGTGGCACGATCCCCCGCAACGTTGATTTCGGGATGGTGGCCATTGTGCATACCGAAGGCATCCGCACTAAATGACTTGCGATAGAACGTCTCCAAAGCCGGCCAACCGGTTAGGTCGAAGTCGTAGTCGGCGCCCTTAAACTTTGCCGTTGCATCCTCGGTAAAAACGCTTTTTAAGCCCTCAATATTTCGCGTGTCCAAAAACCGAAAATAGCGCGCTTTAAGCTGTTTAATCAGCTCAATGGCTTCTAAATCTAAGGCCATCGAATTAACCCTCCACGCCGTTTATTAACTTCGCGCTTTGATATGCCATGGTCATTGCCGGCCCCAGTGTCGCCCCAGGGCCCGGGTACGTTGGCAAAATAGCCGCCGAGCAATTACCGACCGCAAACAAACCCTCAACGACGCCGCCGGCCTCCAGCTTTACGCGACCATGCACGTCGGTATCGAGACCACCCAATGTGCCAAAATCACCGGCCTCAATGCGCATGGCATAGAAAGGCCCCTCATCGATACTCGCGAGGCATGGATTGGGCTTGATATTGGGATCTGCGTAATAACGGTCGTACGCTGACTCGCCTCGATGAAAATCTTCGTCCGTGCCGGTTTCAGCATAGCGATTCATCTTTGCGATCGTTGCTTCAAGGCCCTGAGCATCAATACCCACCTGCTCAGCAAGGTCATGAATACTATTAGCTTTCGCGACGAATCCTGTCTCAAACCATGATTTTGGAATCTGCCAATCCGGCTTCATTGCCGCAGTCATCAAAGGACCAACCATGAAATTGCGCCTAAACCGGGCATCAAAAATTTGCCAGGCGGGAGCATTAGGACTGGTATCGCTGTGGGTCGCAAACAAGTCCTTCTGAAAAGCCATGTAATTTTGGGACTCATTGGCAAACCGCTCGCCAGCGCGATTGACAACACAAGAACCTGGAAAGGATTTCTCCATAATCGCGAGCCGGGGCGTGGGCTCATCAGGAACGCAAAGCGTTGTCGTCCACCATGCGTCCTTCATGAGTCGAGTTTTAGCGCCGAGGGAAAGTCCAGCTAGTAGCGCATCCCCCTCATTCGCAGGGTTACCGGCACTCCACTGTGTGTTAGTTGGCGCTGGCAGGTATTGCTCTCGCAGTGCCTGATTTTTTTCAAACCCTCCCGCGCCTAGAACAACACCTTTACGGGCTCCAATGCGCAGGGTCTTACCACCCTGTTGCACAATCACACCCGTCACGCGGCCGCCGTCTTCAATAAGGGAGGTCATTCGCGAGTTGAATAGCAGCGGAATGCCTCGCTTTTTGACTGACAAATACAGTCTGGCAATACCCGCAGATCCGGTACACAAGCGCCGGTCTATTGCCGTCCGAAAACGCCAACTGATATCAGTCACGTAGCCCAGTATCATTTTCGCCAATAAGGACTTCCAGCCAGGGGCTTGCGTCATAATGGTATGGGCTTCAACTTGCGTAAAATGAATGCGACTGAACATACGCATCATATGGTGAGTCCAGCGCACATTTTTCCAGTCATCCCCCAACTCCGACATGGCAATTGGTTTGGGCTCAAGGGAGCGATGGCCTGACTTCGCGCCATCATAATTCGTGTAATAGTCTGGGTAGTGTTCCAGTGATTCGTAGATGACATCCGTACGATCGGCCAGAAATTTCAGCATTTTTGGCGACTGTTCGATGTAAGTATCAATCATTTCCTCGGGTACATCCTCACCGAACAATGTACCCATCAGGTATTTTTTTGCATCCTCTGCGGAATCATCCGCGCCACAGGCCTTCGCATAGTGGTTGACGGGAATCCAGATACCCCCGCCGGAGGTCGCACTTGTGCCCCCGACCTTGTCGGTCTTCTCAATAATTAGGACATCCTCGGTACCCATTTCCCAATTACACAGGGCAGCCGTCAGCGCGCCATTGCCAGTGCCAACAACGAGGACATCAACCTCTCGATCCCACTTGGCTTCACTCATCGTTTACTCCCCCCATATATTGTTACCAAGGACTACAACACGTTGCCTGAGTATATTAGGCGTGCTGGCTCGATACCGAGACGACCTCGCCTGTCATGTAGCTCGCGTAATCCGACGCCAGAAACATCATTACATTCGCAACCTCCCAAACTTCGGCCGCCCGTCCAAAAGCCTCTTTTGACGCGAGCTCCTGCAATAGTTCTGGCGGCGTGGTTTTTCGCAGAAAGTCGTGCATCGCAATACTGGGTGAGACCGCGTTTATGCGCACGCCGAACTCTGCAGCTTCCATAGCGGCACATCGCGTAAGAGCCATGACACCGGCTTTAGCAGCCGCGTAATGACACTGTTCCTTCTGAGCACGCCAACCCAATACCGAGGCGTTGTTTACGATCACGCCGCTTTGCCGTGGTTGCATCACCCGCAATACCGCGCGGGTCATACGCATGGTTCCGGTCAAAGTAATATCAATAACCCGATGCCATTCGTCATCGGTCATATCCACTAGGTTTTTGGTGCCACCTAACCCCGCATTATTAATAAGAACATCAACACCATTGGTCACTTGCTCTGCAGATGCCACGAGATTTTGGACGGCTTTTTCGTCGGTGACATCGGCGAGAAAACCACGAACAACACACTGGCCGTTGATCGATTGCAGCCTTTCGGTGGCTTCTGAGAGCCGGCCCTCATGAACATCACTGATAACAACAGCACGGGCGCCCTCCTCAACCGCTCGTTGAGCAGCTGAGAAACCAATGCCAGCGCCTGCAGCTGCGGTGATCAGCACAGACTTATCGGCCAACAATTGATGTCCCGAGACGTAAGGAGGAATGGTTGGACTCATCGGTACTCTCCTAAGACTCGCCGCGCGGCTCTCTGGGCATTCCCAGAGCTCGCTCAGCAATGATATTGCGCTGAATTTGATTAGTACCGCCGTAGATGGTGTCGGCCCGCGTAAACAGAAACAATGACTGAAGCCGGGTTAAGCTGTAGGGCGCGTCGTCCATTATTTCTGCGTCAGGACCCAATACGTCCATTGCCAACTTACCCAAGTTACGGTGCCAGCTTGACCAGCATAATTTGTAAATCATGGCCTCCCGGCTGAGGCTGCCATCATCTCCGCCAGACAACATACGCAAGCTGTTGTAGCGCAGGGTTCTCAAACCAATGTGGGCCTCTGCGATGCGCTGACGAATGGCAGGGTTTTGCCCCGTACCATTGTGCCGCGCAATACGGACGACCTCGTCCAGTTCGGTCTGAAACAGCATTTGCTGACCCAAGGTAGAGACGCCTCGCTCAAAACCCAGCAGCCCCATCGCTATCTTCCAACCCTGCCCAGGCTCTCCAACAATGTCATCACTGCTGCATAACGCATCGTCAAAAAACACCTCGTTAAACTCGGCTGTACCCGTGAGCTGGGTAATAGGCCGAATCGTGACGCCCGGTTGATTCATAGGGACAAGAAAAAAGCCCAGTCCTTTATGGCCCTTTTCAGCCAAATCGGTTCTGGCAAGAACAAAAACAAAATCAGACTCGTGTGCAAGCGAGGTCCAAACCTTTTGTCCCGTTATTCTCCAACTCTGGCCGCTCTCATCCAGTACCGCTCGGGTGCGCACTGCAGACAGATCAGAGCCAGCACCGGGCTCCGAATAGCCCTGGCACCAAAGTTCTTTTCCCGCACGAATACCCGGGAGGTAGCGTTGCTTCTGCGCCTCAGAGCCAAACGCCAACAAAGTCGGTCCAGTAAGAGTTTCGCCAATATGACCGACACGACCCGGACCACCAGCCCGGGCATATTCCTCGTTAAAAATTACCTGTTGTTCAATAGTTGCGCTCTTACCACCCCAGGCTTCAGGCCAGCCAATGCAGGTCCAGCCACCCTCGGCTAGACGACCTTCCCAGGCTTTACGTTCTTCGACAAACACATGCTCATCGCCTGGACCACCGCGGTGACGAATCGAAGAAAAATCACCCGCCAAATTATCTATCAGCCAGTCAGAGACCTCGCCGCGAAATTGTTCATCTGCCTCCGTAAATTTAAGCTGCATGGGAACCGCCTTGGTCAAGCAGCATAGCCGCAAGCACCTCCCGTTGCTCATCGGGCCGCCCTAGGTAGGCTTCCATGGATCGGGCGCGCTTAAAGTAAAGCTGTATGTCGTACTCTTCGGTAATACCGACGCCACCGTGTAACTGAATGCCGGTACCGGCGCAGAAAAATGCGGCATCACCCGCGGAGGACGCGAGCATCGCCGCTGCCTCCTGAAGATCTTCTGATGAAGCAGCATCCGTTAGCGCTTCATCCCCCACGCAGGCCGCGTAGTAAAGCAATGATCGTGCTGATTCAACTTTGAGCATCATGTCAGCGGCCTTATGTTTAATCGCCTGATAAGACGCAATTGTTCTGCCAAACTGCACCCGCTCGCTGACATAGGCGACACTTTGATCAAGGCTCGCTTGAGCACAACCCACCTGCTCTGCGCCAAGTGCGATACGGCTATAGTCGAGGACGGCTTCGAGTTGCTCAGCCCAGTCTAGGGATAAGCAACTTTCAGAATCGACTGTAACGTCGTGAAGCTGCAGTACTCCCATGGGACGGGTCTGATCCATTGTGGGCATCTTTGAAAGGGCGACTCCGGTTTGATCCGCAGCCAATCGGAATAAACCCAGGTCAGAACCGATCTTTGCGACGACCAATAGCTCAGTGGCGAGATCTCCTGTGGCAATGAATCGCGCCTCTCCACTTAAGGACCAACCGTTGACCGTGCTGTTAGCAATCACTCCAACGCCAGAGGCGCCCCAGCTTGGCCTAGCAGCAGTATGGGCCAACCCCAGGAGTCGGCCTTCAGCAAGGCCGGCTAGCAAGGTGTGAGCTTGGGGCTGATCAGCCAAGGTGCGCAATGCCAGAGCACTTTGAATACCCGCAGCTAGAGGCACCGGCGTAAGAAAACGTCCCATTTGCTCTAAGACGATAACGGCCTCAACGAGGCCTAAGCCCAAGCCGCCGCATTCTTCTGGGACTAAGATCGCCTGCCAGTACATTTCAGCACAAATTTTCTGCCAGAGGTTTTCATCAACCCCCGACTCCGATGCCATCGCCTGTCGAACAATGCCACTATCGGCGTTCTCGGTGAGAAAGCCCTCGACCGAGTCTTTGAGCATTAACTGTTCATCTGTAAAACTAAAATTCACAGTTGTGCCCTCACGTTCCCCATACCTTCTGCGCCGGTGCCTCTGCTTTTAACAGGGTATCAAAAGCCGAACCGACGTCCTGCGGTGCCCAGCGCGCTCCGCGATCGACACCTTCCGTACTGCGCCAACCGTCCGCTATGGCAATACGGCCGCCCTCGGCCTCGATAATCTTTCCGGACACATGATCGCTTAAAGAAGAACACAGCCAAGCAACAACCGAGGACACATTCTCTGGTGCAAAATGGTCGAACCCACCATCCTCTGGCGCGGCCATACGCGTCGCCATTTCAGGAACGGCCGTTGTCATTCCCGTACGAGCAACAGGACAGATCGCATTCGCGGTTACCCCATAACGTCCAAGTTCAGCTGCCTGATTGAGCGTCAATGCAGCAATGCCAGCCTTCGCAGCCGCATAATTTGACTGTCCTACCGAGCCCTGCAATCCTGCACCGGAGGTTGTGTTTACAAGGCGGGCACTTACCGAATGGCCCGCTTTATTTTGATGGCGCCAATATTGGACAGCATGGCTGGCGAGGCAAAAATGCCCCTTCAGATGCACTGCCATCACCGCATCCCAGTCGGCCTCACTCATCGACGCAAACATGCGATCGCGATTGTTGCCCGCGTTATTCACCACGCCATGAAGGTCACCGAAGGTTTCAAGCGCCTGCTGAATTGCCTGACCCGAACTTTCATAATGAGTAATGTCAGATTGGTTAGTTACCGCCCGTCCACCGGCGGCGACAATTTCCGCCACTACAGTATTTGCGGCCTCAAGGTTAATGTCGTTAACCAGAACTGCGGCTCCCTCTGCAGCCAAGGTTCTCGCGTGGGCCGCTCCTAAGCCGCCACCCGCACCCGTGACAATGACCACACGCCCAGAACATATTCCTGACATAACGTTTATCCCTACAGTCTTTCTAGGATGGTGACATTCGCCTGACCACCCCCTTCGCACATAGTTTGCAGCCCGTATCGAACCTGACGACGCTCCATCTCATGGAGCAGCGTTGTCATTAACTTTGTTCCAGTGGCACCTAAAGGATGCCCTAGCGCGATAGCGCCACCGTTGACGTTTGTTTGTGCATGGGGGTAATCGGTTTCAGCCAGCCAAGCCATGGGGACTGGTGCAAAGGCTTCGTTGATCTCGACCAAATCAATATCCTGCAAGGCAATCCCTGACCGCTCAACAGCTCGTGCCGTCGCCGGTATCGGCGCCGTCAGCATCCAAATGGGATCATCGCCACGCACAGTCATGTGGGCAATTCGGGCTCTAGGCGTAAGGTTATAGCGTTTAAGTGCCTCCTCAGAGACCATTAGTACTGCCGAAGCACCGTCACAGGTTTGGCTGGAGACCGCTGCTGTAATCGAGCCCCCTTCCTGCAGCGGCTGCAGTTGCGACATCGCTTCAAGGGACGTGTCACGAATTGTTTCGTCCGCGGTAAGGCCCTGATAAGGCAGAATCTCGCGATCGAAATAGCCGGCATCGGTTGCTGCTCGCGCGCGGCGATGAGACTCTAGCGAAAACACTTCCATAGCCTCTCGAGAGAGTTGCCATTTGTCGGCAATCATCTGTGCCGAGCGAAACTGAGTGACTAAGCCATCGCCATAGCGAGAAACCCACCCTTCGCTGCCGCTGAAGGGATCTTGAAAGCCCAGGGCCTGCCCCGCCAGCATAGCTGATGAAATGGGGATCGAGCTCATCGTTTGCACACCTCCCGCAACAATCACATCCATAGTCCCGGACATGATCGCTTGCGCCGCGAAGTGCACCGATTGCTGTGAGGAGCCGCATTGACGATCAATAGTCGTACCGGGGACTTCATCGCTCAATCCAGCAGCTAACCAACAAGTTCTAGCAATATCGCCGGCTAATGGCCCCACCGTGTCAACACAGCCAAAAATCACATCATCATAATCTACGTCGGGTATGCCGTTACGCTCTACCAGTGCCTTAAGCACGACAGCACCAAGATCAGCACCGTGAATTTGAGCTAGGGTTCCACGTCGTCGCCCCGTCGGTGTTCTTACTGCATCGACAATGTAGGCGTCAGCAATTTGTTTCATATCGTTGCTCCCTAAGCGGCTACTGTGTCGGTAATAGAGCCACGGCCAAAGGTTAAGTCAGGACCTAGCAACGCGTTTGGTCGCAGAAGCCATTCGTGTATGCGGTTTTTATGAAAACCTTCATCACCCCATTCTCGCGCCAGTGCCCAAGCACGCTTCACCCAAATTTGCAGGTCACATTCCCAGGTGTAACCCATAGCGCCATGAGCTTGAATGCAGTGTCGAGTCGCAAGCAACGCTGCACGTGCAGCGGCAACTTTCGCATGGGAAACTGCAAAATCAGCTCGCCCTGGTGATATGGCCGCAGTGTAGGCGGCGCGGTAAATCACCGGTTTCGCGTATTCGATTTGCACCGCAACATCAGCCAACAAATGTTTTACCGCCTGATTCGCACCCACTGCCTTACCAAATTGCTCTCGATCCGTGGTGTATTTTACGCTTTGATCAATCATTGCCTGAGCAAGGCCCACGAGCTGTGCTGCTGTGCCCAGCGCACCACGGTTTAGGGTCGAGCGCCACAGCGCAGCCCCAGACTCGCCCTTAGCTAAACAATGGGCGTCACTCGCCTCGAAGCTCACCTCGGCAATTCGCCTCGATGGATCAACGCTTTTACAAGGTTTCATAGTGACCTCAGAGGCAGGCAACAGGTAGAGGCCCTCTCCATGTCCCAACAGAAACCACTCGGCTTGCTCGGCGAAGTTAATGAAAGGATTAATAGGATGCCCTGTTGCAACCAGTGCGCCCCCTTGCAACGCATCCAGTGCCGTTTGTACTGCACCGTGCCCCAATCCTCTATCCAGAACATCTACAAGCAGTGGCGCCGTCACCATCACTTGCTCAGCAATGGGTTCAGGACACGCAACGTAGCCACAAGTTTGCGCCATCATAATAAAGTCTGCCTGCCCTAAACCCAGGCCACCTAATGACTCGGGGACGAGCATTCTGGGTAGCCCCAGCTCCTGCATTTGATGCAACAACGGAAGATCAAGTCCTGATGGCGTCGACCAGCGATCGCGAATACGATCGGCAGTCACCTCAGCAGTGAGAACGGACCTCGCGGCTTCTGCGAACATTTGCTGATCTTCGGTAAAAGTAAAATCCATCGTTTCTAAATCCTATTTTCTAGGCATACCCAGCATGCGCTCGGCAATAATGTTGCGCTGTATCTCATTTGTTCCCGCGTAAATCGGCCCTGACTGGGCAAACATAAAGCCATCTAACCATGTGCCTAAATCCGCAAATTCCTGAACCGTTTGCGGTTCAATTTCAGCCCGGGCCCCCAACAGCTTCATAGCCGTTTCGTGAATAAGCAGATCTAACTCAGACCAAAATATCTTGTTGCAGCTAGCCTCAGGGCCAATGCTGCCGCCTGCACACAGCAGCGACGCCGTTTGGTAAGTAGACAGCGCGTAGGCCTCGGCATCCATATAGCATCGCAGAACCGCATCTTCGATCGTGGGATCGAGCACCTCATTGCTACGGGACCGATACAGCTCTACGAGTCGTTTCGCCGCCTGTTGAAAACGCGCGGGGCTTCGCAACATCAAGCCTCGCTCAAAACCCGCAGTGGCCATGGCGATTCGCCAACCTTCCCCTTCCCCACCCAAAAGGTTGAAAGCGGGAACACGAACCTCGTCAAAAAAGATTTCCGCAAAGCCCGGCAAACCGTTGAGCTGCGGAATTGGCCTTACCGTTATGCCTTGAGCATCGAGAGGCACTAAAATTTTAGAGAGACCGTGGTGACGTTCAGAGTCTGGATCGGTGCGGAACAAACCAAAAACCCAATCGGCGTAGACAGCACGAGTCGACCAGATTTTCTGCCCGCTGATAACAAAGTCGTCTCCATCCCTTACGGCTCGGCAGCGGATAGCCGCCATGTCCGAACCCGCATTGGGCTCTGACCAGCCCTGAGCCCAGATCTCATCGCCTTTGGCCATTGCCGGAATAAATCGCGCCTTCTGCGCCTCGGTGCCATACTCCATCAAGGTAGGCCCAAGTAAAAATATGCCGTTCTGGTTGACTCGGAGTGGGGCCCCCGCCCGGTAATATTCTTCCTCAAAAATCAACCATTCGAGCAAATCGCAACCGCGACCGCCAAAGGCTTCGGGCCAAGTGACCATGCCCCAGTTCCCTTGAGCCAAAGTGCGCTCCCATTCTCGGTGCGCCTCAAAGCCCTCAGCAGTATCAAAGGAAGGCAAAGCTTTCTGGGGCACATTGGCTTCTAACCAGGCCCGCACCTCGCCTCGAAAAGCGACTTGCTCGTCGGTATAGCGTAAATCCATACTTAGCTCTTATCCTGCTCTTTATTGGCAGCCGCCATTGCTTTCGCATCGAAGCCACCAAGCTTGTCACCTGATACAAGGTCATTGTGCGCATGGGAAAAATGATGCCAAGCAAAAGCCGCCTCCATGCCTGCGCGCTTACCCTGCAAATCCTCTACGTGATTGATCGCCTGCTTGGTTAAGGCCAACCCCATGCGGGGCATCCCTGCAATTTTTTCAGCCAGGGCGGTTACGTCATCCAGTAGAGCTTCCCTACTACTAATTTGATTGACCATACCCATTTGCCACGCTCGCTCTGCACCCATCTTATTACCGGTGAATAGGAACTCTTTCGCTATGCGGGGATTCAACTCATAGGGGTGCGCAAAATACTCAACTCCTGGAATTCCCATGCGTACTACAGGATCTGAAAAGTACGCGTCGTCGGTCGCAACAATTAGGTCACAAATCCAGGCCAACATTAGCCCCCCGGCAATACAGGCGCCCTGCACGGCCGCGATAGTCGGCTTCGGTATGTCCCGCCACCGCCGACACATACCGAGGTAAGCTTCAGCCTCACGAACGTAAAGAAATTCACCACCCTCTTTGTTGGCATGGTCGTACCACATCGAAACCCGATCTTGACTGAGATGAACGTCTCTGCCCGGAGTTCCAATATCGTGACCCGCAGAAAAGTGTTTGCCCTCGCCCCGCAACACAATCACTTTAACGGCATCGTCGGCAACGGCGCGCTTAAAAGCATCGTCGAGTTCGTAGGTCATGCGTCCATTTTGCGCGTTGTTATACTTTGGACGATTCATAGCAATCCAGGCGATACCATTTTCGGCTGAGTACGTGACAATATCGTGCTCTTCGTTTTCCTGAACGGTAGATCCGGTGTCTTCAGTCATGATTCAGCCTCCTCTGCCTGGCGAATACCTGCAGGATTATTCTTGAGCTGTCGAGCCCGCGCATCCAATGGATCAAGTTCGTTTAGCAGATCAAGTTGTTGCTCGGAAGGTATCGTTGTTTGGGTAATCTCAGCAGACACCGCCAAATCAAATCCCGTATTGTCTTGAACCTCCTCTAAACCCACACCCGGATGCAAGCTCACCACACGCATCTGCTTGTTGGGCCCATTAAAGTCGAGCACACACAAATTTGTTACTACGGCTCTAACATCAATATCAGAAAAACTATAACCCCTAGGTAGGCGATCGTTGTTATACCCCACAGAGCACACAACATCGCACTCCCCCTCCACAAAAACTCGGCGGCTATGGCTAGGCACGAAAAAAGAGTTGGCATGGGATATCGAGTTACCGGGAAAGCCTCGCACCCCCAGCAGCTGTACCTTTGGTGCTTGATGAGTACCGCCCAGAGCTGAAATATTGCTTTGACCGAAGCGATCAATTTGTGACGGACCCACTAGTGCATGGCGACGTCCACTCCAAACATTATCAAAAATGCGCGCGAACCCCATCCAGTTTTCATTGGCCTGCCCTTGATGGCTTTTCAGTCCGCTTACTGGGTTAGGCTGAGACAGAACATAAGACTGGCTATCGGTCATCAAAATATCAGTGTTCGACGTGCGCATTGCCAAACTGGCAGCCAGTCTAGGCAGCAGACCGATGCCCGTAACTAAAACCTCACCGTCATCCTCAAAAATATGACTAGCGGCACACACCATTAATTCAGCTAGCGAGAAACGCATAGAATCTAACCTCAATAGACAGGAAGTGGCAGCGACTGGATGGCCTCTAAACCGCCCACAGCGCTTTGATACGACGATTCGCTGTCACCTAGGAAAGCCTCAGCCCAAGCGCTGTAGCCTCCGTCGCTCAGCAACTCTCCGTACTGCTTAAAGTGCTTGATATCGAAACCGTACAAGGGATCACTGGAACTCGGATGTGCTCCTCCCGGTTCATGAACCACGGCCTGTGTGCAATTGCGCTCCCAAAAAACCCGCCTTGAAACTTCAGCATCGTAAAAATAGTCGCTTGGCACCATCTCATCCACAGAGACAATGCTGTGGCCCGAGGCTCGCACAAACAAATCGTCCATATAGTGGTCAGGGCTGGCAATTTCACAGACGCCACGGACATCTGCGCGAGTGGCATGCACCAAAGAAACATCGGGCTTCAGGGCGGGCATAGCGACCCACTCTTTTTCGTCGTAAGGGCTGTCAATCAGAGCCAGATCGGTCGCATTCTTGAGCACATCTGTGCCCAGCCCAATGCGCGTAGGAATAAAGGGACAACCCCAAGCACCGGCGCGAAGCCCCAACAGCAACATGCCCTCATCGATCTCCATGACCTCGATTGCGCCAGATTCACGAGCTTTGCGAAACGCAGGTTCCAACGGCATGAAATCAAGTGACACAAAGGCGAAAATCACTTTGCGCACCTTTCCCGCCGCGCACAAAAGCCCGACATCGGCCCCTCCGTAAGCGATTACCGTTAAATCCTTTACCCGAGATCGAAGTAATTCACGAACCAGCGCCATGGGCTTGCGGCGCGGGCCCCAACCTCCAATTCCAACCGTCATGCCATCTTCAATCACAGACACGGCTTCGCTGGCTGACACCAGTTTGTCCATGACAAGCTTCCTATTTGAGAGAAATACTGAAAATTTAGTATCAAATTCGCCTCAATGACTATCATCCCCCATTGAGACTATGACAGAGATGAAACAGCCCTTTAGCGTGTCGTCTACACACTGCATTACAGTAATCGAGGCCATCAATGACCACTTCGCTCAAACAATTGCCCGGGACTATCCCGGCGCTTTTGGCGAGTCGAGCCACCGCGACACCTGATAAACCCTTCATTGTGGACGGTGTCGTTACGCTCACCTATAAGCAGACTCAAGAACAAGCCCATGCATTAGCAGCCTGGCTCATCTCTGAGGGTTGCACACAGGGCGACCGGGTTGCCATATGGGCGCCTAACTGCCAGCAATGGATCGTGGCAGCCCTGGGCGCTCAAGCAATAGGCGCTACCGTGGTCACACTCAATACCCGGTATAAAGGCGCAGAGGCCGTCGACGTATTACGGCGCAGCGGAGCTCGATTTCTCTTTTCGGTGAAGCAGTTTCTAGACGTAGATTACCCCGCATTATTGCAACCTTTTGATCTGCCCGACTTAATCGCAACCGTTACCCTAATGGTGCATTCGCAGTCCGATGACTTTGCCAGTGTTCTCGAGAAAGGCCGTGAATTGTTAGCCACTGAAGACGGTGAAAAGTCCTTTACCGCGGCGTCAACGACTGTAACTGCCGATACCGTATCAGATATTTTGTTTACGTCGGGAACTACAGGGCAAGCCAAAGGTGTAGTGACCGATCATGGACAGAATCTTGAGGCTTTTAGTGCCTTCGTCGAAATTCTTGGCTTAGACGCAAGCGATCATTACTTAATTATCAACCCGTTTTTCCACAGCTTTGGTTACAAAGCGGGTTGGCTCGCGACAATGATAGCCGGAGCGACTGCGTTTCCTCTTGCCGTGTTTGATGTGCCAACTGTGATCGCGCAGGTGCAGAAGCACCGCATCAATGTCATGCCCGGGCCACCGACACTGTTCCAATCACTGCTCAGTCATAAAGATTTCGATCGCGCAAAATTACAAACTTTGAACAAGGCGACCACCGGTGCCGCGGTGATCCCCACGCAGCTCATTAAGGACATGTGGGAAAAGCTGGGGTTGGAAACGGTCATTACCGCCTACGGACTCTCAGAAACCTGCGGCCTAGTGACAATGTGTCGGCGTGGTGATGACGCCCAGACAATAGCATCCACCTCGGGCCGAAGCATTCCCAATATCGAAGTGGCGATTTTCGACAGTGACGGCAACAGACTGCCGGCTATGGAACCCGGAGAGATTGTGGTTAGAGGCTACAACGTGATGCGCAGCTATTTTGAAAACCCTATAGCAACAGCAGAAACTATCGACTCTGAGGGCTGGTTACACACCGGAGATATTGGCTTTTTGGACACCAATGACAATCTTCACATTACCGACCGGCTGAAGGACATGTATATATCTGGAGGGTTCAACTGCTACCCAGCAGAAATTGAGCAACAGCTTTGTCAGCACCCTGCGATAGCGCAAGCTGCGGTAATTGGCACCCCAGACTCCAGGCTGGGTGAAGTTGGTGCCGCATTTGTTATTCCCAAGAACTCCTCCCCCCCAGCAGATCAAGAAATTATTAGCTGGTGCCGTGAAGTCATGGCTAACTACAAAGTCCCTAAGCAACTATTTTGGGTAGACACCTTACCCCTGAATGCGACGGGGAAAATTCTTAAAACGGAACTTCGAAATCAATTAAATCTCGACAAGGCGTAACAGGAGCTTAATGGCATGGCGATTAAAAGTTTGGGATATATTGGGATAAGCAGCCAACAAACCGGTGCTTGGCGAGAGTTCGCCTGCGGCGTCATGGGGCTTGAAGATGTAAGCGCGCGCTGTAACGCCCAGCAGGATGAAGCGTATTTTAAAATGGACGACCACCCCTATCGTTTATTTGTGTCACCTGGCGATACCGAATCGTTACAAGTCTGTGGCTGGGAAACAAATTCCGCTGAAGGTTTGCAAGAGGTGGCAGATGCACTGTCACGGGCTGGGGTTGATTTTACGTGGGGCGACTCTGCCTTAATTGCTCGCAGACGAGTTCAAAACGTCCTGTGCTTTCAAGATCCATCAGGGAATAACCACGAAGCTTTTTGGGGGGTGGTCTCTGATTTTAGGAAGTTCAACTCCGCAGCCGGCGTGCAGCATTTTGTCACTGGGGAGCAAGGCATGGGACATGTGGTGTTACCCGCACCAAACTTTGATGAAACCGTAGCCTTCTTATCAGATGTGCTTGGCTTTGGCCTGTCCGACCTAATGAAACTGCGCTTCACCCCAGATCCGGATGAACCCGTTACGCGCCTGTGGTTCATGCACTGCAACCAACGCCACCACAGCTTGGGGCTTTTTGAAATGCCCATGCCCGCTGGCTGCGTGCACATGATGCTGGAAGTAAACGACGTAGATGAAGTTGGGCGTTGTAATGATCGGAGAATCGCAGCTGATGTAAAACTTACTGGCACACTTGGTCGCCACGCCAACGATCATATGGTGTCTTTCTATATGCGTAGCCCCTCGGGTTTTGATATTGAGATCGGCGCCGAAGGTCGAATAGTCGACGACTGGAGTGCGTATCAGGTATTCGAAAGTACAGTACCTAGCTTTTGGGGACACGACTTCAGTGTGGGTCAGGAGGACTGACCATCCATATGGACTATTCATTCGGACTAACTCTTCGTTTGAACAATGGGTTACCACATACGGGTGATGAAGCTTCGCATTGGTTTTGAAAGGATGAGTGATCGAGGCGCCACTTGTAGTCGACCCGAGGGGTCAAACAATTAAAAACAGGGGAAACGCATGAGCAGCCATCAACCCGTCGTAACCGATCAGATTCTCGACCTCATTGAGAGCCGATCTGATGAACAGCGCGGCAACCGAAGAATGAGTAACGAAGTCGTTCAGGCACTTAAAGATTGTGGCTTTTATACCATGATGCTGCCAAAAAAATGGGGCGGGCAAGAACAACGGCCGCAAGAATTCTTTCGCGAACAAATTAGAATTGCAGAAGCGGATATGAGCACGGCGTGGGCTAGCGGCATTATTGCAGTGCACGCATTTCAAATTGCGCTGATGTCTGAAGAAGCTCAGAGGGAAGTCTATGAGGTCGACCCAAATACGCTAGTCAGCAGCTCCTACAACCCTGTTGGCGCCAAAGCGGCAAGCAGTGACGGCGGGTTCATGCTGAGCGGTCGCTGGGGTTGGAGTTCTGGCTCAGAACACTGCAGCTGGGCACTACTGGGCGGCGTCATTCCAGGCGATGGCTATCGCACCTTTTTAGTACCACGAGATCAATACGTCATTGAGGACACTTGGAACGTTATGGGTCTTCAAGGGACTGGCTCCAATGACGTCGTTATCGACACGCCAATTTTTGTGCCTGAGCATCGTACTCACAAGCAGATGGATGGCTTTAACTGCGTAAATGATCAAGACAACCCTATCTACAACCTATCCTGGGCTCAGACCTTTGTGCGAGTCGTCAACTCTGCCGCCATTGGCGCCCTAAAAAAAGCACTTAAAATCTTTATCGAGACTAGGACCGCCTCTGCGACAAGTGATCCAACGAAGCTTGCGGGCGATGTCGAGACTCAGACCCGCATCGCTCAGGTTATGAATACCATCGCAGAACTTGAGGCGGTAATGTTTCATAATTTCGACAAAATGGAAGACAGCGACTGGAAACCTTCCATTGAGGAGCGCGTACTCTTCCGATATCAGGCCTCATTAGTCATCGACAAGGCGATTGCAGCCATCGACACCCTCTTTGACGTGGCCGGCGGACGCGCTGTCTTTAACGGGCATCCGCTGCAGAACCTGTGGCACGACATTCACATTGCGCGCTGTCATGTTGCCAACAACCCAACGGGATTCGCCCGCAACTTAGGCGCTATGCAGCTTGGCATCGAAAATAAGGATGTGTTTGTTTAATGTCATCAAATACTGCCGCACCCCAGTTCCTCACGACTCCAGAAGGTTTGTCACTGCACTACACCGATCATCCCGCAAGCGGAGAAGAGCAAGGCACTTTGGTGTTTATCCATGGTAGTGGGCCGGGAGCTAGTGGCTGGAGCAACTTTAAACACAACATCGCAGCCTTCCAAATGGCGGACTACAGATGCGTAGTCTACGACCAGTGGGGCTATGGCAAAACTGACAAGCCCACTCATATCGACCACACACTAGACTTCTTTGTCGACGGATTGGGCGCGCTGCTCGATGGTCTGGCATTACAGTCAGTCACACTAGTGGGAAATTCTCTGGGGGGCGCTGTGGCATTGGGTATGGCACTCAGACAGCCCGAGCGGGTCAAGCAACTCATTCTCATGGCCCCCGGTGGCATTGAATCTCGGGAGGACTACTTTGCAATGGAAGGCATACAAACCATGGTGAAATACCCCATGGGATCCCCAGAATTTACTAGAGATGTACTAGCTAAACTACTGACTTTACTGGTTTATGATGAATCCTCAATCGACGAAGAGCTGATTGAGGAGCGCTGGACCACACTACAAACTCAAAACAGTCATGTGCTGGCCACCATGGCCATTCCTGATCTGAGCGACCAGATCGGCCACATAGCCCAGCCTATGTTAATTTTTTGGGGCACTGAGGATAAGTTCTGCCCAGCCAGTGGTGTCTGGAAAATGCTAAAAGGTGGCGGTCAAGTTCAGGCTGAAATATTGAACCAGTGTGGACATTGGGTAATGACCGAACATCCTGAGCTCTTCAATACCCGAAGCCTAGCCTTTTTATCGACATCAGCGAGTCATTAACACTTCAGCGCAGCGGTCGCCATTGCGGAAGGTGATTGCAGAGTGCCAGAGGTTTTGATTGACCTTTCCTTTCTCTGCGCTATCTTGAACCGATCGATGTCTAAGGCAGTTTTCATTCGATGACTCAACCAAATATTGAAGAATTGTCTCGCCTCCTGGGTCTGCTTTACGATGGACACATTGAGGAAGATCCGTACAACGGCTTCTTGGCTGAAACAAGACGCCTGATCGGCAGCAATTTTGGCTCCATCACAATGCGAGAGCCTCACGGCGATGACGGCGGCTTACTGTTCGTATCGTCGGATGTCTTACAAAAAACGTTTGTCGATGACCACGATAACCCCTATACCGATCGCCATTACACCTCCAACCTCATGACTAACCTCCCTTGGGGTCAAGTCGTATGTTTGGATGAATGCATTTCCTACAGCCAGCTTGAGAACACCGATCTATACCGTTTTTGCATGGCGCCAGTTGATATTCACCATATGGTAGGCGTCGACCTTCGCAATGCCAACGGGCAGCGTTTCAGCGTACGTTTCTGTCGCCCTAAAGCCTCAAGCAATTTTGGCTCAGAAGAACGTGGGTTTTTAGCCCTACTCGCCCCGCACATCCAAAGAGCCGTCGCGAATGGCATGCAGCTCATCCAGTTAGACAAAGAGCGGCGCCTTTACAGCTCAACGATTACCCGACAGTCGGTAGGCGTGGTGACCCTCGACGAGCGCGGTAAAGTGGTTACTCGAAATGTTGTCGCTGACAATATTATTCGGGAAAAAGACGGGCTGACTATCGTTAACGAGCAAATCTACCTTGAAAGCTCTACCGCCAGAGGAAAATTTAACGATTTTATTGACGCAATTGTGACCGCACAACGCAACCAAGATACGGCTCCCACCAATGCGCTCGCCGTTGAGCGACCCTCGGGACGTCCTGACTTAGAAATTCTCGTAAAACCCATGATGATCGACAAAACCGTAGAGCCCGGGCACACGGCCCATATGACCGTGTTCATCAACGAGCCCGAACGCAGTTACGAAATCGATACGCGAATACTCATGTCGCTGTACAACCTAACCAAAGCCGAAGTGAATTTAGCAAAGCTGCTCGCAGAAGGTGCTAATTTAGATCAGGCGTCGGCGGAGTTAGGGATCGCGAGAAACACAGCGAGAGCGCAGCTTCGCTCGATCTTCGCCAAAACCGGCGTATCCCGCCAGTCGATGCTAGTCAGTTTGATGCTCAAAAGCGTCGTAACCTACTCCTGAAAACGGCCGGCCTTTTTTAGGGCTTCCCATCCCACTTCCGCAGCGCAAGGTGGGGGCCGAGACCTGCTGCTGTCCATCGCGTTGTGATTGTGGAGAACCCGGGCGATGGCTGAAGCAGAAGCCCCCCCTAAGCCCATTTAAAAAACGCTATTGAAGATAGTAATAGGACCACAACATAAGCTAAGAATATCCGGCCGGCGAACGTGTAGCGCCGCTTAAGCGCAAGCACTTGGGGATTATCGACACTATCTAGCAGGCGCTTGCGACCGGGAGTGACTAAAAACAGGAAAGGCGCAAGCCAGTGGCTTGGGGCACCTAACTTCACCCAAACTTCGGGTTCATGAATGGCGACGGCGCGGTAATAACGATACTCCGCGAAACAGGCCCGCAGCATCAAAGTCATCCATCCGATCAGCAAAACGACACTCGCTGTCGACAGCATAGACATCAGTTTCCGCCTCCCTCAGCCCTGCTGAATTACCCGTAAAAAACTAACCGCAAGTCGGCGCAGCAGCTTGTAGTGCCAGCAGGCTAGGCCTTGCCGCCCACATTATCGGAGCCCCAAAAAGCCCGCATTAAGTCAACCTTGCCCTCCGCATTGAAACGGAAAACATCGATAATATTGATCTGAATTTCTTCTCCGGGCTGCCCCGCTATTACCTGAAACGGGAACGCCACTTCGTTGCCCGCCAGTCTCGGCTCTCCGGTGAGTGATGCCGCCATCACCCCGGTAACAGCGCCAGCATAAAACGATCGAAGCGCGTCTTGGCCGCTGCGTGCCTCTGAGCCGACCGGATCTTCCACCGTCGCATCATCAGCATATAAATCAAGAATCGCATCAACGTCATTGGTCACCAACGACTGGATATAAGTCTCACAGACTCGTAGTGCTTGCTCGTAATTAATCATGGAAGCCCTCTTTTGCTTTCGTCTCTCAAATAAACCCGCTGGTGGCGGGCCGCTATCTCTTTATTGAAAGTATCGCCTGTGAATTAGGTCGTAGTGAAACTGCAGCTCAACGGCACGCTGCTGCGTTCTTACCTACACAACTTAGGCTCACTCCGCAGACTGAAAGCTCACGTCACGCTTTTCATTGAACGCATCACGGGCCTCCTGAGAATCTTTATGACTGTAGGCCTCCAGAGTCATGCCTTGCTCCCAGCGATATTTAGCTTCCAGGTCACCATCCTCGATGCCATTGAGCGCCTCTTTAGCGAGCTGCACCATAATGCCGCTCTTCGCTGCAATCTTCTGGGCAATGGCAGTGGCCTCAGCTACCAAGCTCTCGCGAGGCACCACCTTTTCAACAGCACCAAGCCGCCAGGCTTCCTGAGCATCGATAAATTCACCCGTAAAATACATGTGACGCACCTTTTGTACTGGAAACATTCGCTGAAGATGTGCCCCACCACCCATAGCACCCCGATCTACTTCGGGAACCCCGAAGGTGGCACATTCTGAGGCCACAATAATATCGGCGGCACCAGCAATACCGATTCCGCCACCAAGAACGAAACCGTGCAGTGCCACGATGACAGGCTTCGGATTTTTATGGATGGCCTCAAACGTGTCGTAATTGCCCTTATTGACCGGCACTATCATCTCTGGGTGGGCGCCCAACTCCTTGATATCGACTCCCGCACAAAAACCACGACCCTCGGCACTGATGACAATGACATGGACATCGCTGCGAAGTCCTAAGGCATTAATTTCCGTCGCAATAGCCGCCCATTCGCTGCTATCGAAAGCATTCACCGGCGGCTTATCGAAAATAATGTGTCCGATGTTTTCCGCTACCTGACTAGTAAATGCCGCCATCTCGCCGGATCCTTATTTAATCTGGGTTTCTATCATCGTTACGGTGTTTGTTAAGCGCCTCCAGCGTACTGTCGGCTTCGGCCATGATGCCGCTAATCAGTGTCTCGACACTGGGCAAGTCGTCAATTAAGCCTGCTACCTGCCCGGAAGGCAAAATGCCTTCTTCAGGGTTCCCATGCACCATCGCCTCTTGAATCATCATGGGTGCATTAGCCGCCATGAGCGTTTGTCCCAAAGATAACTCTCCACCACGCCGCATGCGCCAGGCGGATTTAAGCATGTCCCAAAGCGAGCTACCCGTCATTTTTGTAAAGGCCAGACCATTGCGCAGCGCACGCAGCAGCAAACCCAACTGACTCGCATCTATCAGGCGCGCCAAATAACTGTTTGCAATCATTCTTTGAGGCAGACCATCGAGGCGTTTGCTGACGACAATGTTCTCCGGGGGTGTTCGCAAGTAAACCGCCTTAGTAGCTTCAGGTACCGGGGATTCTTGGGTTAATAAGAATCGCGTACCCATGGCTATACCTTGTGCACCCATGGCCAAAGCGGCAACAAGCCCACCACCATCGCGAAAACCGCCCGCCGCCGCGATGGGCACTGAGACCCCACTACGTACCTGTCCCAGTAAAATGCTGGTGGCCACCGACCCGGTGTGACCGCCCCCTTCGCCGCCTTGAATCACCAGTGCATCTGCACCGAGCTCTACAGCTTTCACCGCGTGCTTAAAAGCACCGACGGTCGGCATACAAACCACACCTGCACTTTTGAGCTTTTCTACACTGCGAGCACTTGGTGAACGGCTGTAGCTGACGGCTCGAATACGGTGCTCTATGCACAGGTCAACAATGTCCTCGGCAAAGGGCACATACATATGAAAGTTGACGCCAAACGGTGCATCGGTTTTCGATCTAATCGCGAGGATGCCCTCTTCAATCTCTTCCAATGTCATTACCGCACCTGCCAGAAAGCCAAAGCCGCCAGCATTACCTGTCGCGGCAACCAGGTTCGGATCAGCAACCCATCCCATGGCAGTCTGAATAATGGGATATCGGCAACCCAAAAGTTCTGTAAGCGGGGTTTGCATGGTTGGCGTGGCGCTACGGTTAATTATCGAGATTGCACCTTACTGGTGAGCTGGAAGGCAGGTCAACGCATGGCAAGGTCTATTGATAGGCTAAAAAGACCATGACGAAGCCGCGATGACCGCCCACCATACGATCCTTACGTGCCTTCAAACTCGACCCAGGACTCAATCTATGAGCCTATTCACACAACCCTATCACGACGCTGTTGCACAACTCACAGGGCCTGGGGCTCCGTTTGAGGTCATAAACTGTTCTATCGAGGGTCTGTCATTAAAAGCGTTCTCTCAGGCCCACTCATCGCTTAGCGATTATCTAAACGGCGGTCGTCAGCACGGCGACAAACTACTTTTACAATATCAGGAATCAACCTGGAGCTTTAAAGAGTTCTACACCGCGGCTGATCGACTCAGTCACTGGCTAGTTACTGAAGGCAATATCACCGCCGGAACACCAGTAGCGATAGCCATGCGTAATCGTCCCGAATGGCTGATAGCTTTTGTGGCCATTATCAATGTGGGTGGCATTGCAGTTCCTCTCAACAGTTGGGGCAAAAGCGCAGAGCTAGAGCAAGGGCTTGAGGACAGCCATGCTGCACTGCTGATTTGTGACGCCCCACGATGGAAGTATGTTCAGGAGAGCAACCGGATAGTTTCAGCCCTTATCGTTGACGGCGATGCTTCCGGACCCCAGCAGCCTGATTTTCATGACGTGATACGAGCAAACTGGACCGGTTCAATCACACCGCCGGCAATTGATACTCAGACTCCTGCGATTTTATTGTTCACATCAGGGACCTCGGGCCGCCCTAAGGGCGTCATGCTGTCGCACTTTAATTGCTGTCAGGCGTTAATGAACTTGGAGTTCATCGGCGCGGCAACCTACATGACGAATCAAGACGCTATGAGCACGCAATTAGCATCAACCACGCCCCCGAAAACACTGCTTGCGGTTCCCTTGTTCCACATCAGCGGCTTATTTTCGCAGTTCATCGTCAACCTACACCACGGACGCAGCCTTTATATTATGTACAAGTGGGATGCCGATGAGGCGCTGCAACTGGTGCGGCAAGAGGCGATCACGGTTCTAATGGGCGCCCCGGTCATGATGATGGAGCTTCTGAGTAAACCTGAGTTCACCGTTGGCGATGCAAAACAGCTGACAAATATCAGCTCGGGAGGGGCCGCTACCCCTGAAACCCTGGCGGCGCTTTACGCCACTAAGACGGCAGCTGCATTCCCCGGTGGCGGTTGGGGTATGACTGAAACTTTGGGTACTGGCGCCGCCTTTACCGGTCATTTTTGCAGCCATCGCCCTATGGCAAGTGGCTTTCCTTCTCCCATTATGGAGTTCAGCTTTCTTGATGAAGATGGCAAACCCACGCCACCGGGAGTAGCGGGCGAAATCAATGTGCGCTCAAGCGCTGCCATTCAGCGTTATCACACTGGCAGTAGTGAAGATTTCTGTGAGGGCTGGTTAGCCACCGGTGACGTCGGTTACATCAACGAAGAAGGCCTGCTTTTTATTTGTGGGCGCGTCAAAGACATGATTATTCGAGGTGGTGAAAATATTTACCCCAGTGAAATTGAAGCCTGCCTCACGACACTTCCACTTTGCCTCGATGCCGCCGTCGTTGGCAGACCAGACCCCAAGTGGGGCGAAGAAGTTGCTGCGGTGGTACAAGTGCCCCCTGGCACCGAAGCAAATAGCCAACTCGTTATTGAACATTGTCAGCAGCAACTGGCGGCTTTCAAAGTGCCTGTGCAGGTGATCTTTACCGAAAAACCCCTGCCCCGAAACGCACTACGCAAGCTACTCAAGAATAAAATTATTGCAGAGTACTACCCCCAATGAGTGCACACGATGACAGACTGCTCATTATATTTTACGGGGAGGTACCCACGACTGAGGCAGTACGGCTCGCACTCCTCGACCACACCGGGGTGTCCTTTGCGGCGCTTGCAATGATGGATGAACACAGCGAGAAGGCCGGCATGTGGACCCGCGACCCGTTGGGCTGCCTGCCCAGCGGACGACTGGCCATAGACGCCGACCCCGACAGTATTGAATCACTAGTAACCTCGCGCTTCGCGGAAAATTTGGGAGGGGTGGCTTACTTGTGTGAGGGAATCACCCCCCTGATGCCCAAACTGAATGTGGGCGAGAGGTTCTTGGGAACGCTGCAGCTGTGCTGCTTTCAGCGCCGCGCAGACATCAACTCCGCGCAGCTATATCAGTATTGGTTACAGGAACACACCGACGTCGCCATGAGCACACAAAATACACTCGGCTATCGCCAGAACCGTGTGAGCATCAGTGGGGAACCCCATTTCGACGGCATCGTTGAAGAATATTTTCCACCCGACGCCAGCCATTCTATGCAAGCATTTTTTGCCGACGGTGATAATGAAGCTCGAATGTGGGAACACATCGAGAAACTCACACAAAGCAGTGAGCGATTCCTAGACTTAGATCGCTCCGAGGTGATTCACCTCTCCGACATACGCATTATTTAAGGAATCATTATGGATAAGCCACTTACCGATCAGGTAGCGCTAATCACTGGAGCTGGCCAGGGTGTAGGACAAGGTATTGCCTATGGCTTAGCCAAAAGAGGCGTGCGTATCATTGCAGTTGGTCGAACGCTGGAAAAATGTGAAGGCACCATAGCAACCATTAAAGAACGCTTTGGGACCGACGGTGCCGCCATTAGGTGTGACATTGGAGTAATTGCAGATTTAGATGACTTAGTCACCTCGGCGGCAAACCAATTCGGTCGTCTCGACATCCTGGTCAACAACGCCGTGTCAGCCCAAATTACCCCTCTGCTGGATGCTTCCATTGAAGAGTTCGAGCTTGGACTCCGGGTTGGTCCCGTGGCCTCACTAAAACTTATGCAGTTAGTCCAGCCTCACCTAGTGACTGCTGGAGGTGGCAATATCATTAATTTAGCGTCCTCCGCAGCCATGCGATGGGACAGCAGCAATTATGGTGTCTACGCCGCCGAAAAAGAGGCTATTAGAGCGCTCACCCGAGCTGCAGCCAATGAGTGGGGCGGGCTAGGCATTCGCAGCAATACTATCCTCCCCCTCGCCCAATCACCCGCCTTGGCGGCCTGGGCAAAATACCGCCCTGAAGAGGCTGAGGCTTTTATGAAAACAGTGCCGCAGCAGCGCATAGGCGACTGCGAACAGGATATTGGCGACTTTGTAGCTACGTTGTGCAGCCCAGAGTCGCGCTTTGTCAACGGGCAATCCATAGCCCTGGACGGGGGGCAGGTCAATCTGGGCTAGAGAATTACTTAACGGCAGCACCACCGTCTACACTCAGCAACTGCCCCGTGATAAAAGAGGCTCGGTCTGACGCTAAAAAGCAGACCGCCTCGGCAATCTCTTCTGGCTCACCGAGGCGTCGCATCGCAGCGGCTTGTTTCAGGCCCTCTGCAATCTTGGGCTGCTCATCAAAATAGCGCTCAACTCCAGGCGTTCTAATGACTCCAGGAGATACCGCATTAATACGAATCCCTTTGTGGCCGTACTCCGATGCGCTGCTTTTGGTCAGCAGATTGACCCCACTTTTAGCCGCCGCGTAGGCAGTGTTATAGGGCTGTCCTCGCAGTGATGCGTTGGAGGATATGTTGACGATACTGCCACCACCATGCTCCAACATATGTGCAATTTCATACTTCATACATAGGAAAGTATTGGTAAGACACAGCGCCAGGGTTTGGTCGAAGACCTCACGGGTAAAGCCATGTATGGGGCCTGAGCCGCGACTAACAGCAGCGCTATTGCACGCGACCTGAAGACCGCCGAAGGCATCCACGGCGGCTTCTACCATTTGCGCTACTCGACCTTCATCACTTACATCTGCAACATGCGCCGTGGCGGTACCCCCCGCAGCCAGAATCAGGTCCACCGTGTCCTTTGCGGTGTCGCCATTAAAGTCTACGACCAGCACGCTGGCGCCCTCTCGAGCTAACGCGCAGGCAATAGCGCGACCAATTCCTACTCCAGCACCAGTAACCAGTGCCGACTTTCCCGTTAACTCTGCCATACATCAATCCATCATCAATTCAGACTAGCCCCAAAGGGCTCTAGTTATTTCCCTTCATAGGAACTTCGTTCTATCGTGGAGCCCCTGTCGGCCACAAGCCCAAATGGACTAAGGCCTCCCCAAGCAACTTGAGAATTTAATATCATGCTTACAGACTTTTTTCGTCTCGATGGTAAAACCGCTTTGGTCACCGGCGCTGGAAAAGGCATAGGTGCGCGCATCGCCACAGCGTTTGCGGAGATGGGAGCCGACCTCATATTACTTGCACGCACCGAGTCCGATCTCGAGCAAGTCGCTAGAGATGTAGAAGCTCTTGGCCAGCAAGCACGAGTGTTCCCCTGTGATATTACCGATGAGGCGGCCATAGCGACCACTTTCAACGATCTCAAGAGCGAGTTACCAAAGCTTGATATCGTGGTTAACAACGCGGGGGCGCCGGGAAAAGGGTTTGGCTCACTGGCAAAAGTCACCAAAAAGCGCTTCGAGCACACACTGGATATAAATCTCAGCGCCGCTTACGGTTTGATCCATGAGGCTCTTCCACTACTGCAAGCCTCCCCGGACGCCGCAATCGTTAATATTTCCTCAGCGATGAGCTGGATGGTTGATCGACATATGGCAGCTTATGCCGCAGCAAAAGCCGGACTAGATCAAATGACGCGGGTACTCGCTTACGAACTTGCACCTAAAATACGAGTGAATGGAATAGCGCCAGGCGCGATCGAAACACCGGCTACCGCATTTATCACCCAAGACCCAGGTCGACTTGAGGATACGGTGCGGTGGATCCCCCAAGGCCGACTGGGTCAACCAACCGACATTGCCCTCGCAGCCCTTTATCTCTCCTCTAACGCCAGCAGTTTTATTTCAGGGAAAATTCTGGAAGTTGATGGCGGCATGGCTGCCTTGCCGGGCAGCGCCATTCAATCTCAGATACCACAACCAAAAGCCTAAGGGAGGTTTAGCGATGGCAATTTATATCATGACCGGTGGCGCATCAGGAATTGGGGCAACCACCCGCCAGCTGCTGACTGATCAGGGTGATACGGTTATTACACTCGATATCCGGCACGCCGACATCTTGACGGATCTCAGCAACGACGAGTCCCGGGATGCAGCTATCGCAAAAGTTCGCAACGATTACCCACGGATTGATGGGGTAATCACCAGCGCCGGAGTCGCCTCACATTTCCCCGACGCCAGCAAGATACTCACCATCAACTACTTTGGTACCCGGGCGGTGATTGAGGGCCTGATTGATACTGTAAAACCTGGCGGCCGAGTTGTTGCCATCAGCTCCAACTCTGCCCCAATGTGCAGCAACGACGCTCTCGTTGAGGCCATGTTAGATAATAATGCCACCAGAGCCAGTGAGCTGGCCGACACTAGTAACGGTCATGAATGCTACGCTGGCAGCAAACAGGCCGTAGCTCGATGGATGCGCCAGGTTGCGCCTGATTATGCACGTCGAGGGGTCAGCTTTAACGCCATAGCCCCAGGCTACATAGAAACACCGATGACCGAAGCGGTAGCAAAAAGTGAAGCCTATGGATCAGCGATTCAAGAATTTGTGGCATCAATTCCCATTGGGCGCCCGGGGCAGCCCAGCGATGTCGCCCAGCTCATTCGCTTTTTGCTGTCCCCCGATGCCGCGTTTATTGCGGGGGCCTTGATTTATTGTGACGGAGCCCACGACGCCATGATGCGTACAGAGGGGCTGTTTTAAAGTGACACCCCTAGGCTGCTGAAGTTATTTTTATACACTTGCTCACACTTGAGCACGGCGCTGGGCAAACCCCATTAGGCCCCGAGGATTGGCAAGCCGGTGCGTAGGGCTAAAGCACAAAGTGCAAATAAGTGCGTCTTCAAAGGCTGCGGTCGCTCTACTTGTGGCCTCATTACAAAGTGACTTCCATACACGCGATGCATGAGCGCGCCGGAGCGCCGCCGCCTAGTCAGCTTTAGAAGCCTCACTAGCGAGATGCAGAAATACGGGAACCTCGCCTCCGCCATCGACCTCTAAAGCGGCCCCTGAGATGTAAGCAGCCTTGTCGTCACACAACATGAGAACCGCATTGGCCACATCCTCGGGTGCCGCCATGCGCTTTAAGGGCAGCATATCGGCTACTCGCTGAAACCCCTCTGCCCCGCCGTAATGAGCAATACCCGCATCGTTATGAACCAACCCGACGACGATCGCGTTGACACGTATTTTAGGACCCCACTCCATCGCTAGCGAGCGCGTGCTACTGAGAAGTCCGGCCTTCGCTGCTCCGTAAGCTGCAGTGCCCGGCGAAGGTCGAACACCACTGACGCTCGCGATATTGACGATGCACCCTGGCGAATCATTAACTGACAAAGCTCCATGGGCCTGCTGAGATAACACCAAGGGAGCGACAAGATTGAGCGCGACAATTTTCTCAGTCAGACGGGGACTGGCTGAAGCAGCGTCAACAGGAGGGCTGCCGCCTGCGTTGTTAATAAGAATATCAATGCGACCAAATCGCTCTAAAGCGAAGTCCACAAGAGATTTGGAAGCGTCGGGATCGCGGAGATCTGCCGGAAAAAACTCGGCTTTTTCTGAACCATCACCAATAGGCTCCTCGGGGGACCGCCGCCCACAGGCAACAACCTGGGCGCCTTCATTTAGGAACCCCTGACAAATAGCGCGACCGATATGTCCCGCGCCCCCTGTAACCAACACCACCTTACCTTCGTATTGCCGCATCTAAATATCCCTAGCTTTCAAGCGTCACCCTTTCAATAAAATCAACGCATAACATCGTCTGAATACATGATGTGGGTATTTGCGCTTGGATAAATCTCACGCCAGTATCAGGCTCCTTAGATGACGCATCAACCCCGGCAAGCCATACTTTGAGCCGTGCCTTGCCCTCGACCCCTAGGAGTACCCTTTATGCCCACTACCCACGTTGCCCACCCCAAAGACCTGATGACGATGACGGGTACAGCGCTGGGACCTACCGCCAGCTTGCACATTACGCAGGAACGCATTGACCAATTTGCAGAGGCAACAGGTGATCATCAATGGATCCACGTTGACCCAGAAAAAGCTGCCACAGGCCCTTTTGGTAAAACGATTGCCCACGGCTATCTGACCCTGTCACTAGCCAACTGTTTTCTTCCTGAACTCATTCAAGTCGAAAACGTATCAATGGGTGTGAATTACGGTACCGAAAAAATTCGCTTTCCAGCTCCTGTACCTGTTGATTCACAAATCACTGCCTCCGGCGAAATTGTTGCTGTAGAGGAGAACAAGGGAGGGTACAAAGCAACCATTCGAGTGACTATTACGGCAGAAGGTGCCGACCGGCCTGCCTGCATCGTTGACACGATATCTATTTTCTACCCGTAAAAGTAAGGTAACACAGCAGTGTGATGACGCCCGCTGCTTAAAGCTCTATCCGGTGGCCTAAGAAAATTCGACGCTACAGCTTGAATACTCGACGCGCGTTTTCGTGCAAGAACTTCGGCCACACGTCGTCTTTAAATGGGACGTTAGGCATGTCACCAAAGATCCTTTCTAAGGATAAACCCATGGGGAAGTAACCCGCATACATGATTTTGTCAGCCCCACGGGTATTCGCAAAATTAATAATATCTTTGGGGTAGTGCTTCGGGGCAAAAGCGCTGGTCATATAAAACAAATTTTCATATTTCAGCATCAACTTCCAGGCAAGGTCTGTCCAGGGCTCGGCGCCATGCTTCATAACCACTTTTAGCTCGGGGAAAAACCAGCAAATCTCATCAAGGTGCTCAACTTTTTGGGGCTCCATTGGAATCCGTGGACCCGGCACACCAACACAGGGGCAAAACGGAATATCTAGGTCAATACAGGTGACAAAGATGGGATACCATTTTTTATCAGCTAAGGAGACTTGAGGGCAGAGCCCCGCTGGAAAGGCGTTCACCGACTTAATGTCATAGGCTTCTTTGAGCCGGCGAATCTTTCGAACCTCTTCCATACCGTTATTTGGGTTGCAGTCGTACGAGGCAAAGAAGCGCTCAGGATGTTTTTTTACCGCTTCGTTTTGCGTCTCATACTGGCCCTCGTCCACACCTAACATGGCCTTTTCAATATTGAACTCATCCATTTTTTCTAGGGTATAGGCAATGTAGTCATCGCGCTTGCCCACCTTTGGAAGATCTTTGAACATGTATTGCGCAGGCATTTTGAACATCTGACGACTCTGATCATCCATCAGCAACGGACGAATAAAATCATAAAAATTTGAGGTGTCGTCATTTGGGACCGCAAGCATTAGGTCAATGATAGGCACATCAGTGGGCATTGGCATGGGTTTTGTCCTCTAGCCATCTTGGCAATCGGTGAAGGGGTATGCGATGACCAAACATCACCACCCCATGGTGTCAGTGGCTATCATGTGCGGCCGACCATTTTTTATAAAGGTTTTTTCATTGTGTCAAAACTACCCATAAGAAAACTTACCATCGAGGCAATTCGCTGAGGTGGCGTTGCCGTCAACCCGAGGCAGTTAAACTCGGGTAATCGGTATAGCCCCCCGAGCCCTCGCCCGCATAAATTGTTCGTTTATCTAGGGTGTTTAATGGCGCATCACAGGCGAACCTTGTCACTAAGTCAGGGTTTGCAATATAAGCGCGCCCGAAAGACACCGCATCTACACAATGCTCAGCGATAAATTGATCTGCCTCGGCAGCATTGAAGCTGTCGCTGCCGATCAGCGCTCCTGAAAAATATTCGCGGCTTAATGCCAGGCTATCAATACCCGTCGACGCCATCCGAATCGCATGCACCCAGGCAAGTCCTAAACGGTCCGCTACCTCAAGGAGCGCAGCGTAAGTTTCAGTCGGATTGTCATCAACGTGATCGTTGTAAGGATTGCCGGGAGAGATTCTCAGCCCTATACGCCCAGCGCCAGTTTCAACTTTAATCGCCTGAAGAACCTCCTCCACAAAACGTAAACGATTCTCCAAACTGCCACCGTATTGATCATCACGAAGGTTGCTTCCCGTCGCTAAGAATTGAGCTGGCAAGTAACCCGATGCACAGTGGAGTTCTACAGCATCGAACCCAGCTTTCAGGGCGCGGGCAGCAGCCGCTTGATAATCTGCCACAACTGTTTTGATCTCGGCCAAAGTCATCGCCTCGGGCGTCGGCATGGGCATCATCCCTGACTCGGTAAAAATCTCGGCGTTAGCAGCTAGAGCTGATGGAGCTAAAAACCGTGTGTTTCGTCCCTTATTGAGTGCATGACCTACCCGACCACAATGCATCAGCTGGCAAGCGATCAGCCCTCCCCGACCATGAACCCGGTCGGTCACTGTTGACCAAGCCTTCGTGTGCGTATCGTTGTAAATCCCCGGGGTGCGGTTATAACCTTTACCGTCGGCAGAAGGATGCACGCCCTCGGTCACAATCAGTCCGGCGTCGCCGCGCTGACCATAGTAATTGGCCTGCAATTCTGAGACCGCGTCGTCATCTTGCCGAGCTCGGCTACGTGTCATCGGCGCCATCACAATGCGATTACGAAGTCGCAGGTCACCCATGTCAAGGGGGCTATACAAGTGCGCATAGTTCATTTTCTCATCCTCATATTGGGGGCTAATCCCGCCTTTACCGAGTTTTTATAGACGGGTCTAAACTGCCATCACGCATCGTTGCCAAAAACTTTTCTAGTGGCGCAGGTGCGGCAACACTCGGTAAATGTTCAGAGGGCGGTTCAGCCCAGAACCTCTGCCAACTGGGGAACAAGCTGTGGAACGCCCCTTCGTATTCATCCCGATCAGGCCACCGCATTTTATTCTCCCCGCAGGGCGGCTTATTAAGATCGGTGGCATACCAGTAGCACGGGAGGCGTCGGCGAAAATACCAACACCCTTTGATGCGCTCATAATGGTCCCAGTAGAGCATCTGCATAATCACCCACTCACAGCCACCCTCTTGTGTCGGAGTTTCATGCTCGTTTTTACTGTAGACAACGCCTACCGCTCGATCAGGATCTTCAAATTCGATAATGTGATTACCAATGTGGTGTGCCGTACCCGTAAACTGAATTCGCAAGGTTTCATCCATCCACTTCTTGAAGTGTGCGCGGCCAACCTTGTCTTTGCCAATCCGAATATCCTCGGCGAAAAGATTTACCAAAGCGTCGATATCCCGCATATCCAGTGCTAGCGAATACTTTGCGGCAAGCTGTCGGATCGCATCTAGCGACTCCAGGCGATCAAGCCTCGCGACAATATCATTCTGGCTCATAGGCTCTCCTCAACCGTGACACTACGTCCGGCCATACGCCCTGAAAAAGTGGCATCCCCCACTGAGCTACCAGACGCATAACCATCACCCCGCCTAGGCACACCGCAAGCCGTTCTTCCTGCGGCATACAAACCGGGAATAACACCCTCATGGACAGAGCGCACAGCGCCATCAACCGTGGTATCGAGACCACCTAAGGTGAAACAGGGAAAAAACGCCCCTGCCCCCGGCGTACAATCGAGTGCCACAAAGGGCGCCTCAAGCGTTTTCAACCAACTGTTGTCTTTGTGAAACAAACGATCCACCCCCTCAGACACATCCTCGTTGAAGCGTTCAATCGTCCGCTCAAGCTGTCCCGTGGGCAAGTCCAACTCCGACACCAATTCTTCCAGACTTTCACCGGTTGCCACTACCGGTGCTTGCAGCCAGCTCTCAGTCTCATAATTACCGTAATCCTCCACATTAAGAATGAGGTACACGGGATAACTTTGGTTCACCAAAAAGCTGCCGATGCGGCCATGATAAGCGTCCTCATTGATAAAACGCTGACCCTGGCCGTTAACAAAGATGCCGAAGGTTAGCGTCGCCGGAGGATAGAAAGGCAAACTCAAAAACCCTTCGTGCATGTTGATGACACGACCACCAACGCTCAGCCCCATTTGTATGCCAGCGCCCGTATCATTTGGGTTGCCAATTTGGGTCTTGTTATCAAGAAACTGAGGGCAGTATTCACGCACCATGTCCTCGTTCATGATAAATCCACCTGCGCACAGCACCACACCTCGACCAGCGCGAAAATAGTGTTCCTGCATATTTTGCCGAACCGCAAGACCAACGATCCGTTGTTGAGGGCCGTGGCAACTCACGATCAGTCGCAAGGCCCTAGTTTCATAGTGAATATCAATGCCTCGCTGCTCGACTTGCTGCAGAAGAATTTTGGTGAGTAAAGGGCCGCCGTTGTCACCCTCGACTTCGAGGTTATGTCCTCGAGGCGCAGGCGTGTACTGCTCGCAATAGGGCCACGCTTTTTCACTACCCGTGTAGAGCAAGCAGTCGTCTGTCAGAGCCATCATGGCGCGCTCTTTAAGCTCGGAGGCCTTGAAAGGCACCCCTAGGGACATCAACCAATCGAGGTGCTCTGCCCCGCCTTCCGCATAGGCTCGCACTTTACTGGCATCAGCCTGAGGCCCATTACTCGCCATCAAGTAACCAAAAACATCCTCAACGCTGTCTTCGTAACCCACTGCTTTCTGAATTTTCGTGCCACCACCCAAATAAATTTCTGCAGAGGACAAGGCGGTCGAACCACCAGAAGCCGATGCGGCTTCCACGATCATCACCGATGCCCCCTCATCAGCCGCCGCGATAGCCGCACAAGCACCGGCGCCACCAAAGCCGACAACAACGACATCACTTTCGCCAGACCAAGAGGTCACGTCAGATTCAAGCATGGGGGCAAAAGACATAGGCAGAGGCTCGCCAAATCAACTGGAGGTGCTTCACATTAGCGACTTGATCAAAGGCGATCAGCCTCCGTTTGGACGATGGAGCGAGGTTGCGCACCGCCCAATCACACGCCACTCTGCGGGCCATCCAAACTCCAAGAGAGAACATCATGGCCTGGTACACCGGTAATGCCCTTTATGACACATTGCTTCTAGTAGGTTTTGCCTACGCGCTGCTGGTATTTGCCGCGAGCTTTGTGGGTACCGCTGCCTATGGCGGCCGATTCGGACTCAAAGGTAAAAAACAGGGTATTAAGCTCGGTTCTCGTATGGGCTGGATTATTATGGAGCTTCCCGGCTTGATGGTTTTTCCTGTCGTCTACTTCATGGGGACTAACGCCTACGAAGCCGTGCCTTTGTTTTTTCTTGCGGTATGGATGATGCACTACAGCAACCGCGCTCTCATTACTCCAATGCTGATGCGGGTACAGCCGGGAACACCCGCAAGCTTTTCTTTCAACGTAATTATTGCGGGCTGGATCACTCTGTTTCTCCACGGTTATTTCAACGCGGCGTATCTGACCGAGTACGGCGATCAGTACACACTCGACTGGTTTAGTGATCCTCGATTTGTGTTGGGCTTAATTGTCTATGCGACGGGTTTCGGGCTGAACATTCACTCAGACCACATCCTGCGTAATCTGCGTTCAAAAACGCCCGCGCCCAATGAGCCACGCTATAAAATTCCTTTTGGCGGTGCCTTCCGCTGGGTTACCTGCCCGCAGTACCTTGGGGAAATTCTGTCTTTCACAGGTTTCGCCATCATGACCTGGAATTTGGGGGCGGTTTTTGTGCTCGCAATGACCGCAGGTAATTTGATTCCCCGGGCGCTTTATACCCATCGTTGGTTTCGTAAAAATTTCGATGAATATCCACCAGAGCGTAAAGCCATCTTTCCGAAGCTGCTGTAAATCTTTCTGCCTCAGGCTAGTCTGCGAGCCGCAGCATCATCCGTGGCATACCTAACAAATCTGATCAGGGCTCGAACCAGATGGCAGACCCGATGGCACGCTCTTGTATGGCGACGGGAGCCATAGGTTCTATACCCAGATCTCGGGCATCGTAGGTGGACCATCGCGGCGTTGGGATCTCAAGAACCCTTGGGTAGTAAAAGGCAGGGCGATCAGGGTTAAAGTCGTCATCCTGCCACCAAGCTGCCAACGAGGGTGCACCGATAGTATTTTCGTAGGTGCTTGCCGCCGTGTTTACCGTGCTACCAACGGGATCCAATCGGCCGGTGGCGGGGTCAATATGTCGTCCCCCAGACCATGCCACATCAATAACCTTCTCGTGGGTCACACCCTTTTCGTCAACCCAACCTTTAATAATTTGAATACGATCAAGCTGAGCTCCCAACGGGTCCTGCGCGGCAAAAACGACAAATCGAGGCGCCTCTGAATCCGACTGCGATGGTAGTGCTGAGCCCATAGGCACCCCCACAGCGTCAGCCAGCGCGACACCATTAGCTGCCACAGGCAGCGCTGAATCAAGTTGCCAGCCACCAAACATGCGCAGGGAAATACGTGGTCCTGAGGTGGCAAAAGTCTCACGCCGTTGCAGGGCAGAAAAAAGTGCCTCGCGGGTGTTTTCCTCAGCCCAAACCCCAGCCAGCCCTCCAGAACCCCAACTTCGCGCAGGGGTCATATAGGCTAATCCCAGACCCGCCTCACCCGTTCGTAAACCAGCGCTTCCATCCATCATTGGCAGCTTACCCGTGTAGTTATCCTCATCTGTGACTGAACTTGCATTGTGGCTATCGCTCGCACCGATCACACCGAAGACAAAGGGATTGAAGCCTTCTCGGTGAGTCAGTGAAATTCCGCGTCGCAAGGCATCGCGTGCATAAGACCCTTTGACCGTTTCCAAGGTGCCCTGTTGGCCGGGCACCGCGCTAGCAATCTCAAATCCTGCGAACTCGTCGAGACTTGATAACAAGGGGTGTGTTTCAGAGGCACCCTTCACCTGAAGAATTTCACTAATCGGTTCGAGATCGGAACGGTCGTCCGGTACGGCCTCAACTAGCAACCGACCCTCGCTGTCCTCAACTCGATACATGAGTCCCTGGGATAGGTTAGCGTTGTGGGGAATAGCAATGACTGACCGCCCTTGTGCACGCTCACTGCGCATAAAGCGCCAAAGGTCTGTTGCTTCAGGTCCGTCGATAGCGCTGAAGGGAAGATCGGGTACCGCACTATTTCCGTAGATGACGTTTCGGTGTAAATGCGTCGTAACGTCGCCACCATCAGCCGACCACTCCCAGCCGATGAATGCTGTGAATTTTCCGGGATCGTTATAGGTGTTGGCTGCCTCTACAGTGGTTCTCCATGCTGCAGTATTTATGGCGGCATCGACGCCGCTAAGGGTCAACTGAAACCCATTCCCATGCATAAGCGCCATCGTCTCTACCCATGCACGAGTTACGGCCAGCCTACTACCCTCCTCTAACAGCTGTGCTAGTGGCTGGCGTGTCGTCGGAATATCAAGACCTGCCAGTCTCGCCTGACCCATATATTCGGCATGATCAGTAACCGCGGCAAAGTCCAATGGGCGGCGAATGGTCATAGGGTAGCCAGCACCATGATCAATCGTCAGACCCCGGGAGAAACGGTAGACATCCTCCGGCAACGCACGCACCCCCATTGCAAAAGCATCGCTCGATAAAGCGGTATGAATATGCAAATCACCCCAGTAAAGGTTGCGCAGCGAACTAGGCTTCAATGGAGTGACTTCAGGAATTTCAGTGACGGGGGACCCTGCCATCGGCGAAAGAGAGGGGTCTGCTATGGGGTCACAGGCCGTGAGAACTGTTACCAACATCACGGTTATCGCAACCAGTAACAGCTCGGGCACCCGCCTACACCTAATGGCATCGGCAGGCACACAGAGAACATTATTCTCAAGCCCTTGCATCAGTAAATTACTGCCTTTGAGCGCTCGGGAGGCCCCCCCAGCATGTCTCTGTGCGAAGGTGGGTAGATACCAGCATCAGAAATTTTCAAAGCGACACCCAGCTCTGCGCCGACCACCGTTTGCCCAGCATAAGAAGATTGGTCGGGACCACTACGCAAGCCGTGAATAAGATGCCCGGTGTATTCCGGTGACTCTGCCACCTGCATTATTTCCTCATATTGCTCGGGATGCACCTCAGCAGCTTTCAGCGCTCGCTCAGTTTTAAGAGGACCCATCCAAATAGACACGCTGTTAACGCCGGTTCCATTCAGGTCGTGCTGCATATCGGCAGCAAATTTATCCAGGCCGGCTTTCTGAGCGCCATAACCCGGACCGTGCATATAACAATTTGCGCCAAAAGATGAACCGAAGACAATCCAACCTGTTCTTGCGGCCACCATAATGCGAGCAGCGTGCCAGCTGGCGACGTAGGCAGAGCGCAAGCCGACGTCTAAAATGGCGGCTGCGTCTAAGCTTTTTTCCCAGAAGGGTTTGGGCGTAATCAGCTCAGGATGCATGTATGTCGCATTATTAAATAAGACATCTAGGCGGCCGGCGTCGCGCTGAATTTGCGCGAACACTTCCGCTACAGCTGCATCATCGGCATGATCACAACAAAGGGCAACGCCTCGGCCTCCCGCATCAGTAACAGCCTGGGCCGTATCATGAATGGTTCCGGGCAGTAATGAGCCATCCCATGCTTTTGCGGCTCCAACCACCTCAGAGCGACCCGTAATGTAGACCGTGTACCCGTGCTGTCCAAGCGCACGAGCCACTCCAGCTCCCGCGCCTCGGCTCGCTCCGGTGACTAGTGCCACTGGTGCATTACTCTTCATAGCATCCTCCCATCATGAAAACTGCCAATCACCCTAATATCAACAGGCGGGCCCTATTAACCCTGCCTTTGGCTTGCACCCAAAACGCTCGCGACCATGACGCAACAGTACACTAGGCACTGGGCTTAAATCATTGGCATCGACAACGTTTTGGCACCCGACAAAAACATTTAGCGTTCGTCGGGGGCCTCGGCAATCAAGCGCGTTAAATCTCAGGGGGATATTGTCTCGGCGCGGGTTTTCACTGCATTGGTCATTCGATGAAAACCCCGCCAAAGAAACAACCCCATACAGAGCGTCACAATAGGTGATAGCCAGCCCCGCAATTCAAAATAGGAGGTGTAACGGCACTCCCCCGCGCCTAGAACTTCAAGCCGATGCTGTCGCTTGCTGTAAAGCCAACGACCTACGGGTCGCATACGGTATTCAAACAATTTTTCGTGCTCAACTTGAGTCACCTGCTCGGTCTGCTCAAGCTCGAATGGACCCATGTTCACCTGCATAATAATCGGGGTCCCAGGCTGCAGCTCCGCTTTGCACTGGGTGATGAAGGGGTTCCATTCGTTGTAGGCAGGAAAGTCCACGATCACCTGCCAAGCCGCAGATGGAGTGGTCTTTATACTGCGAACAAACTTTAGGGTCAGCATCGCTCAGGCGCCCCCAGAGGAAGCAAGCAGCTGATTATCTTCCAACACGTTTGCTGGTCGATGAATGCACCAAGTTCCGGCTGGATGATAGATATACGCCACACAACTATTACAGTTGTCGCACAACGATGGTTCCTCGGGATGCACTTGCCACTTATTGACTAAGTCAGGCTCTCTAAGCAACGCGCGTGCGAGTGCCACAGCTTCAAAACCCGCCGCCATGCACTGCGCCACGTTATCAGCTGACTTCACACCGCCGAGATACGTTAAGGGAAGGGATACCGCCTCTCGAATTTTTTTCGAGTACTCCCAAAAATACAGCTCCCGAAAATCGATAGAAGGTGCCGACTTAGCCGTGGCACCGATAGCCATTCCACTGAGAGACCACTTACCCAGAACGCGATACATAGCCTCAAGATTCATATTGCTACCGAACATGAACCAGCCCGACTCTACGTTGCGCCCCCCTGACAATACCAACATGTCAGCACCCGCTGCCTCAAGCAATTTGGCAGTGACGATCGCGTCCTCTACGTTAGCTCCCCGACGTCTTCCGTCAGAGACATTAATCTTAGCCAGCACCGCAATAGCCTGCCCCACACGCTGCTTGACCGCCGCGAGAACTCTTGTAGGAAAACGCGCGCGGTTCTCGGCACTTCCGCCGTAGGCATCTTTGCGCTTGTTGTCCATGGGCGATAAAAACTGGTTTAGCAGGTAACCATGGCCCATATGAATCTCAACTGCGTCGAACCCCGCACTCACGCAGTGCTCAGCCGCAGTAACAAAGTCATCAACCATGTTTTGCATATCGTCCTCAGTCATCCCCCGCCGCAGGACATTGCCCCGAAGAAGACCCGCAGGATTAAAGCCCGAGACAGAACTTTGCAGACGCTTAGGCACAAAGACGCCGGTTACGAAGGACCCACCGTGCGTAATTTGAGCAGCAATCTTGCCACCCTTGGCGTGCACAGCATCGGTTACCGCTCGCAGTTCATCAAGCACACCGTCGTGCAACCAAATTTGATCCGGTAGCGTGCGTCCTACCTTGTTCACTGATAGGTAAGCCATGGTCGTCATACCCACGCCCCCGGCCGCCATACTTTCATGGTGTTTCAGCATGGCACGGGTCGGCATGCCTCGCAGCGACATGTTTTCGTTGGCCCCGGCTTTAATGAAACGGTTGGGTAAGGTTACTGGACCCACCTGCAGCGGTGTATAGGCTCTTGCGAGCATAGGCTGTTCCACAATCTCTCCCGGTAATTTGACGCTCTAGTATAGCCACAGGACTGCAGCGGAATATCGTCCCTTTGCAGGTAATCGATAGCGAGTCGGAGCTTTTGAGACGTCACAGCGATACTCAGGGATCACTTACCATACATACCACCGGGAGATGCTTCAGGTGCTAGCGTCGGTCAACAGTGCCTTGAGGCTTGCTTGCTTATCGGCGTCAAAAGCTAAAGCTCGACTCATGTAGTCGCTCGCGTCCCGATAACCTGCATCTATCTCACTAAAGGCCGCAGCTAGGTAGCGTTCCTCAACCTGCATTAAAACATCTAGGGCCAGGCGTTTTGCCTCAGCCCCGTCGTATTCAGGGATGGCTGCCGTAAGTGCGCGACGGTATTTCTCGTTACAACGATTGGTCGCCAGATAGTCTGTCATGACATCATGTTTCGAAGCGCCGGCAACCAGGAGTGTTAGCGCAGCGGCATAGCCGGCGCGGTCTTTTCCCGCTGAGCAGTGGAATACCAAAGGTAAACTTAGAGGCTTTAACAGCAGATGCAAGAACTTGCTATAAACCTCAGCAAAACGCGTCACAAACAATCGATTAGCTTCAATGAGAAACTCTCTCGCTGCTTGCGCGTCAACCCGACCCGCCTCAACCTCATGGCGAATATTAATCACATCCGCACCCTCGGCTTCTACCGGCAGCCAAACTTCATTGATACCGGTACCCATCAGAAGATCAGGGTTTTCCGCTCGCTCACTGGCTCGACGCAAATCGACTACGGTAGCCACGCCCAACTCAGATAACTTTGCTCGGTCAGCACTGGTCAGGCGCCCCAAATGATCAGAGCGATAAATCTGCCCTGGGATGAAGAAACCTCCACAACTTAGAGGGTAGCCCCCGAGGTCTCTAAAATTATGCGCTCCCTCAAACCGAATTTGACGAGGCAGACTTTGGGTGTGTAACAGCAAACCGTAACTCCCGGTAAATATCAGCGCACTAGCTGTGGTTCTGGGCCACGTTTAGAAACCCTCAGCATCGTGAGACACGCGCCAAATTAACTGCGGGAACAAGCGCCGCATCACCACGCCTAGTTGGGTTTGCTTGCCGGGGTAGGCAAAAAGCTTTCCCTTATCAAGGCAGCGTTCGATCTCATCGATAACCACGTCCGGCATCAGAGTCTCCCCTTTAGAGGGCAAATTGGGTACAACAGTTGCCTCAGCTTGCTGCCAAAGAGCGGTCTTTACCGCAGGCGGGCAGACGCAACAAAAACGCAGCCCGCTATTTCGATTTTCGTGATAGAGGATTTCAGTATAAAACTGAACTGCCGCTTTACTTGAGGCATAAGCACCCATGAGAAGCCCCGGCACGATACCGGTCATGGAGGAAAAGCTGACAAAGTCGCCGCTCCCTCGTTCAATCATTTTAGGCAAAGCGGCCGTAGCTACGTTAACGAGACCACCATAGTTTATCGTCATAACTCGCGTCGTGAGCTTGGGATCCTCCTCGAGCAAACGACCAAATGGCATGATTGCAGCGGCATTGGCTACTCGATCTACTGGGCCAAGACTGGCTTCAATATCGGCAAACACACTGGCAACCGCATCGGCATCTGTAATATCTAATGCGTAAGGTTTGATATTTGAGGCGGATGCAGCGGTTTCAGCCATACCGGCTTCGTTGACATCTAAAATGGCAACCGTTGCGCCATCTTTAGCAAGGCGACGCGCCCATGCCTGCCCCATACCGCTGCCGCCACCGGTAATTACTGCAACCTGACCCCTAAAAGACATTGAAACTCCCTAAAACCTCAAAATCGCTGCGCTCAGCCCTCGGAGGCTTCTGGTGTAAAAACTACTGGCATCGATTTAATCGTACTAATCATAAATGAGCGCATATAAGTGACCTCACCGTTAAAGGTCATATCACGCAGCCTAGGTATCACCTCCTCAAACATGATCCGCATCTCAAGCCTTGCTAAATTCATGCCCAGGCAAAAGTGCTCACCGATACCGAAGGAGCGCAGCTCTCGGTTGAGTGAAGGCATGCGCTTTTTTCGGTGGATATCGAAACGCATGGCATCGTCACCGAACACATCCTCATCGTGGTTAACCGCGTGATAATGCATCACGATTTTCTCACCGCGCTTGAAAGAGTAGCCGTTCCACTCGATATCTTGCGTTGCTGTTCGACGCATCGCGATGAACGCTGTGTTGTAACGCAGCATCTCTTCAATCGCGTCAGGTATATCCTCCGGGTGATCAACAAGATGTTGCAGCTGATCCGGGTTCTCCATTAACAGCCGCATACCGTGAGCGGTCGCAGTGCGGGTACTTTCGTTGCCTCCCACCATAAGCAGAATAAAGACCCAGGCGAACATTTCATCGCTGATAGGCTCGCCGTCGACCTCACCCTCTAAGAGGGCCTGAATTACAGGACCAGTAAAACCCTCGCGCTGTTTTTTTGCCAATTCCATGGCATAAAGAATCACTTCAAAAGAAACGGCATTGGCCTCATCAGGTCCGGTAGCAATATCAGGGTCGTCACCGAAGGCCATGATATTAGTCCACTCAAAAAACTGCTTCCTATCTTCCTGTGGCACCCCCATTAATTCCAAAACAGCGATCAGTGGCAATTCGGCGGCCACTTCCTCCACAAACTCACAGGACCCTGAAGCCGCCACTCTGTCGACAATAGCCTTCGCTTGCTGGCGCAGCCAGGGCTCCATCGCCGCTACTGCCTTGGGAGTGAAAGCGTCCCTAACCACTCGGCGGTGCGCCATGTGCTTGGGCGGGTCCATAGCAATAAACGCATTGTCCAACATGACCTGCATGGTCTCTCGCTGCATCTCCGATTCAGGTTCCATAGGAAACGGGCCTTCAATCTGAGATGAAAATAGATTGGGGTTTTGAGAGACAAAATCTAGGGCATCGCGCTTCACAGCGGCCCAGTAGGGGACGCCAGTCTTTGGGTCCTCAAAGTGCACAAAACTCCCCTGCCCGCGGATTTCGGCAAGAGCCTCATAGGGCATGCCCTGACGATATGCGTCTAGGTCTAGCAGATGAGTGAAAGGACAGCTCTTTTCTACATTTTGCATAAGGATCGTTATCTCCATTTATCATGCCAGCGCGCATCAATATCACTTTGAAAGCGCCCTGGTGGCCATCGATTTTTATCAGGCAACGTGCCGACCGTGGACCCGTGCAGGACATTGCAACCGGCACTCAGCCAACGGAGGTGTATGGTCCGTTTGGAATAGGAAAACATTGTTTTTTTAAAACGTCCAGTATTACTATGCAGATTGTTAGTCAAATCCGCGCCCAACTTGCAGGAGTCAAAAAGCAGACATGCCCCGCCCGCTAGTCGATACAGAAACCATCATTACTGTGGCTTTAGACGCGATGGAAGACCCACGTGAGGGCCCCCTGACTGCCCGGCGCCTAGCTACAAGGTTAAAGTGTTCTACACGCACCCTGTATCAACAGATGGGCAAGCAGGAAGAGTTGATTTCTGCGCTACTTAACCACTACTTTGTCAAGACGGCACCAGAGCTTGATTCCACTTTGAGTTGGAAAGACGCCATTGATGCGTGGGCAAGCGCACTAAGGTTGGCTATCTTAGAGCGACCGAACCTCTCGCGACACCTGAGCACTGATAACCGCCCCGCCCTTATCGAATTCACCCGACCATTACTCGCGGCACTGATCGCCTCCGAATTTTCTGAGGCCGTGGCAGTTGAAGTGTGTCGATCTCTGGTCCACGTTATTGTCAGCTTGACGTTAGGCGAGCTCGAAACCCAGGCTCATCGTTATGATGAAACGGCGATCGAAGGGGATCATTTAGCACGGTTATTGTCGATTGATGCCAACGCCTATGAGCGCTCTCCAGACGGCAAAATGCCCCCCCCTGTTTTCCTCCAAAGTATTCATTGGCTTATTGGCGGTATCGAACTGCAACGACAAACTCAAGGAGCACGCACGTGATCCGGTTAGGGCTTGTCACAGTAAGGGGTGTTACTAGAGCGATCCGATGGTGTTGGCCGAAGTGTACGGAAACTAGCAGGCGCACTGTTTGTTGCTCAGCAGCCGAACTTTTGACCCAACAGCTATCTAACAGGTTGTTGGGAGGAGTTCAGAGCATTATGTTTTCTTTAATCTTATTATTACCTATTAGGACGATATTACGATGAGCGAACGATTACTGGTTGTTTCTACTGACTGTCACGCTGGCCTGCCAATCAGCCAATACAAGCCCTACGTCGAAACCAAGTACCACGACTTTATTGATATGGCGGTCGACGTCCAAGTGGACATGATGGACAAAGCCGAAGCGCAGTTCCTGATAAAGGAAATTAACGATGCTTGGCGCGCGCCGATCAAAGAAGCGCTCACTGGCGCTTGGGACTACAAACAACGCAGCAAAATGCTTGCCGGCGACGGCATCGCAGCTGAAGTCATTTTCCCCGACGGCATCACTGAACAAAATACGCCGCCGTTCGGTGCAGGCCTAGGCCTATCGCCCAAAGATGCTGTGCCAGAACTGCAATGGGCGGGTGCTATGGCCCACAACCGCTGGCTCTCAGAACTCGTGGCTAATGATCCAAAGCGTCACTTTGGTGTGGCATCTATCCCGCTGCTTTTCGATGTTGATCAAGCGGTAGAGGCAGCACGTTGGTGTCATGAGAATGGCCTGAAGGGTGTGATGTTGCCGACGATGTGGGGAGAACATGCCGCCTACCATGACCGCAAATATGACCCTTTCTGGGCTGTCTGCGAAGATTTGGGCATTGTGGTGCACTTTCACTCGGGTCCGGCGCCGCTGAACGAATACTTTGGCCCTGAATTCCCCATTGTCGACTCCAGCGAGACACTTCCGGGTGCGATGGGGTGTTACGTGTCAGAGGTGATGTTTTGGCTATTTAGACCTTTAACCTTCATGTTATGGGGCGGGGTTTTTGAGCGCTTTCCAAAGCTTCAAGCCATGGTCGTAGAAGGCGGCACTATGTTTATGGTTCCGTCCTGGCTGCGCCTGCTTGACCACAATTACACCGACATACATTTCTCAGCGAAGCTGGGCGACTTCCGATCTCACCTTTCTATGGCACCCAGCGAGTATTTTGCGCGCAATTGCGGCATAGGAGCTTCCTGTGTGCCTAGACGCGACCTGGACCTCAAGGAGCAAATTGGCTTGAATCAGATTATGTGGGGTAGCGACTTTCCTCACCCCGAGGGCACTTGGCCTAATACCGCTAACTATTTTGCAGAAACCTTCGCAGGATTCCCGGTCGACGATGGCAAAGCCATTCTCGGTGGAAACGCCACGAAGTTTTACGGTATGGATGAAGGCTATCTGCGCACAATCGCAGATGAAATTGGTCCCGAGATAAGCATTTTTAACTAATAATAAATCAGTACGATAAGCGCGAGGAAACGACATTATGGAGTTGATTGCAGTTTGTGACTCAAAAGTTAATACAGCACCTGACTTTCCAATGGGCTGGTGGTCTCTAGCCCGCAGTCACGAGCTGCAGGTTGGCGAAGTTAAATCGGTATCGGCCTTAGACAGGGAGCTGGTGCTATACAGGACGAGGTCAGGCGCCGTTCGCGTTCACGATGCCTACTGTCCGCACTTAGGAGCGAACCTAGGCGTCAACGGACGCGTCGTTGGAGAGTCGATCCAATGCCCTTTTCACGGATGGCAGTTTGGCGGCGACGGCGTCTGCGAGAAAATTCCATACTGTGAAGAAATTCCATCGCGCGCAAAACTTAACAATTGGCCCGCTACAGAGATTAATGGCGAAATCTACATGTGGTTTCATCCCACCGGAGAAGAGCCTCAATGGCAAGTGCCGAAGGTAGAGCAGCTCGATGATGAAAACTGGACTGCACCCCGCCAAGTCGAGTTCTTAGTCCCCACCCATGTACAAGACATCGCTGAGAATTCTTGCGACCCGGAGCACTTTCAGTATGTGCACAAGCAGAGCGAAACGCCGCCCTCTTCAGTCACCGTTGAAGAAGACGGCGCGGTACACCTGCGAGCCGAGATGAATGCGAGTGGCATGCCCGGCCAGCTCCACGCGACGATGTTTCAGCCAGGACTCGCTACCGTGCTAACCAGTTACGGCCCGGGAGCTGAGATGATTGTGTACAACTCAGCTCAACCGTACAGCCGGGAAGAAACCCTACTGCGCTGGACCCTAACCGTGCGCAAGGAGATTGCAGATCTTGCAGGGGACCAAGTTATGAATGGCATCATTGACGGTCTGCAGGACGATTATCCAATTTGGAAAAATAAGGTACACCGCAAACAGCCGATCTTCTGTAAGGGCGATGAAACCCTCGTTCTTTTTAGAAAATGGGTGCGGAAATTTTATCTACCCAACAGTGAACGGGGTGTCCAATGACAGCTAATTATTTTGCAGGCAAGACCGCCATTATCACGGGTGGAGCTAGCGGCGTAGGACGCTCTCTCGCCATGGCCCTAGGCGCTGCAGGCAGCAACGTTGTAGTCGGCGACGTCGATAAGAGCGCCATGGCAATCATTGACACCGACCTTGAAACTGCGGGGGTTCCTCATCGCGTTGATCACTGTGACGTCACGCAAACAAGTAGCTTGCAGGCAGTCCTCGATAGCGCTGTGGAGACTTTTGGCCAAGTTGATTTTGTGTTCGCCAACGCTGGAATTGGTGCGGGCGAGGCCGGCCCGATTTGGGGGTACTCCGAAAAAGATTGGCAGTGGTGCTTTAACGTTAACGTTTGGGGTGTGGTGAACAGCATCAACGTTTTCATGCCCTATTTATCAAGTCGCCCGGACAGAACGCACTTAGTCATTACCGGATCTGGGAATGGCGCCTATGCAGTACTACCTGACGTGCCCATTTACACCGCTAGCAAAGCAGCAGTGCACACCATTACCGAGAATTTGCACTATCAAGTACAAGCTGGCGGCCTCCCCGTGGTGGTGAGCGCACTTTTCCCCGGTCCCCACGTGGTAGAAACCGGTCTATTCAACTCAGGACGCGTGCGTCCAGAAGAATTTGATAAGGGCGTTGTCGGTAACGAAACCGGTATTAACTCGGTTGAAGATATGAAGCGAATGGCCGAGGAGTATGGCATTAACCTGCAGACGACCCATCCTGACGAAGTCGCTGCAATGGCGCTGCAGGGGTTACCTGAGGGCAACTTCTGGCTTCTCGAATTGACGGCAGAAAATGAAGCCAAGATCCGGCGGCGTGCCGATATGATTATTGGAAAAACCACACCAATACCCGAATCCGTAGGCTAACGAATAATATTAATAGAGGACTGACTATGACCGATACTCCGCAAGCACCTCAGGGCAATCCCGGTGACATCATTAACTGGCCTATGCTCAAAGTACACTACCGCACTGATCCCGAAGCTATTGCTGCGCTACTCCCCCCGGGTATCACTGTCGGGAGCGAGCCCAATGTCAATTTAACGGTTTACAATTTTCCCGTGCCTGATGTACCCGAGTACGGAATTGTCACTACCGTCAATGCAGACTTCAACGGCGTTCAGGGCGAATATACGCTGGGCTACGGTATCGATCAGGAAAGTGCAATATTTATAAGCCAAGAAACAAACGGGCAGCCTAAGTATCCCGCGGAGATCGATTACCACCGCATCGGGCCCATGGTTAGAGCGCGCTGTACCCATCAAGGCTATACGTTTTTGGAATTTGAAGGCGTCAGCGAAGGCTCTGCAGGCCCCCAACCCGAGTGGGAACAGAATGAGTGGTGGATCAAAGTATCCCGAGCGGTAAGCATTGGCGGTCCTGCTACCGGCTATGACTTCCCGCCTCACGTGGTGCACGTCAAAAGCAAATATGGCACCGCTTGGCAGGAATCAGTGCAGGGTAAACTAACGTTACGAGACAGCCCTTGGGATCCGCTCAGTACCAAGCTACCCATGCGTGAGCAACTGTCGGCATATTTATGGTGGCCTATATTCCTTGACCGATCGGTCACTTTGTCTGCGCCCTTAGACCCCGATGCCTTCCTGCCCTTTGCCGACACGATCTCTGGCTCGCGTTGGCCAGGGGTCAATGGTGCGCCACCGCCCCAACAATAGGGGAGCGTGTGCGTTTTGGAACTGGAGCAGCGTATTCAGTGCCTCGAGGACATTGAGGCGATAAAGCAGCTCAAAGCACGCTGGTGGTTTTCCTGTGATACGCGGGATACCGCCGGCATGCGGGCTTGCTTCGATGAAAATAACTTTGAAATCGACTTTGGCTTCATTGGTAGATTTACCGATATGGACGCCTTTATTGCGGTGTTTAAGTCCTTGGCCTGCCACCCCACTCACATTGATATGCATCATGGTTTGGCTCCTGAAATAACGGTGAAAGACGCGCACACAGCCGAGGGCCGATGGAGGATGCGCTTTCAGTTACTAGAGACCGAACTGAAGCAGGTACAACTCATGAGCGGCTACTATGAAGACCAATACGTTAAATTGGAGGATGGCTGGAAAATGCGCCGATCAAAATACACCCTGATGTCCAACCTACATCTAGAAAATTCTGATGCTGGTCTAAGCGTTATCCAGATTGGTGCAGGGCCGGGACTTGTTGGTGAAGCCAACTCCGCCGGATGAGCAGCAACATCAACCCTGAATCGAGAGCTCGCGCAACATGGCACCAGTTTTGTGACGCTCTAAGAGACGCCGGTGACCTTCTGATCGAATCAGGGGTGCCACAAGATGATCAAACTCAGGCAGATGGCCTTCGCTATTTGTCACGCATGGCACGCGCCGCTTTAGAATGGTACGTAGAGTTCAATGACCCCGCGTTCCCGGTTCTCTACAGACCCGCTCATGAAACCATCAAGCTGGGGGCAGACAATCCCGACAATCTGTACCAGAAAGCTGTCATTGATGGGCGCTACGAGTATCGCCTTAGAGGCACACGAGGCAGCGTTGACTACATCAGTATGGCTACCAGTCGAGGCAGTTACGCTGAAAACTTTACGCAGGTAGAAACAGGGTTCCTCGATGGCAACGCGCTGACCGTAGGCGCTGACGGCACGTTTGAAGTTGTCATCAGCCAGAAGCAACAGACGGGCAACTGGCTGGCCGTCAGCGAAGACAGCGAATCTTTACTCATACGACAAACATTTCGACATCGCGATCAAGAGACGCCAGCAGAAATCACCATTGAGCGACTCGACCGTCATGCCGCGCCAGAACCTCTCGAACTTATGACCGCTATCGCACACTTCGAAAAGGCCACAGCTTTCTATCGCAATACCACGCGAATGTTTGCCGATTGGAGCCAGAAAATCTCACAGCACCCAAACACGCTGCCGCTTTGGGACCAAGCCTTTTGCCAAATGGTCGGGGGTGATCCCAACATTTTGTATTACCACGGACATTTTAAATTAAACAACGAAGAGGCCATGGTCATTACCCTCCCGTCAATTCCAGCGTGTCAAACTTGGAATATTCAAGTCGATAACTATTGGATGGAATCCCTTGATTACCGCTATCACCGCGTGTGCTTAAATCAGGCTCAAGCCAGCGTTAATGACAACGGTAGCGTCACTCTCGTTCTTACGTCCACTGATCCGGGTTGCACCAACTGGATTTCCACTGCCGGCCATAGCGAAGGTACGTTGTGCTTTCGTTGGGTGGGGGCTGAAGATAGTGTCGACCCACAGGTGACAGTGATACCTGTGGGTGATATCGGAAACCTGAAAAACCTCGAGGCGCCCTCGATCTAATGTTAAGTATCGACGAGATACTCGCACAGGGACTTACCCGATCCCAAAGCGCTCGCTACGAGGACACGGGATTCATAAAGCCACTCACCGCGCTGATTGATGCACTTAACACAGAAGCCGATCTTAATACGGCAGGCGTAGCGTTTCACCAGGCGCGCTTGCAGGGCTTATTACAAAATCGCAAAGCCCTTGAAGACTGGACGAGAAAACACCCTGAAATAGCAGAGGAAACCCTGCTCGCACCCATTGTTATTGTGGGCTTACCCCGTACCGGTACCACATTACTCCACAGAACCATTGCCACTGATACCGGCCTGATGGCACCCCTTTGGTATGAAGTGCGGCAGCCGGCACCCATAGACATGAACTTTGTCTCGGACGATGGTCGCATCGCGATAGCGAAGGCTGAAGTCGACGCCATGCTAGCCGCTATGCCAGGTCTCGCTGCGATCCACCCTATCGATGCGATTGCTCCCGATGAGGAGATCATGTTGCTCGAACACTCATTCATCAGTACGGTGCCCGAGTGTTACGCCAACATTCCCAAATATGGAGAAGCGCTCTACGCGCAGGATCCCTCAGCGAGCTACGATTACCTGTATAAAATGCTGCAGTTTTTACAGTGGCAGAAGCGTCACAAGGGAGAGCTCGGCCAGCGCTGGCTGCTAAAAACGCCGCATCACCTGCATTATCCACAGCAGCTCTTCCAGACTTTTCCAGATGCTGTGGTGATTCAAACCCACCGCCACCCAATCGAAGTCATGCCCTCCTATGCCAGCATGATGTGCGAGCTAGCCGCCCCCTTTGCGAATAACCTGAACAAACAAGCCCTGGCAGCTCACTGGGTCAACAAATGGCAACAGGGCCTTACCGCAACGCAGCACTATCGGGACCTGCACCCTGATGCGCCCTACTTTGATCTTCAATTTCAAGATTCAATTCACAAGCCAGAATCAGTACTGAGCCAACTCTACGCGTTTGCCAATTTGCAGCTAACCGATCAAACCCTCCAAGAAATGCAACGCTGGCGGGAATTCAATCAAAGAGAAGCGCGGCCAGAGCACCACTACACTGCGGAAGAGTTCGGTTTAGAAGAGGGGCAGCTCAACCTGCAATTTGCCGATTACATCGCGCGTCACGTGAGTGGCTAACGCAGAAATACGCCTCGAAACACT
>Ga0209374_1000271_pt1 | contig 60286 bp, 57 predicted proteins | sample SaaInlLV_DNA_10m_FD_184683 | JGI IMG/M metagenome (GOLD analysis project Ga0209374, IMG submission 184683) | Marine microbial communities from expanding oxygen minimum zones in the Saanich Inlet - SI075_LV_DNA_10m (SPAdes) (version 2) | ecosystem: Environmental > Aquatic > Marine > Unclassified ... | reverse complement strand
CGTGCACGAGTCAATTTTGATCATCCCGATGCGTTGGATTTGCCGCTCTTTCGAGACCATCTGGTTACTCTGAAGTCAGGCGAGCCTGTACGGCGGCCAGAGTACGATTTTTCCAGTCATTGCCGATTGGCGCAGTCCGTGACGGTAATGCCCCGGAAGTTGATTGTTGTGGAGGGTATTCTCGTAGCGAGTACTCGGGAATTGCGCGAACTCTATGATTTTTTGATCTTTGTCGAAACTGATCGGTTATTGAGATGGCAAAGACGCTTGGTTCGCGATCAGCGAGAGCGTGGTCGCGAGGCGGCGTCGATTGCGAGCGCTTGGGAGCGTGCTGAGCAAGCTTTGCAGCAATATGGGGTTGCCGCCAGGGGCTATTCAAGCTGTGTCGTTTCGGGTGAAGCGCCCGCTAGTGAAAGTGCAGCGCGTGTTTTGCAGCACGTAGGAGGGTAAGCAGCTAGCCAGCACAATCAAGGGTCAACGACCCCAAAATGTGACACCCGTTTTGCAGGCCTTATTTTTCACGCTGCTTGGCGACCCATTCGAAATGGCGAGCAAGTGTCTCATCCTTTAACAGAGCCTCAGGCGTGTTGTAGCGCGTCGCGAGGACCATCTCGTCATACTGCTGATGAATGCCCCGATGACAAAGCCGACAGACGTTAATGCCGCCCCGCAACGCTGATTTATCGTAGTGCTTCTTGAAATGTGCACGTCGATGTACCTTTTTTGGGATGAGATGGTGAAACGTCAGGGGCACATTACGTTTGCAGCATCGGCAGGTGTTCCCGCTGCGAGCTGTCAACGTTACGGTGAAGGCAGTGCTTCCTCTATTGCTGCCGTCATTTCCTCGCTGTCTGGCGTGACGCCGCTTCCAAAATGCGCGAGCACTTCACCATTTGGTGAAACCAGATATTTGTTGAAGTTCCATCGTGGATAGCCAGCGGCCTCACCTAGGCCGCGGAATATCGGGTTAGCATCTTTACCTTTGATAGCGGAGGTGGCCATCACGGGAAAAGATACGCTGTATTTTTCGAAGCACACCTCCGCGGCGTCTTCCTCATCATTGTCCTCTTGCCAAAAATCATCACTAGAAAATCCTAGAACAGCTAATCCCTTGTTTTCATATGTTTGGTGGAGTTGCTCCAAACCTTCAAATTGAGGGGTGTAGCCGCAATAACTGGCGGTATTGACGATGAGTAACGCTTTGCCCTCATACGCCTCGCAGAATTGGATCCTCTCAGTTGATCCTAGCGCTCGCATGGAATGATTTAAGAACTCCGGACATGCCACCAAGAATCCTGGAAATGAAATACAGGTTAGTAGCATCACAAACGTTATCGAGTGTTTCATTTTTTAAAGGCCCCCGTCAGATTGGGGTATTTACGTTGATACCGGCCTTTCAGATGAGCGGGGTATAGATGGTGGGAAAATCGACTCGATAAACTGCCTAATGGTGCGCCGGGTCCAGTCCGGGTGGCAGGGGAGTGCTGCAACATGAGTTCCCCAGGCGCCTTTGTTGTCGAGACAGGGGTCGCTTTTGTCGATTCGAGGAACGCGCTGGAGCCTGACGTTGGCGTTAATCTCTTGCAAGCTTCTGGCAAACGCCGAGCGCGTCACGGGATCATCCCAGTCTTGTATCAACAGTATGGGTAAGGAAAGCTTTACAGCCATAGAGAGTGGCTTTCGCTCGCCGCTTGGTAATCCGTATCGCCAGATGGCGATACGCGTCGCCAAGCTAAAAATCCATGCGGGGAGCCCGGTAGAGACTTGAGCGCCGCGCGACAAGCTATCAAAGATATTCAGCTGGGGATCTAATAAAATCAGTCCATCTGCCTGAAGTCCATGATGCAGCGCATGGATTGCAGCACTGCCGCCCATCGAGGCACCAAGAACATACCGCGGTAGTTGGCTCGGATGGTTTTGTTTAAGCCAGTCGGCCGCAGCAATGACATCTGGCCATTCTGTTGCGCCCATGCGAATCGTTGCGTCTGTGATCGGTGAGTTGCCGTGATTACGCAGGTCCATTGTGACGACGGATACACCCAGATCATGAAGCATACGGTAGAAATCGAGAGATCCAACGAACTTGGACGTTCTGTTGGAGCCAGCACCGTGGACAAAGATCAACTGGGCGATAGGGTTAGGCGCCGGCAGCCACCATCCCGCCAGCCCAACCTTGTTGCTGCGAATAGTGATGTCTTCGAAGGGCTGTCCGCGGCTGTCAGGGCTCTGGGTCACGGGTAAGTGAGTGATGGCCACCATGTAGGAGGGGATTAAAAATACCGAGAGTAACGCCCAGCAGATTGCTGCGCCCAAGCAAAGAAGTAAAAAGTATCTCGGTGGTCTGCCAGTGATTGTGATCATGTGGAGCCTAGACAGATAGAATGCGCCGCAACCAGCCGTCGCGATGCCGTTCTTGCTCGCGCAGGAGCAACAGGTCTCCAATTTCGCCTTCGATTGCCTTGGCTATCTTGCGTCGCAACGTTCCCAGTTGTCGAGCGGTCAAGCTTTGTCCTTTGTACTGAGCCAGTGAGATTGGTTTACCAATCGCGAAGTAGGTTGTCTTTGGCTTGGGTAGCAGGCTCCCCCATACCCCCGTGGGAATCGGAGGCACCAAATCAGCGCGGAGGTCTGCGGGGATCATCCCCAATTTCATCAAGTACCTTACCAGCGGAGAATGCAGCAAGGCTTCGGATGATATGGCGTGGTCGTAGTATTCGTCGGGGCCCACGGATGCGACGGGCACGATCGTATATCCCGCTGCCGCGGCGAGTCGCACAAATCCGTACCGTGTTTTCCACTGGAGTTGGTACCGTGCCTCAGGTGGTTTAATCGATTCATATGCACCCCCTGGATACAGCAATAAGTCCTTGCCGCGGTCCATCAGGCGCTCCACGATCTGGGCCTGCCCTGAAACGCCACCCATGGCATGAGCGATCGCGGCATAGTGCGCATTGGCAAAGAGCGTTTTATCTCCCAGACCTTTAACATAACGGCCGTGGTCATAATAAAGGTAGAGATGAAAGAGTGCCGCATCAATGGCCATAAATGCGTGGTTACCGATGAACAAAGCGGGCCCATCGGGCAGATTTTCGAGGCCCACAAATCTCGGTTTGAACCAAGCTCTGGCCAGTCCTGCGGCTGCCGCCACCTGTGGGCCGGTCGGTACCGTAAACTGCTCGATGTAGTCGACGTAGCTGTCGGGATCGGCACTGGGACAGGGCGCGTGCTCAACCATTGCGTTCTCCTGTAAAAGGGTCGAGAGCTTAGCAAAACTTAAGCTATATTTTAGCGGCACTATTGCCTCCTCCGGTTCTTTGTTGGGCTTTACGATAGATATGTCCCAGTCGCTTCCCAAACATGGGTTTTTGCTCGGTTACCTCGTCCTCGTTTGGGGATTTGCTTTCGCTTTGATTGCGATCGCTCTCGACACGATTCATCCGCTTTTTATTGTCTGGAGCCGTCTGTGGATGGGCGCCGCGGTAATGTGGATGGTGTGGCGGTGGCGCGAGGGAATATGGGATGTGGGGCGCGAATGGTGGAAGCGCTTCGCCTTGCTGAGTATGACAGGCAACGTCATCCCGTTTTCGCTGATTGCATGGGCTGAGCAAACGGTGCCGTCGGCAGAGGTGGGCATTCTCATGGCATTGATGCCCATTGCGACGCTTCTGCTCGCGCATTGGCTGCTGGACGACGAGGCGCTGACTACTGGGCGAGTGGCAGGTGTAATAGCCGGTTTTGTCGGTGTCGGACTGTTGGTGGGCGACGATCTGCTCCTGTCGAGCGGTAACGGGCAGCTACCGGGCCAACTGGCAACGCTGCTGGCCACACTGAGCTACGCTTTTAACGGAGTCTATGCAAAGCGACTCTCTCCTATTGACCCCGTGGTCTTGTCTTTGGGGACACTTTCCACAGGCGCGCTATTTTTGGCCTTCCCGGCTATTGTGTTGCAAGGTGCTCAATTTGGTTGGGCGATACCCTTTCAGGACTGGGCCGCAGTAATGGTATTGGGGGTAATGGGTACAGGCCTCGCTACCTGGAGCTACTTTGTCGTGGTAGCGGAGCGTGGCCCGGGATTTTTGTCGACGATCAATTATTTGATTCCTGCGGTGGCGTTTCTGGCCGGCACGCTGTGGCTCTCAGAGCCATGGTCAGTAAAGCATCTGATTGCGTTGGCGCTGATTCTGATGGGTGTTGGGTTAATTCAGGCGCGCCGGGCGGACTGAGAGAGCGGTGGGTCGCAGCGCTCCGATACGATGAGTAAATTCAGTTTCCCTACGCTAATTGAGATCGAATCGTTCTCGCAGAAAATGCGCTACGCCGTCTTCGTCGTGGTGCCCGATGATCTTGTCCGCGATGTCTAAAAGCGCCGGGTCGGCGTTTTGGGGAGCGTATCCCTCATCAGCACACTGAAACATGCTTAGGTCGTTGTCGCCGTCCCCAAAGGCAATCACATGGTCTATCTCCAGTTCAGAACGGAGATGATTGATTGCATTTCCTTTGCTGCCCTTGCTGTGATGGATATCGATCCAGTGCAGGGCATGGTCTTTTGTCGAGCGCCCGCCGAGCTCCGGTTCATGTATGGCGACCCCTGAGTAGGCGACCAAATGAGATTCCCCGGAAATGCTGGCCCTAACGCGATCCACTGCGGTAAGGGTTCCTAATGAGAAAACGTTGATGACACGGACTTCTTCCGGGAGTTTGCTCAGAGGCTCCAATGGGAGACTGCGCTCGGCCTCAAAAAGCTCCGCCAGCTTTTCCTCGCTGCGGCTTCTGAGGGGGCCGTGATAGAGGGCATGCCGGTATCCGTCATCAAGTGCAAATACAAAGGGTGTGAGTTCATTGAGGGTGAAGGCTGCTAATACATGCCATACCTCCTGGCGCGTCAGCAGGTGATGGTGGCTGTAGCGCGCTTCCTCCGGGGACCAGATGATTGCACCGTTTTTAAGAATCATTGGCAGCACGAAGTGATGGTGCGTTAGGGGGCCGACCGCCGCCTGTAGCGTACGCCCCGTCGCAACGGTATAGCGAATATTACGCGCTCGCATCATCTCTAAGGTGTCAGCGGTGAATGATGAGATGCGCGACTGTTTATTCAGTAATGTCCCATCAAGATCAAATACCACCAAAGTCATAGCGGATCCAACTTTGTCATGGATCTGGTGACGGTGCGCGTGACGGGGATCAATGCTCTGTGACAACCAAATCGGCGGTGAGAGATTCTCTTATCGAGTCAGCCACTGCATGCCGCGCCACCTGATGACTAGGATGATCAATGCCCGCATACAGCGGAGCGCCATCCTTTAGCGCATTGATTTGCTCCGGCGTCACTTCGAAACGTAAAAAGTGTACTGAGGCGGTTTTATCGGCCGTGGTTCTGTCGAGATCTTCATCTGCAATCGGGACAATCCGATCTAGTTCACCCACCTGCAACCAGACTTGATCTTCAATGCCAATCATCTCTCCCAGACGAATAGCGCGCTGTGCTGGGTCTGGGATTTCGATCATGAAAGTCGCCTTCCAATTCTGCCCGTCTGGTATGAGCGGGTTGTAGGCGCTCAGCTCTTCCTCGATACCCTCTGGTTCAAAAACCCGCTCAATACGCAGCATTTCCTGAATTTGGTAGCGAATGGTGGTGGCGTCTTCGAAGTACAAACGCGCGTGCTCCCCCAGAGCAAGCTGTCGGTTTTTCTTATGCGCCATTACCTCAGCACGAAAATCCGCTCGTCGGGTCGCGTATTCCTCGAGGCTCCAGAGGTCATTTCTCGTCAATTGTGTCATGTTGGTCTCCTTGAATACACTTCTGCGCCGTGCCTTTTACGATGGCGCGCTCAAACATTTATAGGCCATAGGCCTCACGTAACAACGTCATCGGGTGCTCTGCGCGATCTACCTTTTCCGATAAGTGGGCAATGTGCTCGCCGGCCATAGGGCAGTCGCTGATAAACCGATCTGGCGCTTGCTCATCTACTTTCCTTACGGTCGGTCGAGCAATCTTTACAGATTTATCCCGCGTTTCCTTTTTAACCGCATAGGTCCCGTCGTGTCCCGAGCAGCGCTCATAGGGCGTGATGTCGCTGCCACTGATCAAATTGAGAACGTCGCGTGTCTTAAGGCCAATATTCTGTACGCGTTGATGGCACGCTACCTGATAAGCAACGCTCCCCAGCATGGTCTGGAAGTCCGTGTTCAGTGCATCACCGCGGTGCCGCGCCCAAAGATACTCGAAGGGGTCATAGAAGGCCTGCTGCACTTTGAGCACGTCAGGATCTTCCGGGTACATTAGCGGGAGCTCCTGCTTGTACATCAAGACGCAGGAGGGAATCGGTGCCGTAAGGTCATACCCTTCATCAACGAGTTTGGCTAGCACGGGAATGTTGGCTCGTTTGAGGGCATCAACACTATCGAGGTCGCCCAATTCGAATTTAGGCATACCGCAGCATTGCTCCTTCGGGACAATGTCGATGTGTATGTCGTTGTGCTGAAACACCTTTACGAAATCCTCTCCCAAGCTGGGGCTGTTGTAGTTTCCGTAGCAAGTTGCGTAGAGCGCTACTTTACCCGTCGTGTTGCCAACCGGTGTGGGCGCAATGTCCTTGATTAACGGCTTGACTCGTTTACGCAAAGTTTTGCTGTGTAATTTTGGCAGTGGCGCTTCATGGTGTATGTCGAGCCCTGCTGATAAGGCTTTGCGGAAAACACCTGTCTGATTAAGAGCATTCACTGTAACGTCGACCAAGGGGATGGAGGTTGCGGAAAGGAGTCGGTCGGTGCTGGTTAGCGTCCTATCGCGCAAAGACGCTCCGTTTTCTTTGAAGCGTTGAGCTTTGGCTCTTAGCATCAAATGCGGAAAGTCGACATTGAATTCGTGTGGTGGTACGTAAGGGCACTTGGTCAGGTAGCAGAGATCACACATGTAGCATTGCTCTGCGACGTTTTGGTAATCCGATTTATTAACACCGTCAACCTCCATGGTTTCTGACTCATCGATCAGATCAAATAATGTCGGGAACGCATCGCACAGGCTGACGCAGCGGCGACAGCCATGGCAGACATCAAACACGCGCTCGAGCTCGTCATTCAAGGCGTCCTTGTTCCAAAAACTATCGTCTTGCCAGCCCAGCGGATGCCGGGTTGGGGCGTCGATGCTGCCTTCTCTCATTGCAATTGACTCTCGCTAATTGGCAAGGCTTTACCCGGTATAAAGCTGTCGCCTTTACCGGAGCCGAAATATACTGAGGTGAAAAAACAAGGGGAGCACTTTCTGCTCCCCTTGTTTATAGGTTGAGCTGAGCGCTCGATGCCTTATCAGGCGTCGAGGGTGTCTAACGCTTTTTGGAAGCGGTTGGCGTGGCTACGCTCGGCCTTGGCCAAGGTTTCGAACCAGTCCGCTATCTCGTCAAAACCCTCGTCGCGGGCAGCTTTTGCCATGCCGGGGTACATGTCCGTGTACTCATGGGTTTCGCCTGCGATTGATGCCTCCAGGTTTTTCTTAGTGTCGCCCATAGGCAGCCCAGTAGCTGGATCACCAACCTCCTCTAGGTATTCCAGGTGTCCGTGGGCGTGCCCTGTCTCACCCTCGGCAGTTGAACGGAACACGGCCGCAACATCATTGTAGCCTTCGACGTCTGCCTTTGAGGCGAAGTAGAGATAGCGGCGGTTAGCTTGCGATTCGCCAGCAAACGCGTCCTTGAGATTTTGTTCAGTTGCACTTCCTTTCAATTCCATTTCTCACTCCTGTTATGGCCTGAATCGCACCGATGTGGCGGCATCACTTATACATATACCGCACTGACTACTCAATATACCGATGTGATTGCCAATTGGCTTACTGAAAATATAAAAAAATTTAATCGAAAAAACCGATTATGCTTGCGTCACCACTTTTAGAGACCGGACCGCACCCGCCAGGCAGTATCTGTGACCGAACAGGATTGCGCTTGGCATTTCGTTCAATGTGCGCGGGCCCTATATCTCTGGAGAGTAATTGAACTGCTAAGGAGGGCGTGTGAGACAGCCGACACTAAAACAACTTCGCTACTTGTGCGCGGTCGCCGACCACCAGCATTTTGGTCAGGCTGCGGCTGCCTCTCATGTGAGCCAGAGCACTTTGAGTGCCGGCATTCTTGAACTGGAGGAAACACTGGGTGTGAGCTTGGTGGAGCGAAATAACCGCAAAGTGATTCTGACTCCCATAGGGGACGAGGCGGTCGATCGAGCGCGGGAGTTGCTGGTCGGTATCGAAGACATGGTTTCGGTTTGTGCGGGAGCAGGAAAGCCGTTTCATGGAAAAATGCGATTGGGCGTTATCCCCACGATCGCGCCTTATCTGCTGCCGGGGCTTTTGAAACAGATTCGCCATCGATATCCGGAATTCCAGCTTTTTATAAGAGAGGATCTCAGCCAACCCCTGGTCGACGCTCTTCAGGCGGGGGAGTTGGACGTGTTGCTCCTGGCGCTGCCTTTTCCTGCCGAACAGGTAGAAACCATGTCGCTGTTTGAGGATGAGTTTCTGTTGGCCTTTCCGAAATCTCACGCGCTGGCGACCCGAGGAACGCTTCGAATCGCAGATCTCAAGGGAGAGGCGCTGCTGCTGTTAGAGGAGGGACATTGCTTGCGGGATCACGCCTTGGAGGCCTGTAAGTTGCGTGATTCGCAAATTACGGTCCCTTATCAGGCGACCAGTCTTACTACTATTGTGCAAATGGTGGCGAACGGCATCGGAATCACACTGCTGCCCCAAATGGCAGTAGGGGCGGGAATAGCCAGCAGCACAGACTTGGTGATTAAGCCGTTCAAGCAGGCGAAGGTCACGCGTAGGATTGGACTGATGTGGCGTAAAAAGACGCCGAGAACCGTAGAGTTCCGGCAGCTCGGCGATGTCATCAGTGGATTGATCGCGGTGTGATGCTGCCCGACTAGCGGCGTTTGCCTTTTCGGGAGGATTGTCCCTGAGTATGTTGTGTGCGGAACGGTTTCCCGTCAGCAGGCACGACACGGTGACGTTTCGGTGGCTGCCGGGGCGGAATTAAATGCATAACGCCATTGCCAATCAGATCGCGCCGTCCCATTTGTTTCAACGTTTTCCTCAGCAGGGGCCAGTTGTCGGGGTCGTGATACCGCAAAAACGCCTTATGTAGACGGCGCTGACTGAGTTTTCTTACCGTGCTCAGGGTCTCACTTTCTCTCCTGACCGGCTTTAGAGGATTGCGCCCGGTGTGATACATCGCCGTCGCGGTCGCCATTGGCGAGGGGTAAAAAGTTTGTACTTGGTCAGCTTTAAACCGGTGCTGTTTCAGCCACAGTGCTAGCGAAACCATGTCTTCGTCTGTGGTGCCGGGATGGGCAGCAATAAAGTAAGGGATTAAATACTGCTTTTTACCGGCGTCTCTGGAGAATCGCTCAAACATGGCGGCAAACCGATCATAGCTCCCAATGCCCGGCTTCATCATTTTAGAGAGCGGACCGGTTTCGGTATGTTCCGGCGCAATTTTCAAGTATCCGCCTACATGGTGCGTCACAAGTTCTTTTACGTACTCTGGGCTCTCCACAGCCAAGTCGTATCGTAGCCCAGAGGCAATCAGTACTTTTTTTACGCCTTTGGTCTCCCGTGCTCTGCGGTAAAGGTTGATGAGAGGGGTCTGATCGGTGTTGAGGTTTTTACAAATGCCCGGATAAACGCAACTTAGCTTTCTACAGGCGGCTTCTGTTTCTTTATCTTTACATGCGAGGCGCCACATATTGGCAGTTGGCCCCCCTAAATCAGAGATGACCCCGGTAAAAGCCGGGCTAGTATCGCGTATTCGCTCAACCTCTCTGATCACAGAGTCTTCCGACCGACTTTGGATAATTCTGCCCTCGTGCTCGGTAATGGAGCAAAAGGTGCACCCGCCAAAACAGCCCCGCATGATATTGACAGAGTGCTGGATCATTTCCATTGCGGGTACTGCAGCACCATCATAGGAAGGGTGGGGTAGCCTTTGATACGGCAGCTCGAATACCCAGTCCAGCTCTTCGGTTTCCAGCGGAATCGGCGGTGGATTAAGCCATACGTCGCGATCACCATGTGCTTGGACGAGAGGGAGTGCGTTGTGGGGATTGGTTTCCTTATGGAAGACCCGTGAGGCGTGGGCGTACAGCACAGGGTCCTCGGTGACCGCTTCTGCAGAGGGGAGTCGTATGGCATGGGTTTCGGGGTTTGGACTGGCCAGCAGTCGCACGGGTTCAGTAGCAGGGGTCGGGCTGTCAGAGGCGGTTGCACTGCAGGGCTCCGGCTCCATTCCTTCATAGGGGTTGGGGTGGTGTGTGACAGGCCCGGGTTGGTCCACTGCTGAGGAATCGATGATAGTGCGTTGCCCGGGGAGCGTGGTTGTGACGTACGCGGTTCCCCGGATATCACGAAGGTTGTCGATACCTTCGCTGTCTGCAAGGCGATGAGCGATTGAAACAATCGCGCGCTCAGCATTGCCGAAGACGAGCAGATCGGCGCGACTGTCAAGCAAGACGGAACGTTTCACCCTGTCACTCCAATAGTCATAGTGGGCGATTCGCCGAAGACTGGCCTCGATACCGCCAATGACGATCGGGGTATCTCGGTAGGCTTCCCGTAATCGCTGGCTATATACGGTGACAGCGCGATCTGGGCGCCTCCCCGGGGCATTCCCGGGAGTATAGGCATCGTCATTGCGACGCTTTCGATCCGCGGTGTAATGATTGATCATCGAATCCATGTTGCCTGCTGTGACACCGAAAAAGAGATTTGGGCGACCCAGCGCCGTGAAGGGTTCAACCGACCGCCAATCTGGCTGCGCGATCATGCCCACTCGGAATCCCTGCGCCTCCAAAACACGACCAATCACAGCCATGCCAAAGCTGGGATGATCAACGTAACCGTCTCCCGAAACGATGATGATGTCGCAGCTATCCCAGCCAAGCTGGTCCATTTCCTCTCGGGACATGGGTAACCATGGGGCTGGGCCCAGACATTCAGCCCAATATTTCCGATAGTCATAAAGCGCCTTGGGCTTATCCGGCATGGGTCACCGCCTGTGTTCTCACGTCCTTGGGAACGTCCAGTTCGGAACCGCAGTATTGGCAAAACGCTGCCTCGAGACTGTGCCCTGATTTAGCGCAGACCGGACAGTTCCAGTTTAAAGTCGGATGGGAGTCTTGCCGTTCATTGATGCGCTCCCAGAGCTCTCGCGTGATGATGGCAGTGGGCACGGCGATAATGCTGTAGCCCACCAGCATGCCAAAACCGGCAATAAATCTGCCTGGCGGGGTCTGCGGGACTAGATCACCATAGCCGACGGTTGTAATCGTCACGACCGCCCAGTAGATACTCATGGGGATGCTATCGAAACCGTTTTCAGGCCCTTCTATGACGTAGATAATGCAGGCAAACACCACGACGACAATCATGACTATGATCAGAAAAACAAAAATAGAGCGTGCGGTATTTTTCAGTACCGTAAGGATCTCATTGAGCTCGGTGAAAAGCGTCATGAGCTTGAGCACCCTGAAGACTCGCACTACCCGTAACAGCCTGACCACAACCAAGGGCGCGGTTTGAGGCAGAAAAAATGCGATATAGGTGGGTAATATGGCGAGGAGATCCACAATGCCCCAGACACTGCCAAGGTACGCTCGCCTATGCTGTGTGCACCATATGCGCACGAGGTATTCGAGCGTAAATATAGCGGTGAAGCCCAGTTCTAGTTGCCACAACAGGTCGCCGTGAGCGCGATGGATATGAGGAACAGAGTCAATCATGACCGTCAGGACACTAGCGAGAATGACTACCAGGAGTGCAATATCAAAAGTGCGTCCCGCTGGTGTGTCCGTCCCAAAAATGATGACTTCTACTTGCCGTCGCAGGCCATTGGAAATATTCGCGGCCAGATTATTGGTCGTGTTTGAGTCAATCGTCACAGTATAGACTCCAAAACTTGCCAAACACTCTCCATGATAAGAGGTTGTGCGTCGGCAGTGGGGTGAATGCCGTCTGCTTGCATCAAAGTTGGGTTGAGTGCCACTGACTCAAGCGGAAAGTCTCCAACGAGGGCGTCGGTATTTTCGGCTGCTTTTGCAAAGCTGTTACGGAAGGCATCTGTGTAAAATTTTCCAAGGTTGGGCGGAATTTCCATTGGCAGAATGACGGCAATAGCCCCCACTGATTCGGACAATTGGATCATGCGTTGCAGATTTTGTGTGAGTTGGCTGATGGGGTATCCGCGGAGCCCGTCATTACCGCCCAACTCGATAACGACGATGCGAGGAGTGTGTGCAGCGAGTAACGCGGGTAGTCTTCGCAAGCCGCCCGCAGAGGTGTCGCCTGATATACTTGCATTGACGACAGTGTAGGAGACTCCCTCGGCCTGCAATCTGTTTTGCAGTAACGCGACCCAGCCCTCTTCCAGTGACATGCCGTAGGCGGCGCTGATACTGTCACCCAAGACAAGAATGGATTGCAGCGATGCTTGAGAAACAGTTGGAGTCGAAGTGCCGGCTAGCAGCAATCCGACCCACGCAAGCGCTCGTAAGCGTCGGCTGAGGTAACGCAGAATGATCAAAGTCAATCAACTCCTTAAAACGGTGTCCACTGCCGATGGCGACCTGGACATACTCCGCGGTATCGATCTCGAGATCGCCGCAGGCACTTCAGCGGCCATCGTGGGCGCTTCTGGCTCGGGTAAGTCTACCCTGCTGGGGCTGCTAGCGGGTATGGATGTGGCCTCGGGTGGTGAGATCATGCTGGATGGAGAGCAGCTCGGTAATCTTGATGAAGATCAGCGAGCAAGGGTGCGAGCGGAAAAAGTTGGATTTGTTTTTCAGAGTTTTCAGCTTCTACCCGCCCTGACAGCACGTGAGAACGTGATGCTCCCTCTTGAATTATCGGGAAGGAAAGACGCCGGTGACGTCGCAAATCGTTTGCTTGGAGAGGTAGGTCTGGCCGGGCGTCTCGATCATTATCCCACCACGTTATCGGGTGGAGAGCAGCAGCGGGTTGCGATTGCCAGAGCCTTTGTCAGCGAACCCAAAATCCTTTTCGCGGATGAGCCTACTGGTAATCTGGATACTCGAACCGGCGAACGAATCATCGATTTGCTCTTTCGGCTTAATGCGGGCGCTGGAACAACATTGGTGTTGGTGACACATGACGAGCGTTTAGCGCGGCGCTGCGATGTGCGGTTCGCTATGGATGCGGGCGAGTTACGCTCCCTCGGCGCTTAAGCTCATGACCCGGACATTGACCTGGAAGTTCTTATTGCGAGATTGGCGCAGTGGCGAGCTGAGCATTCTATTGATGGCGCTGGTGTTGGCTGTTTGTGTTGTCGTGGGCATCAGCGGTTTTGTTTCCCGGTTGCAGGTTGCACTCCTCTCAGAAAGTGCACGTTTTTTAGCGGCCGATGCTGTGATCGTCAGTCGCACCGAGTTGCCCGAAGCGTGGACAAACGAGGCAGAGAGGCTGGGGTTGAAGACATCCGCATCTCTGGGCTTTCCTTCGATGGCTGTTGCGGACATCGAAAGAATGACTTTGGTATCCGTAAAAGCCGTGTCAGCGGGATACCCGTTAAAGGGCAATTTGCAATGGTCTGTTGATCCGTATGGCGCCGTTCAGAGTGATGGGGCTATCCCCTTACCCGGGCAGATCTGGCTGGCGCCAAGACTATTTTCGTTGCTCGAGGTAACGTCCGGAGAAACCATCACTGTCGGGGAGCGACAGCTAACTATATCTGGGGCGGTGCGAGGTGAGCCTGACGCCACCACGGCTGTATTTGGGTTTGGTCCTCGGCTTTTGATGCACGTAGCTGATATCCCCTCAACCGGGGTCGTGCAACCCGGTAGTCGGGTCGAGTATCGTTTATTGCTCGGTGGAGAGGCCGATGTCATAGGCGCATTTCTGGAATGGCTCACGCCACAGCTCGGTCAGGGGCAGCGTGTGGATTCTGTTACCACCTCCCAGCCTCGAATTGGCGATACATTAGATCGGGCTCAGGGCTTTTTGTTACTCGCTGGCAGTCTTGCGGTGGTGCTTGCGACGGCTGCAATATTGTTAGCGAGCCGTCGATTTGGCGAGCGCCACACGCAATATGTTGCGATCCTCAAGAGTCTGGGGGCTCAATCTCAAGAAATCAGTCGGTTGTATGGGAGCTTTCTACTTGTACTGGGTTGCCTGGCAATCCTGCTGGGCTGCACGGTTGGCTGGGCAATTCAGGTGGGATTCATATGGGCGTTGGGTTCTTTGTTGCCTACGACGCCGGGACCCGCAGGGTGGGAGCCTCTAATGATGGGCGCAGTAACGGCGCTGGTCTGCCTGCTTTTTTTTGCTTGGCCTCCCTTGAGTCGTTTGGCGGACGCATCTCCACTCCATGTTTTGCGCGCGGAAGTGGATATCGCGAGAATGCAAAGAGTGCGCGATTTAGTTCTCGGTGGGGCCGCTGTCGTCGGTTTAATGTGGTGGTACAGCGGTAGTGCCATGGTTACCTTTGCAGTCGTCGCGGGGCTGATGGTGGTCACCCTTTTAGGGATGATGATCGGCCGCACTCTGTTGGCCGGGGGACATTCATTTGGCGGCTTTGCAGGCAGTATTTGGCGGGTGGCCTTGGCGGGACTGCAGCGCCGCCGTCGCGCTAATTCGCTACAAATGGTCATTTTCGCCATCGCGATTATGCTGATGTTGATGCTGACCGTAGTGCGCTCTTCGTTGATCTCTCAGTGGCAAGCGCAATTGCCGCCCGACGTACCCAATCATTTTTTGCTCAATCTGGCGCCCGAGCAGCGCGGGCAATTGCAGACCTTCTTTGCCCAGCGTGACCTGCAAACCGAGACACTGTATCCCATGACACGCGGTCGGGTGATGGAGCTCAATGGTGCGGCCTTGCCACGCTGGGAAGAAGCGGAGACGGAGACCGCACCTCGGCAGCGTGAAGCCAATTTCACTTGGTCCGACACGCAGCCTGCGGGCAATCAACTGACCGCCGGAGAGTGGTGGCCCGCAGACGCCACAGAGGCTTGGGTTTCGGTGGAGGAGGGTTTTGCTCGCGATATCGGCGCCTCTTTAGGTGACCAGCTTACGCTCCGTATTGGTGCAGATAGCTTTACCGTGGCCGTTAGAAATATCCGTCGTGTTGATTGGCAGTCGATGCGCCCCAATTTCTTCATGGTTTTTCCACGCTCGGTGCTGGCCGCATATCCAGGGATGTATATGACCAGCTTTCTGCTCACGCCGGACCGAAAAAATCTATTAAATGAGCTGGTGCGAGAGTTACCCACAGTAACGGTGATTGAGCTGGATATTGTGATTAAAGAAATGCGTGCGGTTGTAGACCAGGTCGCCCGGGCATTGGAATTGGTGCTGGGTGTTATCCTCTTGGCCGGGGCTCTGGTTCTGGTGGCTGGTGTGCAATCTAGTTTGGATGGCAGGCTCCGGGAAGCGGCGCTGCTTAGAGCGCTCGGTGCAAGTAGGGGATTATTGCTCGGCACTTTATGGATTGAGTTTTTGGTGCTGGGGGGGCTGGCCGGTGGCCTCGCTGGGGTGGGTGCGGAGGCAGCCACTTACGCTCTACAAACCCGGGTGTTCGATATGACCTGGACCCCGACACCATTGATGTGGTGGCTGGGGCCCGTTATCGGGGCAGTGGTTGTAGGGTGCCTGGGCGTCTGGTCATGTCGACACGTTGTGCGTACCCCACCCGTTGTGTTGCTTCGCGAGACTTAATATTCACACCGCTAGCGGTGTGCCTTATCGGCAAGCACTCAGCCTAGCAAATGGGCAACAGCATCTCGTTCCTCGGTGAGCTCTGTGGCAGAAGCATCCATTTTTTGCCGGCTGAACTCGTTAATCTCCAGATTTTGTATGATCTCCCATTGGCCGTTTTGACACCGGCATGGGAATGAGTAAATGAGCCCCGGCGCGATACCGTAAGATCCATCTGAGAGAACGCCCATAGAGACCCAATCATCTGAGGGAGTGCCTAGCGCCCAGCTTCGCATGTGATCAACCGCTGCATTGGCGGCTGACGCTGCAGAAGACGCGCCGCGGGCCGCGATGATCGCTGCGCCGCGCTGTTGCACAGTCGGAATGAACTCACTTTCATACCAGTCCGTGTCGATCTGCGACATCGCCGAATCGCCCTTGACCAGAGCGTGATGAAGATCTGGATATTGGGTTGCAGAGTGGTTCCCCCAGATTGTCATTTGCTGAATATCATTAACGGTGGTGCTCGTTCGCTGTGCCAACTGTGTGACGGCGCGGTTATGGTCGAGCCGGGTCATGGCAGTAAACTGGCGTGGGTCAATGTCGGGCGCGTTACGCTGGGTGATCAGTGCATTGGTATTTGCAGGGTTGCCAACCACCAGCACTTTGATAGCTCTGCTAGCAACAGAATTGATGGCCTTGCCCTGAACGCCGAAGATGGCGGCATTGGCCTCGAGCAGGTCCTTCCTCTCCATGCCCGGACCCCTGGGGCGCGCACCGACCAGCAATGCAAAGTCGCAATCTTTGAAGGCAACCTCCGGGTCATCGGTGCAAATGACATTTGTCAGTAGAGGAAACGCACAGTCATCCAGCTCCATTTTGACGCCATTCAATGCTTCCATCGCGGGAGTGATGTCCAGTAATTGCAGAATGATCGGTTGGTCGTGGCCCAGCATTGACCCAGATGCGATCCGAAAAAGGAGCGCGTACCCAATTTGCCCAGCTGCTCCAGTGACTGTGACGCGGACAGGTGATTTCATCGACTATTCCCTCGTTAATGCGTTGGTCGTGGCTCAAAGCGATGCGGATTGTCCTTGCAGGAGCTGGAAAAGACAAGTGTAGGGGCGAGCAGTGGACTGGGACATGTCACCGCCATTGAGCAATCCCGTTTCGATAATGGCTTTTGACTTTTGCGTGTCGACGCGGTGTCTCCTATTATCGCGGGCAGCAAGGTGGAGCGGATGGGCGGCGACTGTGCTTGAAACAAGTCAAGATGAATCGGGGCGAGCAGATCCACGCAAGGGTCGGCTTGAGTTCAACAAATTGAGAAAGCGTCTGCGGCGCCAGGTGGGTAAAGCAATCGCTGACTTCGAGCTGATTGAACCCGGCGATCGTGTCATGGTCTGTATTTCTGGCGGGAAGGATTCCCATGCGATGCTGGAGATCCTGATGGCACTGCGCGACAGTGCGCCGATTGATTTTGAGATTGTGGCGGTCACTCTTGATCAGAAACAGCCGGGGTATCCCGAGGAAGTACTGCCGGGGTATCTGGAAACGCTCAATATTCCTTTTTATATTCTCGAGAGAGATACATATAGTGTCGTGCGGTCGGTGATTCCCGAAGGGAAAACGACTTGTGGACTGTGCTCTCGACTGCGGCGGGGCACACTCTATGGCTTTGCCGATCAAATTGGCGCGAGTAAGATCGCGCTCGGTCATCATCGGGACGATATCGTGGAAACGTTGTTCCTGAATCTCTTTTTTGGCGGAAAGCTGAAGGCGATGCCTGCCAAACTGAAAAGTGACGATGGCAGACACATCGTGATTCGACCGCTGGCTTATTGCAAAGAGTCTGATCTTGAGCGGTACGCGAGCGATATGCAGTTTCCGATTATTCCCTGCAACCTATGCGGTACTCAGGAAAATCTGCAGCGTCAGGAGATAAAGAAAATGCTCCGGGAGTGGGAGCGAGGTTACCCAGGGCGCACGGAGACAATATTTCGGGCGCTTGGGAATGTTGCTCCGTCGCATTTGCTGGACCGCGCTTTGTTTGATTTCGAGGGGCTGGCAGTCGAAGTGGACGCCAGTTTGGGGCTGCCGGAAATCGGTGTTGTGAACCTCTGATGAGCCTGCTGGATGCAAAGGATGTTGCGATTGAAAGAGGAGACCGCTCGCTATTGCGGGGCATATCCCTGAGCGTCGAGGCGGGCGAGTTGTGGCAGCTCATTGGGCCAAATGGTGTCGGTAAAAGCAGTTTGATACGCGCCTTAGCGGGGCTGGCGCGTTTGGGCGTAGACGGCGATATCTGTCGCTCCGCCGCGGCGCTATACATTGGCCACAGTTCTGCGCTCAAGCGTGCATTAACACCGGTTGACAATTTGCGCTGTCATCCCGCATGTGACGTCACGGTGGGAGATGAGCAGATCGCACAGGCTTTGCAATCTGTGAGTCTAGCGGGTTACGAATCAGTACCGGTTGGCGCCTTGTCTGCGGGGCAGCAGCGGCGAGTGGCGCTGGCAAGATTGCTCCTTAGTGATGCGCGCTTATGGTTTTTGGATGAGCCGTTTACAGCGCTGGATGCTATGGGTTGTGAGTGGTTGGAGCAGCAGATTGCAGAGCACATTCAGCTTGGTGGCGCGGTGCTATTTACCAGCCATCAGCAAAGTCGCTTTGGCGCGCAACAACACAACCTTGACCTCTCGTTATATGTCAGTGCCTGATTCCGATAGCCTGTCTTTGGGAGCCGCTTTCTATCGGCAGTTTCTCCGGCATGGCAAAGCCTTGATCTCCAGTCCCGCCGATTTGGTCAATCCACTGCTGTTTTTTTTCATGGTGATTACCTTGTTCCCCTTGGGTCTGGGTCCAGACCCTGAGCGGCTGTCGCAGATGGCACCGGGGATCTTGTGGGTAGTTGCTTTACTTGCCAGTTTAATGGTCAGCGGCAAGCTCTTCGCCTCAGATTTTGAGGATGGCAGCCTCGAGCAACTGTGCCTTGCGCCTCAGCCACTCGCAATTTTGGCTCTTGCGGAAGTGCTGGCGCATTGGCTTGGCACGGGGTTTTTACTGTCCATGGTTTCCCCCCTTTTTGCCGTACTGGTGGGGTTACCCACTCAGGCGCTACCCGTATTGTTTATGAGTCTATTACTCGGATCTTTGTGCCTCACGCTGATTGGCGCCGTGGGCAGTGCGCTGACTGTCAGCATCCGGCGCGGAGGAGTGCTGCTCTCGGTGATCATCATTCCACTTCACGTACCTGTTTTGTTATTTGGCAGCACGGCGGTAGTAGAGGCTGCTCGAGATGGTAATCCTGTGAGCTGGTTGGCGTTGCTCGCAGCACTCGTCCTGATGTCTTTGGCGCTGGCGCCGCTGGCAATAGGGGCGGCCTTGCGAATCTCGCTTGATAATGGCTGACCACTGTCAGGGACTTAATGCAATCAGCCCAGCGATGGGAGGGCGAGTCAACAAGTCTACTTAGGCGCTATACTTGAGTTATGTGGTCATTTATTCACAAGCTGGGTTCTCCCCCCTGGTTCTTCCGCTTCAGTGGCAACGTGGTGAAATGGTTGCTGCCGGTGACCATCGCTGTGCTCTTCGTTGGCGCCTTCTGGGGCTTGTTGGTGGCTCCGCCTGATTACCGTCAGGGCAACTCCTATCGCATCATCTACATACATGTGCCTGCGGCGGTTGTCTCGCTGGCGGGTTATTACGTAATGGCTCTGGCGGGCGCCATCAGTCTCATTTGGCGGATAAAGATGGCGGATATCGCGATGAAAGCGGCAGCCCCCGTCGGCGCGGTGCTGACCGGCATTGCGCTCGTAACGGGTGCTATATGGGGGAAGCCCACCTGGGGTACTTGGTGGGTGTGGGACGCCCGTATTACGTCGATGTTGATTCTGTTTTTTTTGTATCTCGGGGTGGTGGCGTTGTTTGAGGCTTACGAGAACAAGGCGGCCGCGGCCAAAGCCTGTGCCGTCTTGAGCCTAGTGGGGACGGTCAATATTCCTATCATCTATAAGTCAGTCGACTGGTGGTACTCCCTGCATCAACCTGCATCGATTAAATTTACGGGTGAGTCGGCGATTGATGCGAGCATGTTGTACCCTTTGCTCCTCATGATTACTGCGTTTTATGGCTTGTTTGCACTGGTAGTCATGATGAACATGCGTGCTGACTTGGTGTGGCATCACCGACAATCTTCTTGGGTAAGGCAGTGGGCGGGATTTGAGTGATGTATTTTGATTCCCTAACAGCGGTCGCGCACATGGATGGCCATGGCGTTTATGTCTGGCTGGCCTATGCCATCACGATGGTGCTGCTGTCTTGGTTGCTGTGGTCTCCGTCGCGCGAGTTGCGCAAGCGAAAGCTGTGGATTGTCGCAGAAGCACGCAGGCGCGCCGCATCGACCAACGCTACCCCGGAAGCGAAAACGCAAAGTGAGCAGGCAATGTCAACAGACCGTGCGCAAATGGAGACTCAGGGCTGATGCATCCGCTCCGCAAACAGAGGTTGTACGGGGTGAGTCTGATCGTTTTGCTCTCAAGCGCAGCCATTGGACTGGTCGCTTTTGCATTGAGAGACAATATCAATTTGTTCTACCCCCCCTCCGAAGTTGCTGCAGGCAATGCGCCAGCTGACAGAAACATTCGATTGGGTGGTATGGTGGTCGAAGGGAGTATTGAGCGCAGCGAGACCAGCTTGGCCACCCAGTTTTTGGTTACCGACTACGAGGCTTCCGTATCGGTACGCTATACAGGAATCCTTCCCGATCTTTTCGCCGAGGGTCAAGGAGTGGTCGCTGAAGGGCGGTTGAATGCATCGAGAGAATTGATTGCTACGCAGATATTGGCGAAGCACGACGAGAATTACATGCCTCCGGAGGTGGCCGCAGCACTGGAAGGCAAGAGCAGCGCACCGGCGGACTCGCTACTGCCATGATCCCAGAACTCGGTCATATCTCGCTAATTATTGCTTTCGTACTCGCTATTGGCCTGACAGTGATCCCTTTTTGGGGCAGCTTCAGAACTAACGTCGCCGCAATGAATCTTGCGCCATCTCTGGCGGTGGGCATTTTGGTGTTTACTGCGACGGCCTTTGGGCTGCTCGCAACCAGCTTTTTGCAGGACGATTTTTCGGTCGCGGTGGTGGCGGCCAACTCAAACAGCCTGCTGCCACCTATTTTTAAATTTTCCGCGTTGTGGGGGAATCACGAGGGGTCTTTGCTCCTATGGGTGTTGATCCTTTCCACTTGGATGACGGCCGTTGCTTTTTTGAGTCGGGGTTTGCCGCTGACGATGATCGCTCGCGTGTTGAGTGTCATGGGTTTAATAGCGGTTGGGTTTCTGGCCTTCTCGCTCCTCACTTCCAACCCATTTGAGAGGCTGTTGCCCAATACGCCGCTTGATGGCAGCGATCTCAATCCACTATTACAAGATCCCGGCCTTATTATTCATCCGCCACTGCTCTACATGGGATATGTCGGACTATCCGTTCCCTTTGCCTTTGCCATTGCTGCGCTCATCGGCGGACGGCTGGACGCTTCCTGGGCACGTTGGTCGAGACCATGGACCAACGTCGCTTGGGGGTTTCTCACGCTTGGGATCATGCTGGGTAGTTGGTGGGCTTACTACGAATTAGGGTGGGGAGGCTGGTGGTTTTGGGACCCGGTAGAGAACGCCTCATTTATGCCCTGGCTGATGGGTACAGCGCTCGTGCATAGTTTAGCGGTAACCGAAAAGCGTGGCGTGTTCCGATCGTGGACTGTCCTTTTGGCTATCTTCGCCTTCTCCTTATCGTTGCTGGGAACCTTCCTTGTTCGATCAGGCGTGCTGACCAGCGTTCACGCATTTGCCGCCGATCCAGAGCGAGGCCTGTTCATTCTGGTGTTTCTGGCTCTCGTAGTCGGCGGATCTCTGCTCTTGTACGCACTGAGGGCGCCCGCGGTGGCCAGTCGGGTCGAATACAACGTGATCTCCCGAGAGTCGCTTTTAATGGTTAATAATTTGGTGTTCACCGTCGCGGCGACGATTGTCCTCTTGGGCACGCTGTTCCCGCTAGTGATGGACGCCTTCTCGCTGGGTAAATATTCTGTGGGCCCGCCCTATTTCAATGCAGTATTTGTGCCGTTGATGGCATTGCTGATGCCATTTATGAGCATCGGGCCCATTTCACGATGGCGCCAGGATTCCCCCAGACGCTGGCTGCATGAGCTGCTGGTTCCCGCAATCGCTATGGCAGCCCTCGCGCCGCTGTTGTCCATGATGCTGTTTGACTTCAATCTGTGGGTTGCTCTGGCTGTGTTACTGGCCGGCTGGGTAACCTTGGGTGTTCTACGCGATGTTTGGCGTCGGCTTGCTGTGGGCGGATCCGGAGGCTTGCAATGGCAGAGGCTGTCTCCCAGCTTCCTTGGGATGACCTTTGCGCATATTGGTTTTGCGGCCGTGGTGCTGGGGGCGGTCGTTGTGACTCAGCACTCGGAGGAGCAAGATCTGAGGATGACTGAGGGTCAGAGCGCAGAGTTGGGGGGATATCGCTTCGAGATGACACACATTAGTCAGGAGCCTGGCGCCAATTACGTGGCAGATCAGGCCACTTTTGTAGTCAGCTATGACGATAAAATAATCGCGACGTTGGTTCCGGAGAAGCGACGTTATCTGGCCAGTGGTCAAGTGATGACCGAGGCGGCCATCGACGCAGGAATTCTGCGCGATCTCTACATCGCGTTGGGTGAACCTATTGGAGAGCGCGCATGGGCGGTGCGACTGCAATATAAACCCATGGTGCGGTGGCTTTGGATAGGGGCTTTCCTGATCGGTTTTGGTGCGCTGCTAACGTCATTGGATCGGCGTTACCGGGTGCAGGTCGTCAGCGGGCAAGAACCCAGTCCTGTCAAGGGCCAGGGCCTTGGATTTGCACGCTAGGCGCTTTATTCCTCTGCTGGGGTTTGTATTGCTGTCGGTGCTGTTGTTCCGGGGCTTGTCGCTGGATCCCACTTCATTGCCGGCGGCCAGATTGGGACAGATATTTCCCGAGTTTGCAAAACTGGAGTTGCAATCCGGTGACGTAATATCAGTTGTGGATTTGAATCAGCGTCCTGCCCTCGTCAATGTTTGGGCAACCTGGTGTTATTCCTGCCGCATCGAACACCCTTATTTACTGGAATTAGCGAAATCGGGGGTGCCTATTTACGGCCTTAACTATAAAGATGACCCGGTGAAAGCGAGAGGGTGGTTGGCCCAGTTGGGTGATCCCTATCGGTTAAACATCGTCGATGATGAGGGGTCTCTTGGATTGGATCTGGGGGTTTATGGAGCGCCGGAGACCTATGTAATCGATAGGGATGGCAAAATTGTCCATCGGCATGTCGGCGTTCTTGATCAAAGTGTTTTCCGCGCCGATTTTAGTGCATGGTTTCCCGCTTTGATGGATGCGCAAGCGCCTGTTGCGCAGCGCGCTTTGGACGGAAAATGACGGCGAGTCGAGTTGTACTAGCGAGACACGGCCGTATCAGCTTCGCATGGTCACTGTTGTTGTGGGCCCTTACTCCGGTTGCTCACGCATTGATCGAAACCTATGAATTTTCTTCGCCTGCTTTGGAGCAGAGGTACCAAGTGCTGAGTCAAGAGTTACGGTGCCCTAAATGTCAAAATCAGAACATTGCTGACTCGAATGCGCCCATCGCCCGCGATCTTCGTGTCGTGCTCGTTGAGCAATTGGAAGCAGGTCAGACCGACGAGCAGATTTTGGCGTTCATGGTGGCGCGCTACGGGGAGTTTGTTCGCTATCGACCAACGGTTGATCGCAATACAGCCTTGCTCTGGTGGGCACCTGGTTTATTGATCGGCGCAGGATTCGTTGCACTGGCGTTCCATTTTAAAGGACGCCGCCGAGTGGCCGCACCCGCACTAACCGCTACCGAAGCCGCTCAGTTAAAGAAGCTCATGGAAAACGATTCTCTATGAATTCGTATTTTTGGGTGTTTTCGGCCCTGCTATTGACTGTCGCGTCGGTCTTCGTCGTGATGTTGCCGAAGCGCTGGGAACGCCGAGCAGCACCCGAAAATAATGCCGACTGGTTGCGACTTAGACAGCGAGAGTTGTCGGATAGCGCCCCCGAACTTCGGGAAGAAGCAGCGCTTAGAGTCATTGAAGATGGGTTTATCTCGGACGCGCCAGCGGTCGCGCTGCCAGCACACTATTCGACAAAACGTCAGCTCTTGGGTGTAGCCGCACTCTTTATTTTGGTCGCCGGTCTCTATGTGAAACTGGGAAGTTTTGAAGATGTGGTGATTACAGAGGCGCTTGATGGGCTAGACAGCGCCAGCCCCGCAGATATCTCGGCACTGATAGAACGTATTGGGCGTCGCGCTGACGTGCGGCCGAAGAACGCCGATTATTCGCTGCTATTGGCTGAGTACCACTTATCGACCAATGAGCCTTTACTCGCCTTGGGCTATTTCGACAGGCTTATTGAGGCCGGTGCGACATCGCCTGAAATACTGGGTAAGGCGGCTCAAGCCGAGTTCTTATCTGCTGATCGCCAGCTGAGTGAACGTGCTCGATCGCGAGCCCAACAGGCGCTGGCTCTCGATCCTATGGCTTCAGCTGCGCTAGCCACGCTGGGGATGGCGGCTTTCGAGGCTGCGGATTTCGCAGCAGCGATTCGTTATTGGGAGACACTGCGATCTTTGGAGCCCGAGGGTTCCCCCGGCCATCAGATGCTGGGTCAGGTGATCGAGCGCGCCCGCAGCGAAATGGCCGACTCCAACACACCCTCCGAGGTTCCGGTGGGGCTCGTGGTTCGAGCTACTCTCCCTGATGCCTTTGAGGTTGCCCCTGAGGCGACGGTATACGTCTTGGCGCGACCAGAACAGCAGCAAGGCGGCATGCCGATTGCGGTTGTCAGGACAAGGGCGGAAGAGTGGCCGCTGGTGGTTCCACTGGACGACGGGCACTCCATGGCCGGTCAGAAGCTCTCGAACTTCAATACCGTTGCCGTAGAGGTGCAGGTCTCGGTAAATGGACAGCCCGGCAGAGACAACAGCATCGCCTGGGGGGTAGTGAATTCGGCGACGGTCGGTGCTTCTGAGCCAGTTGCCGTGGTGCTTGAACCGACAGGCTCACGTTAATTAGCATCCAAACATAGTGTTGTCGGGCCGAAGCAGATACACTACATGTTGTGTTTTAGTGTTGCTAGCCGTCCCTTAGCGATGCTAGAGAACTCGACGGGTACACGGATACCATAATGCGCCTCAAATCCATAAAGCTGGCGGGCTTCAAGTCTTTTGTGGACCCCACGACAGTCCCATTCCCGGGCAATATGTGCGCGGTAGTCGGCCCCAACGGTTGCGGAAAGTCCAATATTATCGATGCTGTGCGTTGGGTCATGGGCGAGAGCTCAGCCAAGACCCTCCGCGGCGAGTCGATGACCGACGTCATTTTCAATGGCACTACCAGTCGTCAGCCAGTCAGTCAGGCGTCCATCGAACTTGTTTTTGACAACACACAAGGCAAGGTTGCTGGGGAGTTTGCTGCCTACAGCGAAATTTCTGTGCGCCGTGTTGTTACCCGTGAGGCGCAGTCAGAGTACTACCTTAATAGCGCAAAGTGTCGCCGGCGCGATATCACGGATCTGTTTCTGGGCACGGGTCTGGGGCCTCGCAGCTACGCGATTATCGAGCAGGGCGTCGTATCGCGCCTGATCGAGTCCAAGCCTGAAGAGTTGCGGGTGTTCATCGAAGAGGCAGCGGGGATCTCCAAGTATAAGGAGCGTCGGCGCGAAACCGAGAGTCGCATGCGCCGCACGACCGAGAATCTGGAGCGGTTGACTGATCTTCGCGACGAACTGCAGCGCAACCTCGCGCATCTTGAGAGACAGGCGAGAGCCGCCGAAAGATACGCGGACTTTAAGGCAGAGGAGCGCATAACTCAGAGTGAGCTTTATGCGATTCAATGGCGTGAACTCAACGCAGATCGGAGCGAAGTAGCGGGGGAGCTTGCCGCGCTGGATATCAAGCGCGAAGCCGCCAAAGCTGATGTTGCACATACGCTCTCCGGTATCGAGACAACGCGCGCAAAACAGGTTGTCGTTGCGGACGCCCTGAGTGCGGCGCAGGAAAATTTTTACACCGTGGGGGGGGAGGTTACCCGAGTTGAGCAGGCCTTGCGCTTTGCTCAGGAGCGGCGCGGTGAGTTGCAGCGGGATCTAGACCAGACGAGGGCTTCTCTGGACCAAACCCGAGATCATCTTGAGGCCGATCGGAAGCAGTTGCAGGAGTGGGAGGCTAATCTCAACCGATTAGAGCCAGCGCTGTCTGAACACAGAACTCACGCCGCAGAGGCGGCGAAGGCGCTCTCGGAGATTGATCGGGCTTATGAGCAATGGTCGCAAACTTGGGACAGCTTTAATGAAGGTGCGCAGATTGCTAGTAAAGCGGCAGAGGTGCAGCAGAGCCGAATTGTTTATCTGGAGCAGGTGCTCAGTAAGTTACAGGAGCGCAGGCAGCAGCTGCAGGAAGAGCAGGCATCCCTCGACACTTCGGTTGATGCCAACGAGAATCCCTTTGCATCGGATATCGAGAAAGCAGATCGGCATATTTCGGAGCTCGAAGCGCAGATTGTAGATCTTCAGCGCCAGTTGACTGAGTCTCAAGCATCGATAGAGCAGGCTCGGGGGGAGCAAGATGACGTGCGTGCTTCGATCCAAGAAATTCGTGGACAGGTGGCCTCTCTTACCGCACTCCAACAGGCGACAGCGGACGACCGAGAACGAATCGCGCTGGATGATTGGGTTCTCGAATCTGCACTAAAATCTCTTGGGGGGCTTTACACCGCAATTGAAGTGGAGCCGGACTGGGACTCTGCAGTAGAGCAGGTGCTGGCAGAGAGGCTCTCCGCGCTGCTGATAGCGGATGCCGACGTCAATAATCTATCGCACATGAAAGGTGTGCCTGCCGGGGCGATTTTGCTGGATGCCGGTGGGGTCGCCCCTGAGCACGTCGCGGGAACACTGGCAAATCATGTGAAGGGGCCGCCAACCGTTATGCAATGGCTATCTTCTGTGAGAACAGCGGCTGATCTGGGTGCGGCACGAGCTTTGCTTGCGGAGCTTGAAGCGCATCAGTCAGTGGTGACTCGAGATGGACATTGGTTGGGGCGGGGATGGTACCGGCGCCACTCTGATGCAGACCCTGCGGCGGGAGTAATCGCGCGGCAAGTGCAGTTAGACGCGTTCAACGAGCAGCTCGAGCGCAGCCGCAGTGAGGCAGACCGAGTAACGGACGTGATCAGTGGTTTGCTACTGCAGCGAGCAGAGCTTGAAAAATCATTGACCCGCGCCCAGCAAGCGCTGCAGGCGGGTGTGAACGATAGGGCTGAATGGGTAGCGGAGCAAAGAGCACAGACAACTAAGCGAGAGCAACAAATCCAGCGCTTAAAAAGGCTGAAGGACGATATCTCCGAGAGTGAGCGGCAGTATGATCAGGAGCAGAGCAACCTCGCAGAGGCGCGGTCGCAGCTATCCGCTGCGCTGGATCAAATGGAGCTGGATCGGATCGAGAGGGACCGACTTCAAAGTGAGCGTGAGCGTTTGGCTTCAGCGCAGGCTAACCAGCGAGAGGCATCTCGCTTGGCCGCCGATGAGCTGATGCGCGGTGAGTTGCAGGGTCAGAGCCTTTCTACACAGGCCGCCACGATGAGAGAAACGATCTCTCGTATGGAATCGCAGCTCAAAACGCTTGAGTCTCGCGAGACTGAACTCCACCACACCCTGCCATCGGAGGGAGACCCTGACGCAGAAAACAAAGCAAAGTTGACTGAGCTACTCGAGCAACGGATAGCAGCTGAGTCTGAACTCAATAGCCAGCGCACTCTAGCCGGTGAAATCGATGCGACATTGCGCGAGTATGACACTCAGCGGCTGGCTCAAGAGCAGTCTGTGAGTACAGTGCAAAGTGAAATGGAGCGACTTCGTCTGCGGGAGGCAGAAAGTGCAGTGCGGCTCCAGACCCTTGAGGAGGAGATTGTCAAACGCGACGCCGTGTTGCAAGAAGTGGTGTCGTCGTTGCCTGAGGGAGCCGATGAAGCCGAGTGGCTCACCCGAGTTGAGCGCGTTGCTAATCGCATTAATCGTCTTGGCCCCATCAATTTAGCAGCGATTGACGAACACGCGAAGGCCGCTGAGAGGAAGCATTACCTAGATGCCCAGAACGCGGATCTCGAAGCGGCTTTGGAGACGCTGAAAACCGCCATTCGGAAGATAGACAAGGAAACACGACAGCGATTCAAAGACACCTTTGATCAGATTAATGCGGGGTTCGCGGAGCTTTTTCCCCGGGTTTTCGGGGGTGGCACTGCTTCTTTGGAGATGACGGGTGACGACTTGCTCGACACAGGTGTTGCCATATTTGCCAGACCACCGGGCAAGAAAAATTCGACGATTCATTTACTTTCGGGTGGTGAAAAAGCAATGACGGCGATTGCGCTGGTTTTTTCCATATTTCAACTCAATCCCGCTCCATTTTGTATGCTCGACGAGGTCGACGCGCCACTGGATGATGCCAATGTTGGTCGATATGCGAGACTGGTCCGGGAAATGTCAGAAAAAGTACAGTTTGTCTTCATTACTCATAACAAGATCACGATGGAGGCAGCTGACCAATTAATGGGGGTGACCATGCAGGAGCCCGGCGTATCCCGCCTTGTTAGCGTTGATGTTGAGGAAGCTGCGCAACTTGCAGCGAGTTAGAGGTTCGATTAATGGAGCAGCTATCGATTCGAGACTGGATGGTGATTGTCGGCGGCGTAATGATTGCTGCTGTGCTGGTCGACGCCGGCAGACGATTTTTGAAAGAGCGCCACGCTGAAATACGGTTGAACGCGCGTATCGAACGATCCAAGTCTTCATCGAATGAAGACGACGCCTTTAATTTATTGACTGAATTGCCCAATGGTGGCGCTCGTATTGTGCGCCGTGATGATCTCGCCGGGGAGGCACTCGAGACAATTGACCCGGGTGACAGTTTGATCGAAGAAGAGGCTGCTGGTGAGGAGACACCGACGCGACTCAATACAATGAGGGATCTGGACACGACGTCAGATGATCAGGTACGGGCATTCACTTCAGCACCTGATCCCATAGACGTCGCTCTGGAGCGTGAAGACGTTGATAGTGAGACGGTTCCCAGTGCCGCGCCAGAAGCGGAGACAACGGATTTGTCACAGGTGGATGAGGCCCCCGCTCCCGCTTCGACGCCACGACGACGAACGGTAAAGCCTGCTGGCGACGTTTCGCATCACGCAGAGAGCGCCGAGCGCGCGCAGGGCACAGTTGATTGGCTTGATACGATGCCGCCTGGGGATGTTTCCGAAAGCGATTCTGTGGAGCAGGGACGGCTACCTAGGGGTGCTAACACACATGTGTTTATTCTTTATGTGGTAGCGCGATCTGAGGAGGGTTTTGCGGGAATGGACATTCTGGAGACCCTACTGGCTTGTGATTTACGTTTCGGTGATATGGACTTCTTTCATCGTCATGAGCTCGCCTCTGGCAGGGGTCCGATACAGTTTAGTGTCGCCAATATGATGAAGCCCGGCGTTTTTGATATTGACAACATGGAGCCACTGCAAACCCGCGGGTTGATGTTTTTTGTGACGCTGCCCGGCCCCACAGACATGCTTAAAGCGTTCGACTATATGTACGAAACGACAAAGGTCATGGCAAAGGCGCTGGATGGCGATATTCAGGATGAGAAGCGGAGCGTGATTACGCACTCAAGCCTGGAGCATATGCGGCAGCAGATTCGAGAGTTGGAGAGACGCCTGCTCGTTCGCCGGACCTGATTTCGCCATGACCTCTCCAGAAAAGGAAATGTCACTGTTAAAAGAGGCGCTGCTGCGTTGGTCTCAGGCTTACTTTGAGCAGGATGATCCAGAAGTTCCCGACGTTGAATACGATGCCGCCATGCGTCGGTTACAGGCGCTTGAGGCAGCGCACCCAGAATGGGCCACTGCAGACTCACCCACGCAGCGCGTCGGCTCTGCGCCATTGGCTGCGTTTCAAACGGTGGCACATCGGCTCCCGATGTTGTCACTGGATAATGCATTCTCCGATACAGAACTCGTGGACTTTGATAGGCGTGTAACCGAAAAACTGCAGGTCGATGTGGTGGAGTATTGCTGCGAGCCAAAATTGGATGGTGTTGCGGTGAGTCTTGCATATCAGGCAGGGCAGCTGGTGCAGGCTGCTACGCGGGGCGACGGGAGCTCGGGTGAGGATGTCACTGAAAATGTGAGAACGATTGCTAATGTCGCTCTGCAACTGGAAGGTGACAACATTCCGGCGTATCTCGAAGTGCGTGGAGAAATCGTTATTCCTCGTATGGCGTTTGAGAGGCTGAATGCGCGTGCACGTGAGAGTGGCGATAAGGTTTTCGCAAACCCTAGAAATGCTGCAGCGGGCAGTTTACGCCAACTCGACTCCAGGGTGGCGGCGCGACGACCGCTGTCTTTCACCGCCTACTCTGTCGGCGTCGTGGAGGGCCAGCTGCCCAACTCTCATAGCGAGGTTTTGCGCTCTCTGAAGAGATGGGGGTTGCCGATATCGGAATACATGGAAACCGTTAGCGGTGTTGCGGCTTGTGGAGATTATTTCAGCCGACTCGGCGCTCAGCGAGATGCGCTGCCCTTCGATATTGATGGCATCGTATTTAAAGTGAATGATCTGGGGCTGCAGGAGCGCCTCGGTTTTGTTTCACGCGCACCGCGTTGGGCTATCGCTAGGAAATTTCCGGCTCAAGAGGTAGGGACTCGGCTCCTTGGCGTCGATTTTCAGGTGGGTAGAACCGGAGCAATCACACCGGTTGCGCGATTAGAGCCAGTATTTGTAGCGGGTGTTACGGTAAGCAACGCAACACTCCACAACGCCGATGAGATTCATAGGTTGGGACTGAAAATAGGTGACCGGGTTATCGTCCGACGCGCCGGTGATGTGATACCTCAGGTCGTATCTGTGGTGCCGGAGCTTGATGCAGATGCTCCGCCGCACAATAGGGAGAGCATCGTCTTTCCCGCGAGTTGTCCCGCGTGTGGTTCGCGTGTTGAAAGAGCAGCGGATGAGGCGGTCATGCGCTGTGGCGCCGGCCTCGAGTGCAACGCGCAGTTAAAAGCGGCGATCCGACACTTTGCCTCCAGAAAAGCGCTGGACATCGAAGGTTTGGGTGACAAGCTCATTGAGCAGCTTGTCGATGAGGGGCTAGTGCAGTCGTTGAATGATCTGTTTCATCTTGATATCGGTGAGCTGCAAGGACTTGACCGAATGGGCGTCAAGTCGAGTGAAAATGTTTTTGAGGCATTGCTAAGGGCTAGATCGACCTCGTTTGCGCGATTCATCTATTCGCTGGGTATAAGAGAAGTAGGGGAGGCGACGGCAAGAGCTTTGGCGCTTCATTTTCTTGATCTCGATTCATTGCTCAAAGCGACTACAGAGGAATTGGAGGGGGTGGATGACGTCGGTCCGGTCGTGGCAGACCACATTAAAGCGTACACCAGTAACCCGCTAAACCAAGAGTTGTTGTCCTCTTTGATCGAATCGGGCATCACATGGCCAGCGGTACAGGTGGACACTGGTGATGGCCCGCTGACCGGTATGTTATGGGTGGTCACGGGAAAACTCCTTACCATGAGTCGTGATGAGGCGGAAGCTAAGTTGCGTGCGCTGGGGGCAAAGACCGCAGCGAGTGTCTCTTCCAAGACAACGACGGTGGTCGCCGGTCCGGGCGCGGGTTCCAAGAAAAAGAGAGCTGAGGCGCTTAATATTCCCGTGGTTGATGAAGAAGAGCTGATTAGGACATTGGGAGGTCGATTATGAAAGTGACTGCTCATTATGGGCGCCTACTGGGTGCCTTTCTCGCGCTGATGCTGCTCAGTGCATGCACGACGTCGCCTCCTGAACAAGTCGACAATGTCTGCGATATTTTCCTGGAAAAATCTGGCTGGTATGAGGATGCGAAAGAATCTCGAGCTCGTTGGAATGTACCGGTCTCGGTGTCAATGGCTTTCATGTATCAAGAATCGCGGTTTGTTGCGACGGCAAAGCCGCCGCGAAAAAAACTGTTTGGCGTCATTCCCGGCCCTCGGCCTTCCGACGCGTACGGTTATTCTCAGGCAAAGAACAGCACCTGGGACTGGTATCAGCGGAGCTCGGGAAATTACGGTGCGGATCGTGACAATTTTGGCGACGCAATCGATTTTATTGGCTGGTACAACGATATGTCGCATCAGCAGCTAGGGCTTGATAAACAAGATGCCTTTCGGCTCTATCTTGCGTATCACGAGGGGCATGGGGGCTACAAACGGCAAACATACCAAAGTAAGAGCTGGCTGGTGGATGTCGCAAGAAAAGTTGAAAGGCAAGCGCAGAGGTATAACACCCAGCTGCAGGGCTGTTCGAAAGAACTCGAGCCACGGGGTTGGTTTGATTGGTGGTGATATAAGGCCAAGTCGCGCTCGGATGTCATCGTAATGTCATATTGCCCATGTAATAAAGGCACTACGCCGGACTGAGGACGTTTAACCCATGGCCAGAAAGACAGTATTGATGGTCGATGACGAATCTAGCATTCGAGAGATGCTCAGACTTGCGTTAGAGATGTCAGATTTTGAATGCTTGGAGGCTGGTGATATTCATCAAGCCCATCATCTGTTGGCTGAGACGCATCCTGACATCATACTGCTTGACTGGATGCTGCCCGGTGGTAGCGGTATTGATTTTCTAAAGCGTCTCAAGAAGGAAGAGCCCACCCAAGACATACCTGTGATTATGCTGACTGCCAAAACCCATGAGGATAATGTTATTCAAGGGTTAGACGTTGGGGCAGATGATTACATTACCAAGCCTTTTGCACCAAAAGAGCTGATAGCACGAATGCGCGCGATATTGCGGCGCTTATCTGACAGTGAGTCCTCGAACACGCTGACGGTGGGAGAGCTGGTCCTTGAGGTAGATAGCCATCGAGTCACGTTGCGGTCCAGACCGTTAGATATGGGTCCCACTGAATTTAAGTTGCTACATTTTTTTATGGCCAATCCTGAGCGGGCTTACACCCGGGCTCATGTGTTAGACCGTGTTTGGGGTACCAATGTTTACGTGGAGGAACGCACTGTAGATGTTCACATAAGGCGTCTACGAAAGGTAATCGAGCAGGTGGATCCTGCGTACAGTGCCTTAATCCAGACTGTGCGTGGAACAGGCTATCGATTTTCTCCAAGAGATCTAGCGGTGTCGTGAGCAACACGGGCCTCCTTACGCTGGAATTTCGCCGTGTCTTGTTGTCAGTGGCGTTGGGAGTAGCCTGTTGGTTGGTCACTGAGAATGGGTACGTAGGAGCCACAGCCGCCCTGTTAATATTACTGAGCTTGTGGGGGTGGCAGCTGTCTCGCCTCTATCGCTGGTTTGCCAATCCGGATGATGTGCCGCCACTGGGCGATGCGGCTGTCCGCGGGATACTCAGGGATGTCTACCTCCTGAGAAGCCGGGGATTAGCTCGTGAAAGCGCCTCGCCGGTTTCTCAAGGTTATCGCGATGACTCTATTGGCTCGCTACGAGAGGCCGCAATGATTATCAATTCTCGCAGTGAATTGCTCTGGTGTAATGACGCGGCGGAAAATTTGTTGAATGTAAAATTAGTGGAAGAGGAGGGTAAGCTGCTCTCAAGTTTGTTCCCTGGAAAAGCCCTCACCAAATACATGCAGGAAGAAAATTTCCAAAAGCCGTTAAGGTTGAGGCCGGGTCGCGACCCTGAGTATTGTCTCCAATTTGAGTTTTCGCGTTTCGGGACCAGCGACCGGCTCGTTTTTATTAAAGACGTATCTGAGCAGGACAAGCTAGAGCGTATGCGTCGTGATTTTGTAGGGAACGTGTCACATGAGTTGCGCACGCCCCTTACCGTCATAAAGGGTTACATCGAGACCTTGCCTTCTTTGGTTTCGGAGCTCGATGCCACGCTGCAAAAACCGCTCGCCTCTATGGCGACGCAGGTAGCTCGAATGGAGACTTTAATTACTGACCTATTATGGTTGGCTCAGATCGAGACGGTGGAGGGGCAGCGTAAGGAGGATCTGGTAGATGTGCGTGCTCTACTCTCGATGATGGTGGAGGAGCTCCGTTCTGCATGGCCAGATCGTGACATTACATTGCAATTAATTTCAGTGAGACGGCTCCTTGGTGATGAGCGCGAGTTACACAGCGCAATGAGTAACTTGGTTGTTAACGCGCTGAAATATAGTGCCACAGGCCCAGTAAGTGTTAAGTGGTTGGACTCTGCTGTCGGGACAGTACTGACGGTGGAGGATGAGGGACCCGGAATTGCAGCTAAACATATTCCGCGACTTACAGAGCGGTTCTACCGTGTGGATAAGAGTCGAAGCCAGCAGGTTGGCGGTACCGGGCTAGGGCTAGCGATTGTCAAGCACGTAGCCGTATCTCACGAGGCGAAGCTGTTCGTTGAAAGCCAGCCGAGTGAGGGAAGTTGTTTCAGATTGGTTTTCCCCGCTTCCAGATGCGCTGATCCTGACCTCGGAGATTAGATTTTCTCAGGCTCTGACTTTGGATAACCCCGCTGACATTGGCGGCGGCGGCCGGTAGCATGTGCGCGGCAACGTCGGAATTCTTCTATGAGTCGTTTTTGGATAGACAGTGTCTCTACTTTGGAGCCATATGTTCCGGGTGAGCAATCGATCGAGCAGTCTTTTTTAAAGCTCAACACTAATGAGCATGCGTTGCCGCCCTCAGAGACGGTCATGGCTGCCATTTCTGCGATTTCGGGAGAGCAGCTTCGACGCTATCCCGATCCTACTGCGAGGTTGCTACGCGCTGCGATAGCGGAGCAGGAGGGTTTGCCGATAGAGCAGGTTTTTGTCGGCAACGGATCTGATGAGGTTTTGGCCCACTTGTGGGCGGCTTTCCTTGCTCACCGACCTGTCACCACCTTAGATATCACTTACGGTTTTTATCCCGTCTGGAGCCAGCTCTATGGGTCAACGTTGACCCAGTCTCCTTTGCGGGACGATTTCAGTGTCGATATTGGTTCGCTGATGAATACCCAAGGAGCGCTGGTGCTCGCTAATCCCAATGCGCCAACCGGGCTCTCGATCACGCGCTCGCAAATTGAGTCCCTTGTGACAGCGGATCGTAATCGCTTGATCGTCATCGACGAGGCGTATTACGGATTTGGGGCTGAGACAGCTGCACCGCTGACACGCCATTACGACAACCTGATTGTGACGCGCAGTCTATCCAAAAGTCATAGTCTTGCAGGCTTGCGTGTCGGCTACGCTCTGGCCCATTCTGAGCTGATAGACGGGCTCAATCGCATTAAGGACTCGTTTAATTCTTACCCCTTGGGCAGCGTGGCTCAAGCGGCGGCGACAGCTGCTATCCAAGACAAGGAATGGTCTTCTCGCGCCTCGGAGGTCATCATCAACAGTCGGCGGAGCATCAGCGATGGCCTTCTTGGGATGGGCTTTGAGGTGCTGCCCTCGCAGGCTAACTTTATTTTTACTCGCCCCGGCACTGGATCTGGGCTAGCGCTATTCAACGCGTTACGGCAAGAGAATATCCTGGTGCGTAGATGGGATAGTCCTCGGATCGCAGATTGGTTACGAATATCGATCGGCACCCCGGAGCAAACACAGCTGTTGCTGACAGCTGTAGCGGAGATGCTCGACCGCGCTGATTGATGCCTAAAGGTTAGCGACGGCGCAGCACGATAGAGCCGATACTATAGCCCGCGCCAAATGAGCACAGCACAGCGAGGTCGCCGCCCTTTAGGTCTTGACTATGCTGGTGGAAAGCGATGATAGAGCCAGCTGAGGACGTGTTGGCGTACTGGTCTAGAATCTTGGGAGCTTCGGCCTCAGAGGGTGCCCTGCCGAAAACTTTGCGGGCGATCAAATCATTCATATTTTGATTAGCTTGGTGCAGCCAAATGCGTTTTAAATCATCGGGTGCGATGCGCAGTTTGGCCAGTTGCTCGGTGATTTGCGCAGCAACCGCTGGGCAGACTTCCTTGAAGACTTTTCTTCCCTCCTGAACGAAGAGCTTATCGATGCTGTTCACTCCGGCGGCATCTGCTCGATTCAGAAATCCAAAGTTGTTCCGAATATTATTGGAGAATAGTGTTTGCAGTCGTGAGTCGACGATATCCCAACCGATACCCTGCGTCACTTCTGTCGACGATTCGACTACCACTGCTGTGGCAACGTCGCCAAATATAAAATGCGAATCTCGGTCTCTAAAGTTGAGATGTCCAGTACAAATCTCGGGGTTCACCATCAACACTTTTCGCGCACTGCCCGACCGGACAGCGTCGCTGGCCTGCTGGATCCCAAAGGTGGCAGAAGAGCACGCTACATTCATGTCAAAGGCAAATCCGGTCGCGCCCAGAGCGGCTTGTACTTCGATTGCCATTGCTGGATAGGCGCGCTGCATATTGGACGCGGCCACAATCACCATATCGATTTCATCAACGTTGATGCGCGCCTGTTCCAGAGCCTGATGCGCCGCTGCACAGGAAATTTCGCACATGACAGATGGTGATTCGTTACTGCGTTCTGGAATGTTTGGAACCATTCTGGTTGGGTCAAGAATGCCGTCTTTGTCAATGACGAAGCGGCTCTTAATCCCCGAAGCTTTTTCAATGAACTCGACGGATGAGTGCATTTTTTGCTCGCACTCGCCGAGCGCGATGGCCTCAGCATGCTCGGCGTTATAAAGGTCAACCCAAGCGTTGAATGAAGCGACGAGTTCCTCGTTGCTGATGGCGTTCTTTGGCGTATACAAGCCCGAGCCGGTAATGACTGCGCCGGGCATCATCGAGGTTTACCTTTTATCCAGCGGTACAAAGTCACGCTGAGGCTGTCCGGTATACAGCTGCCTCGGTCGTCCGATTCGGTAAGCGCCGCCAATCATTTCATTCCAATGTGCTATCCATCCCACAGTGCGTCCGATTGCAAAGATCACAGTGAACATCGAAGTGGGGATACCCAGTGCCTTGAGAATGATCCCCGAGTAGAAGTCGACGTTGGGGTACAACTTCTTCTGAATAAAATATTCATCCTTAAGGGCGATTTCTTCGAGGCGCTTTGCGATCTCGAGCATTTCATCGTCAATGCCAAGTTCCGCGAGTACCTCATCTGCAGCCTGTTTCATCACTTTTGCGCGCGGATCAAAGTTCTTATAAACCCGGTGCCCAAAGCCCATTAGTCTAAAGGGGTCTTCCTTGTCTTTGGCGCGGGTGATGAACTCGTCAATACGGTCTACCGAGCCGATTTCTTCAAGCATCCTTACAACCGCCTCGTTAGCACCGCCGTGTGAGGGCCCCCATAGCGCGGCGATACCGGCTGCGATGCAGGCAAAGGGATTGGCTTGAGATGAGCCAGCAAGCCTCACGGTGGATGTGGACGCATTTTGCTCGTGATCCGCATGCAGCAGAAATATGCGATCCATCGCGCGGGCGATGGTCGGGGAAACTTTCGTTGTTTCGCAGGGATTACCAAACATCATGTGAAGGAAGTTTGCGGCGTAGTCCAGACTGTTGTCAGGGTACATAAACGGCTGGCCGATCGAGAACTTATAGCTCATAGCCGCAAGGGTAGGCATTTTTGCGATCAGGCGAAACGCGGCAACTTCCCTGTGCCATGGATCCGAGATGTCAGTGGAGTCATGGTAGAAAGCGGAGAGTGCTCCGACAACGCCGCACATGATGGCCATTGGGTGAGCGTCTCTACGAAAGCCGTTGAAAAAAGTTCTGATTTGCTCATGCACCATGGTGTGGTGGGTCATGATGCCGACAAATTCCTGCTTTTGCTCAGCAGTCGGGAGTTCGCCGTTTAGCAACAAATAGCAGGTTTCGAGATAGTCTGAGCGCTCCGCAAGTTGTTCTATTGGATACCCACGATGGAGCAAGATGCCGTTCTCACCATCGATAAAGGTGATTTGTGACTCGCAGGCTGCAGTCGAAGTGAATCCGGGGTCGAAAGTGAAGTAGCCATTGGCAGTCAGGCTGCCGACGTCGACTACGTCTGGCCCCAAGGTGCCAGTGTGGACCGCCAAGTCAATGCCATGCTGCGAGCCGTCTTCGGCTGTAATGTTGAGTGTCGCTTTTTTCTCGGACATGTCCCTTTGCGCCGGTTATGGAGTAAGAGGCGACAAACTAATCGCGCCCGCGAGTGATGTCAATTTGCAAGGCGATGATACGCGCTTTTTCCGGGTCAGAAATTGTATTCAATGGCTTGCCCACTTATACTTCCGCCCGCGGCCGCCCAAGCACTAGCGATGACCGTACCGATATCTGAAACATTATTTCGAGAGCTAATGTGAGACCGACATCTAGGGACAAGCGCCCGGTTAATCTGGATTTGGGCACCATCGATCTGCCCGTTACAGCCTATGCCTCTATCACTCACCGAGTCACGGGTGTGGCGATGTTTTTCGCCAGTTTTCTCCTGCTGTGGGCATTGGATCAAAGCCTGGCTTCGGAAGCTTCTTTTGCGGCATTGGCAGATGTACTGGGTTCGCCCATGGCCAAGGCTGTGATGTGGTTGATCGCCACATTTCTGAGTTATCACGCCTTGGCGGGGGTAAAACACCTGGTAATGGACGCGGGAATTGGCGAAACCATGCGAGGTGGCGTGATAGGAGCGCGAATAGTTTTTGTGCTAGCCGCGGGTGCGGCGGCCCTCTGGGGGGTGGCGATATGGTGACATCGGTTACCAGTTTCAGTCGAACAGGACTCTCTGATTGGCTGATACAGCGAGTCACCTCGGTGATTCTGCTTGCTTATTTTATTTTCGTTGCGTTCCAGTTAGGTAGTTCAGTTGACTACACTTCGTGGCGAGAGTTGTTCGACCAGACTTGGGTCAAAGTGTTCACGCTACTGGCTGCACTGTCCTTGGCAGCGCATAGCTGGATCGGTTTGTGGTCAGTTTTTACTGATTACTTGACCGAGCGTATGCTAGGTGCGGCGGGGAACGTGCTTCGCTTGGTGTGCCAGTTGTGCGCTTCTTTGGCGTTAGTGGTGTATGTGATCTGGGTAGTGGTCATTGTCTGGAGCTGATCACTTGTGAGTGGTCATTGTGATAGGCGGCGATAACCCGCGTGGTTAACAGAACGAGAAAACTATGAGAACGATTTCATTCGATGGAGTCATCGTTGGTGGAGGCGGGGCCGGTATGCGCGCTGCGCTGCAGCTGGCGCAATCTGGCTACAAGACAGCGGTGATTTCTAAAGTTTTTCCAACACGATCCCACACGGTCTCAGCCCAAGGTGGCATTACTTGCGCTATCGCGAGCGCTGATCCCGATGATGATTGGCGATGGCATATGTACGATACGGTCAAAGGTTCTGACTATATCGGGGATCAGGACGCCATTGAATACATGTGTTCAGTGGGCCCGGAAGCAATTTTTGAGCTTGAGCATATGGGCTTGCCGTTCTCGAGAACCGAAGAGGGGCGGATCTACCAGCGACCTTTTGGAGGGCAGTCCAAAAATTTCGGTGAGGGCGGGCAGGCCGCGAGGACTTGCGCCGCAGCTGACCGGACCGGCCACGCGCTGTTGCATACGCTATATCAAAACAACATTAAAAACGAGACGGTCTTCTTTAACGAATGGTTCGCTGTCGATCTGGTGAAAAATCAAGATGGTGCAGTGGTCGGTGTGATCGCGATCTGTATCGAGACGGGTGAAACTGTTTATGTGAAATCCAAGGCAACGGTCTTTGCGACGGGCGGTGCGGGTAGAATTTATGCATCGACTACTAACGCGCACATCAATACCGGGGACGGCATGGGCATGGCGCTGAGAGCCGGTGTGCCCGCCCAGGATATGGAGATGTGGCAATTCCACCCCACCGGTATTTACGGTGCCGGCACGTTGGTGACCGAAGGGTGTCGAGGCGAGGGCGGTTACCTCATTAATAAGGATGGTGAGCGGTTCATGGAGCGGTACGCACCGAACGCCAAGGATCTTGCAGGTCGCGACGTGGTCGCTAGATCAATGATTATGGAGATTCTCGAGGGGCGCGGCTGCGGACCTAATGGTGACCATGTGAAACTGAAACTGGATCATCTTGGAGAAGAAGTGCTTGAGTCGAGGCTGCCGGGGATTTGCGAACTGAGCAGAACGTTTGCGCACGTCGACCCTGTAAAGGAGCCGATCCCAGTAGTGCCGACCTGCCATTACATGATGGGAGGCATTCCCACCAACGTTAATGGTCAGGCGCTCACCGTCGATAGCGATGGGCATGATCAAGTCATTCCCGGTCTTTACGCCTGTGGCGAAGTGGCGTGTGTTTCCGTACACGGTGCTAATCGCCTTGGCGGCAATTCGCTGCTGGACCTTGTGGTATTTGGTCGTGCCTCTGGGTTGTTTATTGAAAAGGCGCTGCGCGAGGGTATTGACTTACGTGATGCCAGTCAGTCTGACGTGGAGGAGGCCAGCGGGCGGTTGCAGGCCTTGAATGACCGCGCCAGCGGCGAGTCGGTAGCGCCTTTGCGTGTGGAGCTGCAGGAGATCATGCAGAATCACTTTGGGGTATTCCGAACTGGAGAGTTTATGCGGGAGGGGATAGCCAAGCTGGCTTCCCTCAGAGAGCGGGTAGAGGCTGTTGCGCTCGCGGACCGGTCATCCGCTTTTAATACATCACGCATTGAGTGTCTTGAGCTACAAAACCTTTTTGAGACCGCTGAGGCGACCGCCGTTGTGGCCGAGGCGCGCGATGAAAGCCGGGGCGCGCACGCGCGGGATGACTTTACCGAGCGCGACGACGCGAACTGGCTCTGCCATTCGCTCTATCACAGCGAGGACAAGCGTGTTTCGAAACGAGGCGTGAACTTTACGCCCCGCACTGTCGAAACGTTCCAACCAAAAGCACGAAGTTACTGAGCAAGTCAGGAGTTCAGAGAAATGCTACAGGTGAGCCTTTACCGCTATAACCCCGAGACCGATGACGCACCATACATGCAGGATTTTTCGGTCGATACAGGCGGGCGTGACTTAATGGTGCTTGATGTCCTGGAGCTGATAAAAGCAGAGCATGACGGCAGCGTGACTTATCGGAGAAGCTGTCGAGAGGGGGTGTGCGGTTCAGACGGCCTCAATATCAACGGAAAAAACGGGCTCGCGTGCATTTCACCCCTATCGGAATCCGTTAAAAATAATAAAGTGGTGATACGGCCTTTGCCGGGCTTGCCTGTGATCCGCGATCTTGTTGTGGATATGAGCCTTTTCTATGCCCAGTACGAGAAGGTGCAGCCCTATCTGCAGAATGCCACGCCTGCCCCTGCTATCGAGCGCATGCAGTCACCTGAGGAGAGGGCGCAGCTGGACGGGCTCTACGAGTGTATTTTGTGTGCCTGTTGCTCTACAAGCTGTCCCTCCTTTTGGTGGAATCCAGATCGATTCATTGGGCCTGCCGGACTTTTGCAAGCCTATCGCTTCTTGGCCGATAGCCGGGATACCGCGACGGACGATCGGCTGGCAAAACTGGATGACCCCTTCAGTGTGTTTCGGTGTCATGGTATTCAAAACTGTGTAAACGTGTGTCCGAAGGGCCTGAACCCCACAAAGGCTATCGGACACATTAGAGGTATGCTGCTCAATCGGGCAACCTGAATACTTTTCATTCCCCTTACTTATAATAACGAGCGCCTGAGTTATGGGTAGCATAGCTCTAGGTTATTATGCTACTTTCTTCCCAGGTTTAGGCGGGGTTTAGGGCACAACGTTGGACCGACTCAGGGGCACCTACATCTGCTTTCTCGTAACATGAGCACCTTCACTGATCGCTTGACTGCGGGCGACGCATTCAGTGCGCCATAGGCGCATGATAAAAGGGGAAGAAGCGTGTCAAAGATGACGCCACCGCCAGATATGTTGGCGCAGTGGGCGAGCTCGCACATTGCCGGCGGCAATGCCGAATACGTAGAGGCGTTGTACGAGGGCTATCTGCAGGACCCCAAAGGTGTGTCACCTGAGTGGCGGGATTATTTCGATAAACTCCCGCTGGTGCAGTCGGATGCCGGCACACTCCATGATTTGCCCCATTCCGTGTTGCGAGAGCACTTTGCGCGCATTTCAAAAATGCGGGTGCGCACGGATGCGACAGTGGCTAACGATTCCCATTCGACGGCATATGAGCGTAAACAAGTCAGAGTCGTGCAGCTCATCTCTGCCTATCGTCAACGGGGGCATCAGCAAGCGGCACTGGATCCATTGGCATTAACGCCACGGCCTGCGGTGCCCGACTTGGATCTGTCGTTCCACGAGCTTAGCGAAGCTGACATTGACACCACTTTTCAAGTGGGCAGCGTTTATTTTGGTCGTACTGAGGCCACACTCTCGCAAATTCGCGATGACTTACAGCGCACCTACTGCGGCACGGTCGGTGCAGAATTCATGCATATCGTTAATACCGAAGAGCGGCACTGGATCATGAGTCGAATGGAGGCAGTGCGGAGTGCGCCGGATTTCACTCCGGAGCAGCGGCTCAACATTCTTCGACAGATTAACGGCGCAGAGGGCCTAGAGCGCTCCCTTGGATCCAAGTATCCGGGGACCAAGCGCTTCGGTCTCGAGGGGAGTGAGAGTCTGATCCCAATGCTTGCCGAAGCCATTCAGCGGGTCGGCGGATACGGCGCAAAAGAAATCTGTATCGGCATGGCGCATCGCGGGCGTTTGAACGTGTTGGTTAACATTCTTGGTAAAAATCCTGTCGAGTTGTTTGATGAGTTCGAGGGAAAGGTCGCCTACATTGGATCTGGCGATGTTAAATACCATCAGGGCTTTTCTTCGAACATGATGACGCCTGGTGGCGAAGTGCATCTGGCGCTGGCATTTAACCCCTCGCATTTGGAAATTGTTGCGCCAGTGGTCGAGGGCTCAGTGCGAGCTAGGCAGGACCGGAGGAAGGATTCGGTTGGTAATTCGGTCGTGCCAATAGTCATTCATGGAGACGCCTCGTTTGCGGGACAGGGCGTTGTCATGGAGACGTTTCAGATGTCGCAAACCCGTGCTTACAGAACGGGCGGCACGCTGCATATTGTTCTCAATAATCAGATTGGTTTCACTACCAGCGAGCCCACAGATGCGCGTTCCACAGAGTACTGTACGGATATTGCGAAAATGGTGCAGGCGCCGATTTTCCATGTAAACGGAGATGATCCAGAGGCCGTTGTATTCGTAACGCAATTGGCCGTCGATTTTCGCAATCAATTTCAAAAGGACGTGGTGATAGATCTCGTGTGCTATCGCAGACGCGGGCACAACGAGGCAGACGAGCCGTCGGTCACCCAGCCGAAAATGTACGAGATAATCAAGAGCCATCCCTCGACCCGAGAGTTATATGCCCAACGTCTCATTCGCGAGAATCTGTTGTCTCAGCAGGAGGACGCCGAGTGGGTTGAGCATTATCGGCAGGCGTTAGAGCAAAATCAGCCGTTGGTGTCTTCTCTCGTTTCAGAGCCCAACAAAGAACTCTTCGTAGATTGGTCGCCCTACCTTAATCATCGTTGGGATGTCGCCGCCGACACACGGGTTTCCTTGGCAGAGCTTAAGGCCTTGTCAGAACGAATGGGCGAGGTTCCTTCGGGCTTTGTCGTCCATCGGGTCGTCAGGAAGTTGCTGGATGATCGCCTCAAGATGGGCGCGGGCGCGCAGGAAGTGAACTGGGGATTTGCCGAAACCATGGCCTACGGATCTTTGCTGCAGGAAGGCTTTTCTGTCAGGTTAGCGGGGCAGGATGTGGGAAGGGGCACTTTCAGCCATCGCCACGCAGTGCTGCATAACCAGAAAGAGGGAGACACCTGGGTGCCACTCGAGTCTGTAACGGACGAGCGAGCGTCTTTTCAGATATTTGATTCACTCTTGTCGGAAGAAGCGGTTCTAGCATTTGAATACGGGTACGCTACGACCTCACCCAGCGGATTGGTTATTTGGGAGGCGCAATTTGGTGACTTTGCTAATGGTGCCCAGGTCGTTATCGATCAATTCATCTCAAGTGGCGAGAACAAGTGGAGTCGCTTATGTGGGCTTACGATGCTGCTCCCGCATGGATATGAGGGTCAGGGTCCAGAGCATTCTTCTGCAAGATTAGAGCGATTTTTACAGCTGTGTGCCGAGGACAATATTCAGGTCTGCATTCCGACCACGCCCGCGCAGGTTTTTCACATGTTGCGTCGCCAGGCCATCAGACCACTGCGCTCGCCTCTCATCGTGATGACGCCCAAGAGCTTATTGCGCCACAAAGAAGCCATTTCGCAACTGGACGAGTTGGCAGAGGGCGCCTTCCAAACGGTGATAGACGAGACAGATGGTCTGGATCCAGTGGTAGTTAAGCGCGTGATTCTCTGTGCCGGGAAAGTGTTTTATGACCTCCGCGCAGCGAGAAGAGAGCGAGAGATTGTCGATATTGCAATCGTTCGTATTGAGCAGATGTATCCCTTTCCGCGGCTCGATCTATTAGAAGTGCTGGAGCGTTATCCTAATCTGGAAGACGCTGTTTGGTTGCAGGAAGAGCCCAAAAATCAGGGGGCCTGGTATGCCATGCAGAGTCGAATGGCGTCGGTTGTGCAACGACATAAGGTTGATGTGTTTCTGCGCTACGCCGGACGCGAGCCGTCTGCTTCCGCAGCGGCGGGATATTCTGCGCTTCATTTGCGTGAGCAAGAAAAGTTTATTGATGAGGCGTTGGGGCCGATGCCCTGGGGCCACTAGTCGCGTCTTGAGTTGAGGACATTTCCATGACGATTGAAATCAAAGCGCCGGCGTTTCCGGAATCAGTAGCAGATGGTGTGGTGTCTGCTTGGCATAAACAACCTGGCGACAGTGTTGCGAGAGATGAGCTGCTCGTCGAAATAGAAACTGACAAAGTGGTGATGGAGGTGGTGGCGCCAGAGCCTGGCGTTATTGAGGCCATTCTTGTCCCGGAAGGAGAGACCATCGCTAGCGAAGCGTTGTTGGCAACGCTCGTGGCAGGCGCCGTGACCAGTGGCGATAGTCAGCCTGAGGATGGCGGCGTGACCGAGCAACATGCCGCTGTTGAGGTAGTGGAAGAGGGATCAATCAGTGCAGACGCGGTGCCGATGGGACCTGCGGTTCGCGCGTTGCTGGAGGAACATGGACTGGACGCGCAAGATGTCCCGGCTTCCGGCAAGAGTGGGCGCTTGCTGAAAGAAGATGTGCTCGCACATCTTTCACAGCTTTCCGCTGAGGATGCCGCCCCAGAAGTGACTAAGCCCCCGCAGGCCGCTGGCTTTGCTGAAGCCTCTCTGGAGGTAGGGGGGCCCAGTAGCGAGCGCATTGAAAAGCGAGTGCCGATGAGCCGCATGCGGGCACGCATTGCTGAGCGTTTGCTTGGTGCCACTCAGCAAACGGCCATGTTAACCACGTTCAACGAAGTTAACATGGCGCCCCTTATGAAGCTGCGAAAACAGTATCGAGATCAGTTTGAGGCAGTTCACAACGGCACTCGACTTGGTTTCATGGGATTTTTTGTACGCGCCGCTTGTGAGGCACTGAAGCGTTTCCCAGCAGTCAATGCGTCTATTGACGGTAATGATGTGGTTTATCACGGGTATCAGGATATTGGTGTCGCGGTGTCGGTAGAGGAAGGCTTGGTGGTGCCTATTCTGCGTGATGCAGATTTCATGAGTATCGCCGATATCGAGGCGGCGATTTACGACCTGGGAATGAAGGCGCGAGATAAAAAGTTAACGATTGAAGAGATGACGGGCGGCACATTTACCGTGTCAAATGGTGGGGTTTTCGGATCGCTCCTGTCCACGCCGATATTAAACCCACCTCAAACAGGGATTATGGGGATGCATACGATACAAGAACGCCCCATCGCCATGAATGGCGAAGTGGTGATTCAGCCGATGATGTATCTAGCTTTGTCGTATGACCATCGCCTGGTGGATGGAAAAACGGCCGTCCAGTTCTTGGTCACGATAAAAGGTTTGATAGAGGATCCGGCCAGAATCCTACTTCAACTGTGATTGCGGAGGTAAACGTGTCTACTCATTTTGATGTCATTGTTATCGGGTCGGGGCCTGCCGGTTATGTCTGCGCCATTAAGTGTGCGCAGCTTGGAATGTCGACAGCTGTCATAGAGCAGGCGGTAGACGCAAAGGGGCAGCCTGAGTTGGGCGGCACCTGTTTAAACGTAGGGTGTATCCCCTCTAAGGCGTTGCTTGATAGTTCACATCGCTACGCCGAGGCCACGTCGCACATGGCCGAACACGGCATCTCCGTATCCGAAGTGTCGCTGAATATTGCGGATATGATGGCGCGCAAACAGAAAATTGTTTCGCAATTAACCGGCGGTGTTTCAGGTTTGCTGAAGCACAATGGCGTGAAAGTTATTACCGGCGACGCGACGCTCGGTGCGAGTCGACAGGTTGAAGTGACGGCTGACGATGCACAGAAACTGATCTACACCGCAGATAACGTGGTGCTGGCGGCAGGTTCAGAGCCTATTGATATTCCTCCCGCCCCAGTGGATGGTGACCGGATTGTGGATTCTACGGGCGCGCTCTGCTTCGATGCAGTGCCGGAGCGCTTGGGTGTTATTGGGGCGGGCGTCATCGGCCTGGAGTTGGGGAGCGTCTGGGCGCGCCTAGGTTCCGAAGTGGTGGTTCTTGAGGCCATGGACACGTTCTTGCCCAACATGGACGAGCAGATTGCCAAGGACGCTGCAAAAATATTTACCAAGCAGGGACTCGACATTCGGCTGGGGGCGAGGATGACCGGGAGCGAGGTATTGGATTCTGGAGTTACCGTCGCCTATTCTCACGATGGTGCAGATCATTCCGAGACTTTCGACAAGCTAATAGTGGCGGTGGGCAGACGACCTCGTACCAACAAGCTGTTTTCAGCGGATTCAGGGGTGTCTGTTGATGAACGGGGCTTTGTTTTTGTGAACGAGTATTGCGCCACCGAGGCACCGGGTGTCTGGGCGATTGGCGACATCGTCAGAGGGCCCATGCTCGCGCACAAGGGTTCCGAGGAGGGCGTAATGGTGGCAGAGCGTATCCATGGCAAGGCAGCGCAACTGAATTACGAGGTGGTTCCCTCCATCATTTACACTCATCCGGAGGTTGCGGCGGTAGGAAAGACAGAGCAGGAGCTTCGCCTTGAGGGGACTCAAATCAAGGTCGGTACTTTCCCCTTTGCTGCGATTGGCCGCGCTCAGGCGTCGGGAGAAACCGATGGGTTGGTGAAAATCATCGCAGATGCAGATTCCGATCAAATTTTGGGCGCTCATGTTGTGGGGCCCTCGGCCGCTGATCTGGTCCAGCAAATTGTGATCGCTATGGAAATGGCCGCCAGCACTGAAGATTTGCAATTGATGGTTTTTGGACATCCCACGATGTCAGAGGCCGTGCACGAAGCAGCGCTAGCGGTGGACAGCCGGGCCATTCACATGGTGAATCGGCCCAAGCGCTAGTAGTTTTATGGCAGGCCTCCTCGAGCGTCCGGCATCGAGGAGGAGAGAAGTGTGCCGGACTCAGCTGAGAGGAAAGCATGAATCTGCACGAGTATCAGGGGAAAGCGTTGTTCGCCGAGTATGGTTTGCCAGTATCGACCGGGCATGCGGTCGAGTCGGCTGAGGCCGCAGTGAAAGCGGCTCACGAAATAGGTGGTCAGAGGTGGGTTGTGAAGGCGCAGGTTCATGCAGGTGGTCGCGGCAAAGCGGGGGGCGTCAAGTTGGTAGAGTCCCCAGAGGCAGCGGGTGAATTTGCTGCTCAATGGTTGGGTGAGCGCTTGGTGACTTATCAGACGGACGCTTCTGGGCAACCAGTGTCGCGAATTTTAGTGGAGTACTGCACCGATATTGCCGAGGAGTTGTATTTGGGAGCGGTAGTGGACCGAGCCAGCCGGAGAATCGTCTTTATGGCCTCTACCGAGGGCGGTGTTGAGATTGAAAAAGTCGCCCACGAGACACCGGAGAAAATACTGAGGGCAGAAATTGATCCGATGGTAGGTGCGCAGCCTTATCAAGGCCGCGATCTGGCCTTTCAATTGGGCCTCGCTGGCCCGCAGATCCGACAGTTCGTCGATATTTTCATGGGTCTCGCCAAGTTATTTGCAGAAAAAGACTTGGCGTTGATTGAGGTTAATCCGCTTGTCATCACCGAAGAGGGCAATCTGCATTGTCTGGATGCCAAGGTCGTAGCGGACTCCAATGCGTTATACCGGCATCCGGACTTAGCAGCTATGCACGACCCCACCCAGGACGATGAGCGGGAAGCGCATGCCGCCCAATGGGACCTTAACTATGTTGCGTTAGATGGCAATATTGGCTGCATGGTGAACGGAGCAGGTCTGGCCATGGGTACTATGGATATCGTCAAGTTGCATGGCGGTGCTCCTGCCAACTTCCTCGATGTCGGAGGTGGCGCCACTAAAGAGCGCGTCACGGAGGCGTTTAAAATCATCCTTTCTGACAAGAACGTGCGAGCAGTGTTGATCAACATATTTGGCGGCATTGTGCGTTGTGACTTAATTGCCGAAGGGGTTATTGGTGCAGTTGAGGAAGTGGGTGTCGGAGTCCCCGTCGTGGTTCGCTTGGAAGGGAACAACGCACTGCGGGGGCGAGAGATATTGGCAGCGAGTGGTTTGAATATTGAGGCGGCAGAGGGCTTGGCAGATGCGGCTCAGAAAGTGGTCGCTGCTGCGGGGGAGCGCTCATGAGTATTCTGATCAATGCCGATACCCGAGTGATTTGTCAGGGGTTCACTGGTTCGCAGGGGACCTTTCATTCCGAGCAAGCCATCGCTTACGGCACTAAGATGGTGGGGGGGGTTACTCCCGGCAAGGGAGGACAGATTCATCTTGATTTGCCCGTTTTTAATACGGTCTCAGAGGCGGTGGCGCAGACCGGGGCGGACGCTTCTGTTATCTACGTGCCTGCTGCCTTCTGCAAAGATTCGATCCTTGAGGCGGCTAACGCCGGGATTGGATTAATCGTATGCATTACTGAGGGTGTGCCTACGCTGGATATGCTGGAGGCCAAGGTTAAATGCGATCAGCTCGGTGTGCGGCTGGTGGGACCAAACTGCCCGGGTGTCATCACTCCCGGGGAGAGCAAAATCGGCATTATGCCGGCTGATATTCACCTGCCAGGCCGCGTGGGGATCGTGTCTCGCTCGGGTACCTTGACATATGAGGCCGTCAAGCAAACCACCGATGTTGGATATGGCCAGTCGACCTGTGTGGGCATCGGCGGGGATCCGATCCCGGGTTCCCACTTTATTGACATCCTCGGACTATTTGAAAAAGATGATCAAACCGAGGCGATCGTAATGATCGGTGAAATAGGGGGCACAGCCGAGGAAGAGGCCGCCGAGTTTATCAAGGCCAACGTTACCAAACCCGTCGTATCATATATCGCTGGTGTGACTGCGCCGAAGGGCAAACGTATGGGCCATGCGGGCGCTATCATATCTGGTGGTAAGGGCACTGCCGATGAGAAATTTGCCGCACTCGAGGCCGCTGGCGTACGCACTGTAAGGTCACTCGCGGATATCGGAGCGGCGCTCACCGAGGTGACCGGTTGGTAGCGTTTCGAGCCTGTCTAAGCCCGCCTTGAGCGGGCTTTTTTGTGCGCCAATGTATTACTGAGAGACTTGAAATTCTCTTCAAGGCCCCCATTTCTAGCCCAACTACAAAGAAACGGACTGTGCTATGACTGCTGAAGCCACCCAGACAATGGGATTTCAAACAGAAGCAAAGCGATTGCTTCACCTCATGATCCATTCCCTCTACTCCAACAAAGAAATCTTTTTGAGAGAGCTGATATCGAACGCATCGGATGCCATCGACAAGCATCGTTTCGCAGTTATTGCCGACACCGCTCTGGCGGAATGCGCGACTGACTACCGGATTCGCGTAAACACTGACGCTGAAAAAAAGATCATTACTATCGACGACAACGGTATCGGGATGTCTCGTGATGAGGTCATTGATAATCTTGGCACAATCGCAAAATCGGGTACCGCGGCCTTTATGGAGCAACTCAGTGGAGATCAAAAGCAGGACAGTCAGCTCATTGGGCAATTTGGAGTGGGCTTCTACTCCTCTTTTATAGTCGCTGATCAGGTAGAGGTGATCACTCGCAAAGCCGGTGAAGCTGTGGCAACGCGCTGGGCATCGGCAGGAGAGGATGAATTTACGGTGTCCGAAGAAACGCGGGAGTCTTCCGGTACCACAGTCATTCTCTATCTCAAGAGCGACGCCGAGGAGTTCGCTGACAGTTGGCGAGTGCGTTCAGTGATTAAAAAATACTCTGATCACATCTCAGTGCCGGTGATGATGCTCGAGGAGCAGTCTGGTGAGGCTGAGGACGACGAGGGCGCAGAGCAGGCACCGCCCGAGTGGACGCCTGTTAATGAGGCGAAAGCGCTTTGGACCCGCAGTCGTTCGGACATCTCCGACGACGAGTATCAGGCATTTTACAAGCACGTCTCTCACGACTTTGAAGATCCCCTGAGCTGGAGCCATAACGCGGTAGAAGGAAAACTGGAGTACACGTCCCTATTGTTTATCCCGCGCAGAGCACCCTTTGACCTTTGGCATCGCGAGGGTGCGCGTGGGCTCAAGTTGTACGTGCAGCGCACGTTTATCATGGATGAAGCAGAGCAGTTTCTGCCGATGTATCTCCGTTTTGTCAAAGGCGTATTGGATTCCAATGATCTGCCACTAAATGTATCGCGGGAGATCCTGCAGCAGAATCAGCAGGTAGATTCTATTCGGGGTGCACTGACTAAAAGAGTGCTGGATATGCTATCGAAAATGGCGTCCAAGCAGCCTGAGGACTATGAGCAGTTTTGGGATACTTTTGGGGTGGTCTTGAAAGAAGGGCCGGCCGAGGACTTCACCAATCGAGAGAAAATCTCATCGCTATTGAGGTTTGCAACGACAAGAGATGACGCTGCGACGCAGCGCGTGTCTCTTGCGCAATATGTCGAAGCCATGACGGAGGGTCAAAAGTCTATTTACTACGTTGTGGCTGAAAATCATGCGACAGCGAAGAACAGTCCTCATATTGAGGCCTTGCGACATAAAGGTATTGAGGTACTGCTACTGTCCGACAAAGTGGACGAGTGGCTGATGAGTCATCTTGGTGAATTCGATGGCAAGCCGCTGCGGGATTGTGCCAAAGGTGAGTGGGACGGAGAGGATAGCGACGAGAGCGCTAAAGAGGCCCTCGAAGCCGCCGAAAAGGCGAGCGAGTCGCTGATCGAGCGAATGCAAGGCGTTCTTAGCCATCGGGTCGATGCAGTTCGCCCGACGGTAAGATTAACCTCTTCCCCCGCCTGTTTGACGGTTGCGGAACATGAAATGGGTGCTCAAATGCGAAAAATCATGGAGGCGGCGGGTCAGGAAATGCCCAGCAGCAAGCCAACCATGGAAATCAACATAGAGCATCCATTGCTCAAGCGGCTTGATCAAGAGGCTGATGAGGATCGGTTCGCTGATCTCGCGCAAATATTGCTGGACCAGGCAGTTCTCGCCGAGGGTTCTGCCCTCGAGGATCCCGCGACGTATGTTTCCCGCTTAAATAAGCTGTTGGTGGAGATGAGCGCACACTAGCGTGATTGTGACGGTTTGGCGCCATGCTGAGGCAGGTATGGCCGCCAGTGATGCTTTTCGACCGATTACGCCAAAAGGGAGAGAGGCACTGCAGGTATCAGGCAGCCATTTCGTTCGGTGGCTCGAGAAAGCAAGTATAGGCTCGGTCACATCACTACTTTATAGCCCCTATTTGCGCACGAGGGAGTCGGCCGAAATACTGAGAGCGCTGTGTCATCCTGCCCGCGCTTTGGTAGAGAAGCGGCTGGCTCCTGGCTCAGATTTCGACGATGTTGCTCAGCTTGTCGTCACTGAAGAGCGTCACTTACTGCTGGTATCCCACCATCCGCTGGTGTCAGCGCTCGTCGCCTTTTGGTGCGATGACACTACCCTCGCGCCCTTGTCGCCCGGCGGTTTCGCCACCGTAGGGCTATTATGCCCCGAGCGCGGCGGCGCAGAGTTAATGCAGTATCGCCCCGACGCAGTATGGAGTGCGACATGAGTATCGCCGCCAGAGAAGTCTCGTTTCAGGTCGATGGTTTAACCTACTCTGGGCTCGAGTGGGGTAACGCCGATGCGCCTGTGGTGATCGCGCTCCATGGATGGCTGGACAACGCTCTTTCTTTTTCTATTTTGGCGCCGCAGCTTGCGGATCTGCGTGTGCTGGCGTTGGATTTGTCTGGTCAAGGACACAGTGATCACCGATCTCAGGATGCGACCTATCATATTTGGGACGATATCCCGCAGCTGGTGGGCATCGTTGAGCAGTTGGAAACTGGGCCGATTGGGGTTCTTGGGCATAGTAGGGGAGCGGCGATAGCGGTTCTGTTGGCTGTGGCGTTGGGGAGGCAGTGTTCTCATCTTGTTCTGCTCGATGGCTTATTGCCCTCTCCCCTTAGCGAGGACTCGGCACCTGAGCAATTTGTGCGCGCCCAGCAAGATAAGCGAGATGGCAAGAAATATCGGTCGCGTATTTTTTCGAATACCGATGAATTTATTGCCGCAAGGCGAAAGTGGGGGTTCTCCGAAGAGAGCGCGCGAATACTGGCACCCAGAGCGCTACGTGCCAGCGCCGACGCCACGCTGTTTGAGCTGACCCACGACCCTCGTTTAAACCACGCCTCTGCAATCAAGCTAACGGAGGGAATGTGCCGCGCGCTGTACGCCAGTGTGAGTGCCAAAGCTTTGGCGCTGGTCGCAGAGGATGGGCTATTTCTCCGCGTCGGGGCCGAAGCAGTGGATCAGGCAGTAGATGCCATGATCGATTGCCAAGTGGCGCACGTTCGAGGGGGCCATCATACTCATATGGAAGAGGGCAGCGAGGCCATGGCGGAGCACATCAGCCGATTTTTTTCATAACGCTGCTCAATAGCGCCGAGCCATAAGGGTGCTGCTGTGTGCCCGGTCGCTGCGTTAACGTGCCCTGATGAGATTGAGATTAACGGGTGGCTAACTCAGAAATTCGGCCCGTGACGCAGGGTCAGATTTGAATACCCCTCCGAGGGACGTTGTTCTCGTGCTGCTATTACCGTCTTTAACTCCTCGTGCCTTGACGCAGTAGTGGACCGCATTAATGGTCACGGCGACATCTTCCGTGCCGAGCAGCGTTTGCATCGCTACAAGCACCTGTTGTGTCAGCCGTTCCTGCACTTGTGGTCGTTGAGAGAAGAATCTTACTAGTCGGTTAATTTTGCTCAGACCAATAACGGTGTCCTTCGGAATGTAAGCGACTTTCGCAGAGCCATCGATTGTTACGAAGTGGTGCTCGCAGGTGCTCGTCAGATCTATGTTCTCGACACAGACCATCTCCTCAACGTTCATTTTGTTTTCAATGAGCGTGATCTTGGGAAATTGCGCGTAATCCAAGCCGCCAAAGATTTCGTCAACGTACATTTTGGCGATGCGATGGGGCGTTTCTTCGAGACTGTCATCCCGCAGATCGAGTCCAAGAGATTCCATAATTTCGGTAAAGGCGTCTCTGATCTTCGAATAGCGTTGGTCCCTCGACAGCTCGTTGCTGGTCATAGGGGTTTCCAAACCTCGCCTTAATAGCGCGCCACGAACAGCAATGGCCTCGGGCGTCAGCGAGCCAGGCAGTGTTGTGGGAGTTCTTGTCTGTAATGGGTTAATCGACATAGATACCTCTTCTGGGTTCGTTACGCTGCACTTACTTTCTACTGTGACAGTGGCCACTTAGATTGCATCGTGGCACGAATAACCTGCATCACCTCGGTTTGCCGGGAATCGAATCGGCACTGATCCTGCGGCCTCACAATTGAACATTAATCATATCCACTCCTGCTCGATGCCCTGCTGAGGGCCGGATTTCCGAGAAAACAGAGTGTCTGTTGCCGATGAATATAATCCCGCTGGGTAAGGTGTATATAATTAAGGGTATCATGGCGCGTCAATTATTCTAGACACTCATATGGAAACTTTTGGTGCTGCGCTAAGTGAGGTCGTGGAAAGCTTGACGACGGCTAATGTATTTTGTGGCCATGGATATGAGTCTATCCACGATGAGGCGGTAGCCCTGGTCTTAGGGGCGGCCCGGTTGCCTCCGGAGCAGACGCGTGATCTTTTGGCGGATCCGTTTCCTAAGCGGGCGGTGGCGCGCTTGAGTGAATTGCTGAGAGGGCGCTGCGAAGAACGGGTGCCACTGGCTTACCTGCTAGGAGAGGCTTGGCTGGCAGGTCTTTGTTTTAACTGTGATGACCGAGCGTTAGTACCGAGATCGCCCATTGCACAGGTATTGGTGGAGGGGTGTCGACCCTGGTGGCCCCCACAGGTGGCTCCGCGTACCGTGGTGGACCTGTGTTGTGGCGGTGGCAGCTTGGGAATTATTGCGGCGCATGTATTCACTTCGTCCGTCGTGTTGCTCAGCGATATTGACCAGCGTGCGCTATCGCTGGCACATGAAAACATACAGCGGTGTGCTCCCAATGGACGAGTCCATTGCATAATGGCCGATCTTCTGACTCCGCTTGCGCCGAAAAGCATTGATTTGATTTTGGCAAATCCGCCCTACGTCTCGACGATCGAAATGCACCAGCTACCCCCGGAATATCGGTATGAACCATATGGCGCCTTGCAGGCGGACGAGGAGGGGGTCGCATTGGCGGTAGACCTCTTGCGGGATGCCACGCGAGTGCTGTCAGACAACGGACTACTAATTCTGGAGGTGGGAGAAAGTGTTGAAGCTCTGGAGCGTCGCTTGCCAAAAGTACCCTTTACCTGGATAGACCTGCCTAGCGGCGGTGCGGGTGTGGCGGCCGTAAGTGCGCAGGAATTACGGGACTGGAGTGCGGCTGGCGACCTATAATTGGGATTAGGAGGCGCGAATGTCTGGTAACTCGTTTGGTAAGCTGTTTACGGTGACAACCTTTGGTGAAAGCCATGGTCCAGCGCTGGGCTGCGTTATTGACGGCTGTCCCCCAGGAATGCCACTGCAAGCCTCAGATTTGCAACATGACTTGAATCGTCGTAAGCCAGGCCAGTCGCGTTATACAACGCAGCGTAAAGAAGACGATGCGGTACAGATTTTGTCAGGCGTATTTGAGGGCTTCACGACGGGCACGCCAATTGGGTTGCTAGTTCATAACGAAGACCAAAAATCAAAAGATTATAGCAAAATCAAGGATTTATACAGGCCTGCTCATGCTGACTATACCTATGATGCCAAGTATGGGCTGCGTGATTATCGCGGCGGCGGTCGATCCTCTGCCCGAGAAACCACTATGCGGGTGGCGGCTGGGGCAATTGCCAAGAAGTGGTTATCGGAGCGTTATGGCGTGCAAATTCGGGGGTACCTGAGTGCCTTGGGACCATTGCTCGCTCAGCAGCACGATTGGGAGCTGGTAGAGCAGAACCCATTTTTCTGCGGCGACGCCAACCTGATCCCACAGTTGGAAACTTACATGCAAGAGCTCATCAAGCAGGGGGATTCCGTGGGTGCACGCATCAATATTGTGGCGGAGCATGTGCCCGCCGGGTGGGGCGAGCCTGTTTTTGATCGCCTCGATGCCGACATAGCGCACGCCATGATGGGTATCAATGCCGTAAAGGGTGTTGAGGTAGGGGATGGTTTCGACGCGGTATCGCAATTGGGTAGCGAGCATCGAGATGAGATTTCTCCAGACGGATTTTTGAGTAATCATTCGGGCGGCACGCTGGGCGGTATTTCCTCGGGTCAGCCGCTTCGAGTCAGTATTGCGTTAAAACCCACTTCAAGCATACGTATTCCAGGCCAGACGATTACTGCCTCAGGTGATTCGGCAGAGGTTGTCACCACCGGCCGCCATGACCCTTGTGTTGGTATTCGCGCCACCCCGATTGCTGAAGCCATGCTGGCTTTGGTCTTGATCGACCACGCGCTGAGACACCGAGGACAAAATGGGGATGTTGCGCCGGTGGCTGTGCCGGCAGCACGCAACGCACCCGTTTGATGATTCGAAGAAGCCGGGCTCGCACGGTCGTACTGGCCACGGCGGCATGCGCTGCACTATTTTGGGGTGCTGTCGATATTGTGGGTGTGTCACCGGAGCGCTTGTGGACGCACTTTTTTTGGGTAAGCCTTGGGGTCGCCGTTGTCGTCGCGGTTGCGGCGTTGGCCGGTTGGTGTCTCAGCCGGTTAAAAGGGCGCCGCTGAGCCGTATCCTTTAGGAGCTGGAAGCGCATCAAAAGCGGTTATAGTCATGACTAGACGATTTTATCAGGAGTAGAAGAATGACCAGATTGACAGTAATAGTGGCAGCTATGCTGCTTCTGCTCAGCGGGATGGTGCGGGCAGAACTCGGGTGGGATGCCGCACTGGCGGGTGAGCATCGCTCTGAGCAAAACAAGGCTAGAGACTTCTATCGTCATCCGCGAGAGACGCTATCTTTTTTCGGTCTCGAAGCGGGGATGACGGTGATGGAGGTTTCACCTGGTGGGGGTTGGTATACAGAGGTGCTTGGCCCCTTAATGAAGGGCAATGGCAAGCTCATCGCCGCGCACGGGAGTCCAAATGGCGGTAACTATGCCCGGCGGTCTCTGGGAGGATTTTTAAAGAAGTTAGGGGAAAACGGTGACGTGCTGGGTGAGGTTGAAGTCAGTGTGCTACAGCCCCCCAGTGCGACCGCGCCTGCGCCCGCAGGCAGCGTCGATATGGCGTTGGCGTTTCGTAATGTCCATTCATGGTTGCGCGCCGATCAGGCCGAAATGATGTTCTCAGCAATTGCAGAGACGCTTAAACCCGGCGGAGTGTTGGGGATTGTCCAGCATCGAGGTGATGAAGGGCTTAGCGTCGATGAAATGAAGAGCAGCGCATACGTTACCGAATCAAAGGTCATCGAGTTGGCGGAGCTGGCGGGTCTGGAGTTGGACGGGCGCAGTGAGATCAACGCTAATGCAAAAGATACCAAGGACTATCCGCAAGGTGTGTGGACGCTGCCGCCCACCCTGACTGAAGGTGATGTTGATCGCGCGCGCTTTGTATCCATCGGCGAGAGTGATCGAATGACGCTGAGATTCGTAAAGCCCGCGGAGTAATGTTGTGGACGATTCCGCGCCGCAGGAAACAATTGATGCGGTCGGCCTCAAGTGTCCGGAACCCCTGATGTTGTTGCACGCAGCGATGCGACGACTCGAGCCGGGGCAGGAGGTGGTGTTACATGCGACTGACCCCTCGACCGAGCGAGATGTTGCTAACTTCTGCGAGTTTTTGGGGCACGCCTTATTGCTTTCGCATCAAGACGGGGAGCAATTTCGGTATCACATTCGTAAGGCGATCAGCTAGTTTTCTCAATGGGCGTATCCGGGGCTGCAACCAGCGCAGGCGTCATTGTCGAGCTTTTCAATGCGTGCTTTGGGATCAATGAGGCGACCTTCTTAGTGGGTGGTGCGAGGGAGCCTTTTTATGAGCCCGGTAACGTCGCGCATATTCATTTTCGTGAAGATTTCATGCGCAGCGCTTTGCACGAGGTAGCGCATTGGTGTGTAGCGGGTAAGCGCAGGCACCAGTTGCCCGACTATGGCTACTGGTACGCACCAGACGGGCGGTCTGAAGCGCAGCAATCTGCCTTTTTCTCTGTCGAGGCTCGGCCCCAAGCGATTGAGTCGATATTTTGTGATGCCTGCGGTGTGGCTTTCGCACCCAGTGTCGACAATGTCGAGGGTGGCGTGACAGATACCGAACTTGAGGTTTTTGTGACGCGCATTACGTATTGGCGATCACGTTTCTTGAAGGAAGGTTTGCCCTCGCGTGCAGAGCAATTTCGTCAGGCCTTGAATCGTGAGTTTGCCGGTATACATGTCGAGAAGGTAACGGGTAGCGCATGAAGTCCGAGCTCAGAAAGATGCGTTGGGTGTTGGACGAGGGGATTCCGATAACCCCCGCGCTCAGGCACCTTCTGGGCGAAGTGCAGGTGCTAAGCGGGCGTGACATCAACTCCATGGCGATAAGCGACGCCGAGGTCTTGTTAGTGAGATCAATCACTCGGGTGGACGCCAAACTACTGCAGAACAGCCAGGTTCGCTTTGTGGGCTCGGCTACCGCTGGTAAGGACCATCTTGATGTAGAAGCGCTGGCGCAATCGGATATTGCTTGGTCTGCCGCCCCCGGTTCCAATGCTGTTGCCGTTGTGGAATACGTGCTGTCGGCGATAGCGCTGAGTGGGTTCTTGGCGCCGCTGCTGAATGGTCTGCCTGTCGGTATTGTGGGCCTTGGAGAGATAGGTGGTCGACTGGCAAACCGGTTGCTGCAGTTGGGGTGTTCGGTGGTGGCCCATGATCCTTTTATCAGGGATTGGCCAATTAATATTACTCGAGTGAGTCTTAATGAAGCGTTGTGTCAACCAATAGTGTCGTTACATGCCAGTCTGCACGACCAAGGTCCTCACGCTTCGAGTGGCCTTTTGAACCTCAAAAATGCCGAGTGTGCGGTGCAGGCCGCAGAGCGGCGCGGTATGGGTCTGTTTATCAATGCTGCGCGCGGAGAACTAATAACATCGGAGGCGCTGACACAGCTGTTAGACAGCCCATTGACAGTGATTTTGGATACCTGGCCCGGTGAGCCCCTGTTATCAGCTGCAGTGTTGTCGGACACGGATTGGGTGTCGCCGCATATCGCCGGACACTCGCTAGATGCGAAAGCGCGCGGAAGCAATATATTGGCTCGGGCGTTGGCGTGCTGGGCTGGCGAGGATCTCAAAGATCTGCTGTCGCCAGGTTCGTCTGAGATACTACCCGCAGAGCAAGTTATAGAGGATCAGGGCGCGGCGTGTGATGCCGTCGACTGGGCAACAACGTTCTTAAAAAACCAAGGCACACTGGCGCGCGAAGATGCGCGTATTCGTGAGGTTGGCTTGGGTGCTCTTAATGCGGGTGAATTCGATAAACTGCGAAAAACGTATCGACAGCCCTCAGAATGGTCAGGGCGAACGATTAGAATACAGACCGGCTCACCTGAGCTCGGAGAAATGGCGAGTCGCTTGGGTATGAGAGTGATGGAATAGGCAGGTAATAATGACGGATGAGAAGGACGAGGCAGCGTGGCGAGAGCAACTGACGCCCGAGGAGTATTATGTGCTGCGAGAAAAAGGTACTGAGAGGGCGTTCACGGGTGAGTATTGGAATGTTTGGGAGGACGGTACTTATCGTTGTCGTGGTTGCGGCGAAACGCTTTTTAGGTCGAACACAAAATTTGATGCCGGGTGTGGCTGGCCGAGCTTTGACCGACCCGCGATTGAGGGGGTAGTTGTGGAAAGCCGCGACACCAGCCATGGCATGGTTCGGACCGAGGTCCTCTGCCAGCGTTGTGGTGGACATCTCGGGCATGTGTTCCCTGATGGGCCTACCGAAACCGGGCAACGCTATTGTATTAATAGCTTGTCTATTAAGCTGGATGACGCCAATGATGAGCCACAGTAAATCTGGTGTTAGCGCATAACGCGGCGTTTAAAGAGCAAGAGAAATTGAGCGGGAAGCGAGGTTCGAACTCGCGACTTCCACCTTGGCAAAGTTGCGCTCTATGAACTGAGCGACAGCCAATAAAATGACGCATCACCCTCGATCGTCATACGACGCATGCAGCGGTGTTCAGGACAATAATCTTTGACAACGTAGAGCCGGGTGCAGCGTTTATCCCACACGGCAACGATCCCCTTTTTCCAGCGCATTCGCCCTGATTTTCGGGAATGTCGGTGGTAGGGGTAACAGTATCTGCTGCGGCGGCGGCCGTTGGGGTGAAGAATCAATCAGGGAAAGATTCTGGGAGAGGGTTTTGCTGGCTGTCTGCCGTAGCGATCCAAATTCACTGCCGGAAGACAGAAACTTCATTTCCACAACCCTCTTAATTAATCGCCATCCGTGGCGGTGAGTCATCCTTGATGTGACCAGTATCGGGAGAGGGAGAAAAAATAGATTTGCGGGTTACGCCAACCGTTTGACCGGATGCGCCATAAAAAAAGGAGCCAATACAGGCCCCTTTGTCTAACACGGAAGTTACACAGCAGCCCTCCTACGTGACTGCTGTCATGAACTAGTGTGCCTAGTTCGCTGATGATGACCAAGGTCATAGGCCGTAGGGTCGTAAAAGCCTGTTGTTGGGACAAATGACGGCGCAGGGATGCGGTAGGGCATAATCCCGGGAAATTAAGGTTTCAACGAATCTTACTGGAGTATCGCCAAGCGAAACTCAGCAGCAAGCCGGCGAGGAATAACAGATAGGGAAAAGGCAAAGAGGGGACAGGTTGTGGTGGCAGAGCCTTGAGTCTCAGATGCAATGTCGATTCTTTCTGAATGTTGTAGTCCAGAAGACTTCTTCCGTCTTCTAACTCTTTTCCTGCGAAGATTAAAGTCTGGCGATCCGGCGCTATGCCCTCCTTGTCTTGAATTTTCGCCTTGACGTTTTCAATGCTTTCTGTCGGCTCAACTTCCAGAGTTATGGTTTTTCCAGTCAATGTCTTAACGAAAATCTGCATCGCTA
>Ga0209374_1000265_pt1 | contig 61481 bp, 52 predicted proteins | sample SaaInlLV_DNA_10m_FD_184683 | JGI IMG/M metagenome (GOLD analysis project Ga0209374, IMG submission 184683) | Marine microbial communities from expanding oxygen minimum zones in the Saanich Inlet - SI075_LV_DNA_10m (SPAdes) (version 2) | ecosystem: Environmental > Aquatic > Marine > Unclassified ... | reverse complement strand
GCGCGAACCTCCCCGCGATCGATCTTCACGAGACCCGACTTGATTTCAGTCACCCGAGTCGATGCCACGCATTCAACGCCCCGAGCTGCGAGGGATGCCGCAAGGCCCCGAACCAGTCGGGCGGGGTGAATTGCCGCGCAGTGAGGGGTAAACAGTGCGCCAAAGTTCTGCTGCGTCTGAACCCGCTGCTGAGCCTCGCCTGCCGGTAACCAAGCATAATCATCTTCTGAAAATCCAAGTTCCCGAAGGTGCTGAAGTTCTGCTTGTAACTGCGGCACGTGAAAGGCTTGGGTCGCAACGGTTAAGTTGCCGCCTTTTTTGAAATGGCAATCAATGTCGAGGGTTTTGGTGACCTGCCCGATTTCATCAACCGTCGCCTGCATGGCGCGCGCGAGTGCCAACCCCGAACCTCGGCTTTCGGGTCGTGCGAGGAGCGTCTCAACCCCATGCGCAGTCCCCATGCACCAGCCGCCATTGCGACCACTGGCACCAAAGCCAAAAGTTTCTGCTTCGAGTACCGCTATCTTCAAGGAGGGATTCAATTCACTCAAATAATACGCCGTCCAAAGACCGGTATAGCCGCCGCCAATGATTGCGACGTCGACCGCTGCCGGCAGCGGCGTCGGCGCTTCCTGCACATAGGGCGCATCGAGGCTATCAAACCAATAACTACCGTTGTGTGTCATAGCCCCCTGCCGCCTTTACTGCTTTGAGACGCTCCGCACGAAAAGCTGGTTACCTTGAGCACCGAAGCAAACCTTCGCCTTATTTTCGGTGGACAATAACCGGCAAATCGGAGTAACCCTTTACAAAGTTAGAATTCACATGGGTAGGCTCCCCAACGACCTCCACCCGCTCAAAACGATTCACGATTTCTTCCCAAAGCACTCGAAGCTGCATTTCTGCCAATCGATTGCCCATGCAGCGATGAATACCAAACCCAAAACTCAACTGTTGACGCGCTTTCGGCCGGTCAATCCAAAACCGGTCGGCCTCATCGATCATGCTGCTATCGCGATTTCCAGAGACATACCACATCAACACGCGATCCCCTTCTGGGATCAACTTATCGCCCAACTTGACATCCCGAGTTGTGGTGCGCCGCATATAGGCCAGTGGTGTTTGATAGCGAATAATCTCGGGCACCATATTCGGAATCAGGCCTGGATTCGCCATGAGCTTTTGATATTCGTCTGGAAACTGATTCAAAAACCGGACACCCCCTGAGATCGAATTTCGCGTTGTGTCATTGCCACCAACAATCAACAAAATCAAGTTCCCAAGATATTCCATTGGGCCCATATTTTTCGTGGACTCGCCGTGCGCAAGCATTGAGACCAAATCCCCAGCCGGCGGTTGGTTCACACGTTGATTCCAAAGCTCTGTGAAATAACCCAGGCATTCGCCTAGCTCCTCACGACGCTGCTCTTCACTATCGACAATGCCAGAGGTCTCGTCTGCCGTTGCAACATCACTCCATCGGGTTAACTTGCGCCGATCCTCAAACGGAAAATCGAACAGCGTCGCAAGCATTTGCGTCGTTAATTCGATCGACACCAAATCGACCCAATTGAACGTTTCCCCTACAGGCAAATCATCTAAAATTTTCTGGACGCGACCTCGAATGGTACCTTCCATGACCGCAAGATTTCTCGGCGCAACCGCCCCATTGACTTCTCGACGCTGCTGATCGTGCCTTGGCGGGTCCATTGCGATAAACATCGGCAGCGGAAAATCTTCTTCTTGATCGGTGACCACGATCGAGCCTTCTGAAGAGAAACTATCGTGGTCCGTATCAACTGCCATAATGTCCTGATACTTGGTGACATTCCAAACAGTTCCAATCTCCTCAACTTCCTGACGATAAACTGGATCTTCTGCCCGCAAACGCTCGAACACTTTGACATGATAATCATCATGAAATAGGTCTGGCAGCTGCAGATCTAACTCGTTCAATGCAGCTGAATCAGGATCGGGTCTTAACGGCGATTTCAGGGCTTCGCTCATCACATTTTTCCTTCTGAATTTGCTTTAAAGTCTTCTCTTTGTACCACAAAATCAACCCCCAGCGGCATGACTCGAGAAGTTTCAGAATCTGTTGTATGGTTGAGTTCACTACTCTAAATTGAAACCGTGATGACTCAAACTTACACCACTATTAAATTTACGATCATTGAAGCCGTCGCCACCATCACCTTGTCACGACCAGATGCCGCTAATGCAATGAATCCGGTCATGGCAAGAGAACTCAACCTGGCAGCCATTCAATGCGAAGAGCATCAAGATTTGCGTGCTGTCTTGATTAACTCCGAAGGCAAACTCTTTTGCGCCGGCGGTGACATTAGCGAGTTTGCGGCTGCAGGAAGCCAAGTCGGGGCTTTAATTCGAGAAATGGCCGGCGATTTACATCTGGCAATTAGTCGACTCACACGACTAAAAGCCCCAGTCGTTGCTGCCATTCAAGGCACCGCCGCGGGTGCAGGATTCAGCCTTGCCATTGCTGCCGATATTAGCATCGCCGCTGACACGGCCAAATTCACAATGGCCTATACCAATGGCGGACTATCGCCAGATGGTAGCTCCACTTATTTTTTGCCGAGAAGGATTGGCGATCGGCGTGCCCGAGAACTCATGCTTACAAACCGAATTCTAACCGCTCAAGAAGCCGCGGACTGGGGCGTTATCAATCAAGCCGTTCCCGCTGAGACCCTTGACCAAACCGTTCAGCAACTCATGAAAACCTTTAAGCAAGGCCCGACCTTGGCCTTTGGTGCGGTGAAAGCCCTATTGAACGACAGCTTTAATAATGGCTTAGAAACTCAGATGGAACTTGAAACCCGCGCCATAGCCGATTGCTCGATGACCCAAGATGGACAAGAAGGTCTGCATGCGTTCTTAGAAAAACGCCAAGCGAATTTTATTGGCAGCTAAGTTGTTTGGCGCCAATAAAAGCGACCTCTTACAGAGGTTCGCTAAAGCCCATGCGCTTTAACACTGCAACAAAAGCGCCTCGTACTCAATTTCAATCAAATGCAGTCCTTTAGCCTTCGCTTTGGCGCTGAGTTTTTCTGGCTGTGGCAGGGCAAGCGCTGCTTGGATTCCTGCCGCATCAAGATTCTTCCGACCCACCTCAAACAAGCTGCCAACGATATAACGAACCATATACTTTAAGAATCCATTGCCCTTGATTTCAAAACAATAGACCGCACTGCCGAACCCAGCCTCCGGTGTTTTGAATAACTCAAGGCTTGCAACCGTGCGAATTGGCGATTTACCACTGACATCACGCACTGAAAAGGCCGAAAAATCATGCTCGCCAACGAACACATCACAGGCCGCTCGCATACTTTGAATACCGGGTTCCCCGACGCCATCGGTTTGCCTTGACGACGATAACGGCACATGGGCAACGAGGTCCCCAAGCAAAGGTGCGCATAGCGCATCGATCGTAAAATAGTAACGATACGTTTTGCTCAATGCCTGTCGATTGGGATTAAAATCAGGCGCACAGCGGGCGCTCGCTATGATTCGAATATCTCGCGGTAACAGAGAATTCATGCCCCATTGGAGCTTGTCTGGCGCAATCTGCAAAGGTGTCGTCAATTTGGCGACTTGGCCCAAGGCATGCACACCCGCATCGGTTCGACTTGCGCCGGCAACACGGCAGGTCTCGTATTTGCTGATTTTTCTAAGCGCTTTCAGGATTTCAAATTGGACGGTGGGTTTCTCACCGGCATCGCCAAGATACTGCCAGCCATAGTAGTCGCTGCCCTTGTAGGCAATTACGACGCGATAATGCTGCTCAGCCATCTTTTAGCCTCGTTTCAGAGCGCTTTGCCGATTGTTTTATCCGTAATGCTGCTCGAGATAACGGATAATATCCTTTGACTCATACAGCCATCGACTAGACCCGTCACCCTTAAGCAACCGCAAGCAGGGTACTTGATGGCGCCCGCCTTGCTGAATTAATTCACTCCGCCAGTGCGCATCACCTCGCGCATCGCGCAACTCGATATTCAAACCCAGCCGCCGGATTGTACGCCGAGTTTTGACGCAAAAGGGACATTGTGCAAATTGATACAGCTTTAAAGACGCCGTCAACTGATCGAGTTCCGCCTGACGCGGTGCGGAGTGGGCCGGCTTTGAAGGCCTTGTGAGCCAGTCGAGCAGGATCACAATTTGACCGAGCGGCCAGCGAAGGATACGAAACAGAGTCTTCATTGCGTTGATTTCCAGTGATGGGGTCCGGCAAGCATTGCCTTTGACTACGGGGCGGCCGCCATTATGCACCGAAAATGCGTAGGAACCCATGCCGAATTTCAGGGTTTTAAAGTATCTCTGCCAACCCTTGGCGACTGAGGACACCGACAGATCCAAAGAGCAGAATGACCAAGCTTTGACAACAAACCGATGTCTGCGCACCGTTTCTGCGCACCGTTTCTGCGCCCCTTATCTACGCAACCTTATCTGAGCACCTTTAACCAGCGAGCGTGCCTAATTCGGCGGCTGTCGCTGTTTTCCTGCGCCCGCTTAGCCGGACATTGCCGATATGTAGGTCCCCATATCGAAATAGTCTCGCCAAAGCTTTATTTTTCCGTCTTCCATCAGAAAGATACCGCAGCAAGGCAGGTCCACGTCCCCATTATGTGTCTGCGTGCGATCAATTCGCTCGCAGACCACGACATCACCCTCCCCAATGAGCGTCAAAATCTCCCAATCCGTTTTTGTCCAAGGCTTGATAAATCCGGTAATAAATTGCTGAACCGCAGCTCGACCGGTCACAGGCTTAGACGGGATATTGTGGTAGCACCCTGACTCGTGGAAATAAGACGCCAGTTCAACGGGGTCCAGCCGCGTCCACGCCTGAATAAATGCTCTTACGATCGCGACGTTTTCGTCCATTTTCGCCTCCATTTTTTTCGTTACGTTAATGGCTCAGCATGGGGCCGCGGCCTTCGCTTTGCATCCATAATTCCACTGGGTTTTAAACTCAGCAGCCAACCGCCACTGACGACTGCCACTAACCGTCGTTCTCAGGGGCAGACTGAAAAACCGGCGGTCGCTTTTGCATAAAGGCCTGAATTGCCTCGCGGGATTCATCGGTTGCCGAACACGCAATCAAGTGCTTCGCTTCCAGCGCCAAACTCGACGCCAACCCCTGCTCGAGCCCAGCCTGCAAATTCACTTTCATTAACGCTAGAGCTTGTACGGGACCATCGGCGATGCGCTGAGCAAACGCAAGGCTATCGGCACGGAAAGTTTCGCTTGGAAACACTTCATTAAAAATACCCAACCTCTGACACGTTGTCGCATCCATTCGATCAGCGTTATAAAATAGCGCTTTGGCCTGACCAAGGCCAACCAACCGCGTGAGAAACCAACTCGCACCGTAGTCGCCAGACAACCCAATATTTCGAAAGGCTGTGGTGATAAACGCGCCACTGGCGGCGACCCGCAAATCACAGGCCAACGCAATTGACAGTCCAGCACCTGCCGCGGCACCAGGTAACGCCGCGATCGTAATTTTTTTCAAATGATACAGGCGATGCGTAAGCGTCATTTGTTTTTCAGTTAAAGCCGCAACTCGATCACTTTCAACTGCTTCTGCTGCACCACCCATTTGAGAAACATCCCCACCAGCGCAAAACGCATTGCCAGCGCCAGTCAGTAGGATACAGCGAACCCGCTCATCCGCTTCCAGAGCCAGAAGCAGCGCTCTCAGCGCGGGGGTCAGAACATCACCCAAGGCATTTTTCTTCTCGGGTTTGTTGAGCGTGACGACCGCAACGCCCAAGACAAGAACACAGAGCAACTCGGTCGTTCCGGTCTCGATATCTGTTCCGCCCTTGATCAAAGTTACAGTATCTTGCGTCATTGATGGTTTCTCATAGTATCTCTCCGATGATTTCGTAGTTCATACAGACCAAAAGCACGGTTTAAAGGTGACCGACTATGACGCCGGACCAATGCATTGCAGGTGCCACAAAACCCTAGCATACTGGTCTTAATCCAGCGAGATGATAAATCGCTTTTGCCCAACTTAGCACCGATTGGAACCAGACATGGACCTAGAATTTCATTTTGATTTTGGCAGCCCGAACGCCTACCTTAGCCATCTCGTGATTCCCGAGATTGAGGTCCGCCTTGGCCAAAAAATATCTTATCAGCCGGTCTTGCTTGGCGGCATTTTCAAAGCGACCAACAACGTGTCGCCTGCGGAGTCCATGCGGGGCATTCTCAATAAACCAGACTATGCGCAGCGCGAAACGCAACGCTTCTTAAAAGCGCACGCTATCACCAGTTTCCAACAGAACCCTCACTTTCCAGTTAACACACTGATGCTTATGCGCGGCGCTGTTTTTGCTGAGAACACGGACTACTTTGAACAGTACATCAACGAGGTTTATCACCATATGTGGCATGTGCCCAAAAAGTTGGATGACCCCGACACGTTTTATGCAGCCCTGGTCGAGTCTGGTTTGCCCGCTGACGAAATCTTCACCGGGATCCAGCAGCCTGAGATCAAGGCCCGTTTGATCGCCAACACAGAAGCCTCCGTCGCTCGAGGTAATTTTGGCTCACCCACTTTTTTCGCCGGTCCTGAAATGTTTTTCGGCAAAGACAAACTTGAAGCATTTGAAGCTCACATCACAGCAGAGGCCTAAGCCTTCGCAGGGATACTGCTAACTCTGGCTCGTCCTAGGAAATGACATTAGCTAACCGCCTCAGCTAACCGCCTCACGTCGCCACACAGCTTGGCCTTCATTGGCCCTTGGGCTGCTTGGCTAGATTGCCCAATCAACGCGCCTGACGAGTGTGTTTTTGGGTCGAGTCAAGGTGGTTTTGCTTGCCTAATAGCCCCAAACCCTTACGTCGCGCCACGGGAATGCTAAACCCGACGCGCAAAAACCAGTCTAATTGATCCATAATCCTCAGCTGCCGTGACACCCAAGATGACTCATGCTACGGTTGCGTGACTGCCTAAGAGAAATTTCCTTTGTCTTCAAACCAAATTGAAACGGCCGACGAACCAACGCCCGATGACTTGTACACCTCTGATTACAAGGTTGGACAAGACAACCTCCAGGGCCTCGGACTGGATATCCACAATCCAGTTTTCCTCATCAGCAGCGTAACCATTGCCTTATTCGTTTTAATCACGCTGTTATTGCCGGACCAAGCCGCAGAACATTTCAGCGCGCTTCGTTTTTACCTCACCAAAGAGCTTGATTGGTTTTTCATGTACAGCATGAACGGTTTCTTAATTTTTTGCGTGGCGCTTGCACTATCGCCCTTAGGCCGAATCAGGATCGGCGGGCAAACCGCCGTCGCTAAATATCACCTGCTTAGCTGGGTCTCCATGCTGTTTGCCGCAGGCATTGGTATTGGGATCATGTTTTATGGCGTCTTAGAACCCATGAACCATGCCATTACCCCGCCACTCGGATTAACTGATTTGGATCCGCAAGCCAAGCGAGATCTCGCAATGGCCGCAACCATTTACCATTGGGCATTCCATCCCTGGGCCGTCTACGCGGTTGTCGGGCTATCGTTGTCCTTCTTTTGTTACAATAAAGGGTTACCGCTTTTAATCCGTTCAGCATTATATCCGCTATTTGGCGAACGTATTTGGGGCTGGCCCGGCCATATCGTGGACATTCTGGCGATCTTTGCAACCCTTTTTGGCCTTGCAACCTCCTTGGGTTATGGCGCAGAACAGGCTGCTGGCGGCCTAAACTACCTGTTTGACCTCCCAACGGGGAACTACACCAATATTTTAATCGTTGCGATCATCACTGCCCTAGCTCTGGTTTCGGTCGTGCGGGGCCTCGATGGCGGTATCAAACGGCTGAGCGAACTCAATATGATATTGGCGGTGTTGCTCGGCGGCTTTGTGCTAAGCCTGACGCCTGTTCTTGAGACGCTCGGTTTCTTCGTTCGTTATTCCATGAGTTATATCGAATACCTGCCCGTGCTCAGCAGCTGGTCGGGCCGGGACGATTTTTACTATATGCATGATTGGACGACTTTTTATTGGTCCTGGTGGATCGCTTTTTCACCCTTTGTCGGCATGTTTATCGCCCGTATTTCCTCTGGCAGAACCGTCCGAGAGTTTGTTTTTGGCGCACTGCTCGCACCGTCACTGATCTTTATGCTTTGGATGACCATATTTGGTCACACCGCCATTGTTCAGTATTTCGATGAGGATCTGTTGGCGGTTGCGGAAAGCGTCCGGAATTTTCAACCTGAGCTAACCCTGTTCATATTCCTTGAACAATTTCCCTACGCCCTTGCCACTTCAATACTCGGACTCTTTCTGGTGATTATTTTCTTTGTCACCTCGATGGACTCGGGATCACTCGTCGTTGATACCATGGCCGCCGGCGGCAAAATCAAGACTCCTCTGTTTCAAAGAGTCTTTTGGTGCGTTGCGCTGGGGATGATCGGCATTGCACTGCTGCTGGGCGGTGGCCTGTCATCAGTACAAGCATTATCGCTGGCCAGCGCCTTCCCCTTCACAATGATTATTATGTTAATGGTTGTAAGCTTGCTACTTGGATTAACGCGAGAACTTCGGCTGATCCGGGCGTCTGAGAACGCCGCCGACTCAGAGGAATCTGACCCAACAGCACGCCTTTAACCGTCTTCTTTTAGCTACGCGTTTCATTACGCGAGTCGTGAGGTGCGCGATAGATCGCTCAGGCGTTCCTGTCCGAATTACAAAGAGCAGGCTCTAGATCGAGCAGCAACGTCACCGTGTTTGCTAACTTTACCGTGTAATATCATTCGTGTACGAATCATATTGGATCCTTATAAATTCAATAATATCAATGCCTTACATATATTAGGTTGGTAAACTTGGCCTAAAGTGCATTGCTCTCTAATTTGGACTATACTTTTAACCTCCTAAATAAGAGATCTCAGTATGTTTCAAAAGAAAAAGCTGAATATTGCAATTCTTGCAGCCCTCGCTGCGACCAGCCAGCAGGCCAGCTCAGAAATCGAAGAAATTGTGGTGACTGCCACCAAAAGAGCCGTTCCCCTTCAGGATGCGCCCGTCGCGATTCAAGCGATAGGATCACGAGAGCTTGAAAATCAAAATATCCAAGAATTCTCTGACTACGTGAAGTACCTGCCCAATGTCAACGCAGGCGGGCGTGGGCCAGGTCAAAATGAAATCTACATCCGAGGCGCCGCGGTTGATGCCATTAACATCACCGTTGCTGAATCCCAGGGCTCAGCTCCCAACGTTGCCTTGTACTTAGATGAGCAGCCAGTTACCGCAGGTGGCCGAAACCTAGATGTCTATATCAGCGATATGGAACGCATTGAGGTTCTTCCTGGGCCACAGGGTACCTTGTATGGCGCAAGCTCAATGGCAGGAACGGTTCGTCTGATTACTAACAAGCCCGTAATAGACGAATTTGATGCCAGCTTTAACGGTAGTTGGTCATCAACCGCCGAAGGCGAAGACAGCAACTCAGCGGAAATCATGCTGAACTTCCCAATCATCGCCGGCAAGCTTGCCGCACGCGTTGCGCTCTATAACGATCGTCAAGGCGGCTATATCGATAACGTGGCAGGTACTTTCCAAGCGGACAATGCCATCAACCCAACCTTCCCAGGCGACAGCGTGACTTACGCGGCTGGTACGGTCTTCGCCAATGGCGATGTCGTCGGCGCTGACGGCCTCACTGTCCCCGTTCATAAGACGATTGCGAATAATGCCGGTCTCATTGAGGACGACTTTAACGATGCCCACTATGCCGGTGTTCGCCTAGGCATCAAATACCTGATCAACGATGATTGGAGCTTGATGGTTCAGCACACGGCGCAAAGCCTCTCAACCGAGGGTGTTTTTGACTACGATCCATCGATCGGCGATCTTGAAGTATCTCGATTCAGCGATGACTTCTTAGACGATCAATTCAGTCAAACCGCTTGGACCATAGAAGGCAGCGTTGGTAACCTTGACCTCGTCTATACCGGCGCCTTCCTAGATCGTGATGTCACCGCTAATATCGACTACACGGGCTACACCAATATTGGCGCCTTCATCTCGGGCTACCAATGTGAATACCTTGTAGGTGGCTTTTATAATGGTCTCGGCACGGGTTATAACACCGACTACGACCCCAGCACCTTTTACACCTTTGATCCAACCATTGGCGGCGATGCCGGCGTAATCGAATGCGGCACACCAGCCAATGCAGCACGGATTGAAAACGAAAATACGCGTTGGACGCACGAACTTCGAATTGCAACCAATTGGGATGGTCGTTTGAATATGCAGGGCGGCGTCTTCTTCGAAGATTTTGAAATCCTGCACGTTGGCGATTTCAACTATCAAGCGCCCATGGAAGCGGGCTTTTCGCCCATCGATATTCGCACAAGCGGCACCTTCGATAACTCCCAAGCGAATGCTCGGGGACTGTTAACGGACTCCTCTCAGTTTCGAAATGACAATACGCGAACCGAAGAACAAACGGCCATCTTTGGTGAAATCACTTTAGATGTAACCGACACGCTCTCGGTCGCCGTTGGCGCGCGATACTACGACCTTGATTATGGCTTTACGGGCTATGGTGCTTGGCGCTATGGCAATCGGCCCCTCTTCATTGATGACAACGATCCCACTAACGATATCCGGCCGGCACGAACAGGTGGTCGAGACTATGAGACCAACTTTGCTGAGCTTCAGCCTCTGAACGTCACCGACACCATCATGCGTTTTACCGCATCCTGGCAGCCTGAGAACTCAGACACCTTAATCTTTGCGACTTGGTCCGAAGGTTATCGTCCGCCCGGGTTCAACCGTGCTGCAGCTCAAAAAGGTGGCCAATACAACGCAGCTAACCAGAATATTCGGGATGATGGGACCAATTGTGGGAATGATGTTGCCATTAATAGCAATGCAAGCGGCTTTCCCGGCTATTGCCTACCTTATGTCTTCGAGTCTGACTCGTTAGAAAATATGGAACTGGGTTGGAAAACGACGCTGGCGGATGGCGCGGTTCGATTCAACGGCTCTATCTATAAAATAGACTGGAAAGATATTCAGGTCTCACAGTTTGATTCACAGAACATCTCGATCCTCACCCTTGTTGATAACGGCGGCGACGCCGAGATCATGGGTATTGAAGGCGATCTAGTGTGGGCCGTAAGCGATCAATTGACGCTCTATGCGGCGGCATCGTTCAACGACACCGAGCTTGTTTTTGTTGATCCTGCCTTCGATATTGTGGTTGCGGATGCTGGCTCAATGTTGCCACTCACGCCAGAGACCCAATTGAGTATGCGAGCGCGCTACGAGTGGGATGCCGGTAACGATCTTGGCGCCCACTGGCAAGTTGGTTACAAGTATGCTGATGAAGCGTTGAACTCGATTGTTGATACGGCCGATGAGCCGAACACAATGCAAGACAGTTATGGCATTGTTGATGCATCAGTTGGCGTGGAAAACTACAGCGATGGCTGGGGTGTCGAGCTCTTCGTCAGTAACCTGACCGACGAACGCGCGCAACTGCACATCAATCGCCAAGACTTCATTGAACGTGTCACGACGAACCGGCCTAGAACCATCGGTCTGCGAGTCTCTTACGACGTCAATTAAGCTTGATCGGTGCGGCGCATGGTAGAATCACGATAACTTCGCTGATTCTGACAATCTAACCATGCGCCAAAACGATGTAATTCCTGAGGCTACCCAAACAGCCAAAAAGCAGCTCGCCGCCGGAGACATCTCCGGCGCTGAGCGACTGCTCTCCCAACAACTTCAGCGCACACCGCAAGATCGTGAAACCCACTATTATTACTGCGTTTGTCTGCGCTATTTGACTCGACTATCAGACGCTCAAGGCGAGCTCGAAACACTCCTGAGCCGGTTTCCACGGTTTGCGCGCGGCTACCAAGAACTTGGCTACACCTTCAAAGCTTTGAACGATCAAGACAAAGCCTTGTCTTCATTTCGGACCGCCGTGACGCTCAATGATGCGCTGCTTGGCAGCTGGCGCGCCTTAGTCGAACTCACCAGCGTGACTTATCGTCCCACCATCTATGAGGAGGCTGTAACACAGACGCAGAATCTCGAGGGCTTACCCAAAGCTCTCCTGCAAGTTCGAGATTGGATTAATGAAGGTCGTCTTGCGCAAGCAGAACAACTCTGCCGCCAATTCCTACTAAGACACCCGAGACAGGTAGAAGGCATGCGTCTTTTGGCCTACATCGGCGTTCAAACCGAAGTATTAGATGATGCAGAAGTATTGCTGGAAAATGCCGTTCAATTTGAACCTGACAATGATCTCGCTCGTTTTGATTATATGGGTGTGTTGTACAAGCGTCAGAAATACGCAGCCTCATTTGCACAAGCTGAAAAGCTGATCGAGAAAGCGCCGGAAAATGTTCGTCATCAAACCGCCTACGCCAATCAATGCGTCGCTATCGGCCGATTTGATGAGGCCATTGCGATCTACGATCAGGTAATTCCCAAGGTCCCGGATCCCGCTGTTGTCCATCTGCTCAAGGCACACGCGCTTAAAACCATCGATCAGTCAGAACAGGCCATTGCGTCCTACCGCGCCGCCTACGAAAACAAACCCGGTTTCGGGGATGCCTTTTGGAGCCTTGCGAATCTCAAAACCTATCGCTTCACCACCCTTGAGGTCGATGCGATGATGACCTCGGTTGCCGAACCAAACTTATCGCCCGTTGATCACGTCCATCTCAATTTTGCGCTGGGAAAACACTTTGAAGACGCTAAAGATTTCGAACAAGCGTTTGCCTTTTATCAGCAGGGCAATACCCTAAAGCAAGGCCAAATCGGCTTCGATAGCGAACTGCTTAGCACGAGGCTCACGGTGCAAACGACCGTTTGCAACGAAAGATTGTTCAACCAGCGTACAGGCAGCGGCTGCCCTGCCCCCGACCCCATTTTCATCTTAGGTCTACCCCGTGCAGGATCGACCTTGCTCGAGCAAATTCTGGCCTCTCACCCACTGGTCGATGGCACCCAAGAGCTACCCAACATTGCAGCCTTTGCCTTTGAGCTCGATGGCCGGCGGCGCATCCAAGACGCGCCTCAATACCCAGCCTGCCTAACCACAATTCCGGACCATGAACTCGTTGCAATGGGCCAAAAATACTTAGAAGACACCCAAATCCACCGCGGACAAGCCCCTTTTTTCATCGACAAGATGCCAAACAACTTCCGTCATATCGGACTCATTCAACTCATTTTACCGAACGCCAAGATTATTGATGCCCGCCGACACCCTATAGCGTGTTGCTTTAGTGGCTTCAAACAGCTCTTTGCCAGCGGTCAAGAATTCAGTTACAGCCTCACCGATATCGGGCGCTACTACCAAGACTATATGCGCCTAATGAATCACTGGCATGAGGTTCTCCCTGGGAAAGTCTTAACGGTTCACCATGAGTCCGTCGTGTTCAACCTTGAGCAACAAGTCAGACGCATCCTGGATTTTTGCGAGTTAGAGTTTGACCCGGCTTGTCTCAACTTTCATCAAACCGAACGCAGTGTTCGCACGCCAAGCTCTGAACAAGTTAGGCAGCCGATTTATCAGTCTGGATTAGATGCTTGGATGAATTTTGAACCTTGGCTTGAACCGTTAAAAGCAGCCATTGGCGAGGATATCCTGACTGACTATCCAGTCTTCAGCCCATCCGTTTGATCGATACCTGTCAGCTACGCGCCCACACTAATCCGGGCGGCCCCTTGAGCCGGTTTAGTTTTAAACCAACGATAGGGCAAGGCGCACGGCAAGACTGCATGTAGCGGCTCTCGGTCCCACTGCAAGGTTCAGGAACCGCTGATTGATCCGATCGAATCCTTAATATTTTCTGAAATCCTCAGCAGCGCCGTCCATGACAAGGTTGAAATAAAGACAAAGCAGTCCTGCCAATCCCTATTGCACCGCTAGATTTCTGAACCATTAACCGCTACATTCAAAGCGTCCTCCACCAAGAAGAGAAGCTCATGACCACCTTTGATACGCTAATTAAAAACGGCCAAGTTTTTGATGGTACTGGTGCCGAACCCCAGTTTGCTGACATTGGTATCAAAGACGGTTTGATCGCAGCATTCGGCCCGCTAACTGACGCAACCGCCATCGAAGTTGTGGATGCCAAGGGGAAAATTGTGACGCCAGGCTTTATTGATGTACACACCCACTATGATGGTCAAGCAACTTGGGATCAACACATGGCGCCTTCAGCCAATCTCGGCACGACGACCGTTGTTATGGGCAACTGCGGCGTTGGCTTTGCACCCTGCAAAAAAGCGGATCATGAGGTGTTGATTCATTTAATGGAGGGGGTTGAAGAAATACCGGAAACAGCCATGAATGAGGGGCTACCCTGGGATTGGGAAAGCTTTCCCGAGTATCTCGACAGCTTGGATAAGAGACCGCGGGATATCGACATTGCAGCGCTGTATCCTCACGGTCCATTACGCGTATTTGTTATGGGTGAACGGGCTGTGAATCGAGAACCTGCAACGGACGAAGACATTCAGGCCATGCAAGCCCTTTTGTCTGAAGGCATGAAAGCCGGCGCAGTGGGCTTTTCAACCAGTCGTACCTTAGTGCATCGCAGCAGCGATGGGTCACTGATCCCCACTTTTAAGGCTGCGACTCGAGAACTCAAAGCACTGGGCCAAATGCTCGAAGGAGACGCAGGCCATGTTTTTCAGCTCATCTCAGACTGGGATGACCCCCAAGATGAGTTCAGTATTTTAGAAGACACCTGTAAGGCAACGGGCGCCAAGGGAACCTTTACCCTGTTGCAGTTGGACAACCAGCCCGAACTCTGGCGGGAACAATTGGCAATGGTCGAGGCGGCTCAAACCCGCGGCTTGGACATCCGTGGCCAAGTCTTATCTCGCCCCGTCGGCATGATGATGGGGATGCCCTCCTCCATGAACCCGTTCTACAGAAGGCCAAGCTATGCTGCCTTTGATCATCTACCGATCGCTGAAAAGATCGCAAACTTGCAAGATCCCCTAACCAAGGCCCGGATTCTTCAGGAAGATAATGAGAACCCCCATATATTTGTCAAAATTTTCAACACCAAATACGACAAGATGTATCCGATGGTGGACCCGATCGAATATCTACCCGAACCCAGCGATTCGGTTCAAGCCCAAGCCGATGCCGTTGGCGAAGATCCACAATCCTGGTTATACGACTATCTTCTGGGTAATGCCGGGACCAACCTAATTTATATTCCGGCGGCAAATTATGCAGGCGGTATTCCTGAATTACTCAAGCACCCCCACACCATTGCCGCATTAGGCGATGGTGGCGCGCACGTCGGATCAATCTGTGACGCCAGTGCTAACCTTTACCTCATCACCAAATGGGTTAAACAGCAGGCTCAAATTGAACTCAGTCAAGGCATTCGAATGCTGACGCAACAACCTGCCGAGTTGTATTCGCTGCAGGATCGAGGCCGCATTGAAGTCGGCATGAAAGCCGATATCAATGTGATCGATCTGGCGCAGTTAAAACTCTTAACGCCCCACATCGTGCACGACCTGCCGGCCGGCGGAAAACGCTTCCTACAAAACGCAGAAGGCCTTGAGCTGACCATGGTTGCAGGTGACGTAACCTACCGGCTAGGAAAAGCAACTGGCGCCTTGCCTGGCAAACTAATTCGCGGGAAATCTGCAGCGGCCTAAATCAAAGGATGCCTCATGAAGCTGTAATCCGTAAGGGTTATCGACGCTATGAGGCGTTCGTTGTCGCGCTGCGGATGATGGTTTTATCATGACAGCACAACTCAAAAGCGCCTTAAACATTGCAACGCGCACCCATCAGGGTTTAATCCGTGTAGAAAACCAGGATGCGTCTTATACCAATCCAGGCTTTGGTTTCATGGCCGTTGCGGACGGTTTAGGCGGCCACCAATCCGGAAAATTGTGCGCCGAACTCACCACCGGTTTTTTTGAGGCCGCCGTGAAACGCCAAAGACCTTCAAGCATAGAAGACCTTTTTCAGTCGATGAAACAGTGCAATCTCGCTCTGATCCAACATCAAAAAGACCATCCCCAGGTCAATGGCATGCGCACGACCCTCGTTTGCGGGCAGATAACAGACGATCACCGCCTGCTGTACGGCTGGGCTGGCGATTCTAGACTCTATGTCTTTGAAGGCAAAAACGGCCTCGCGCAGCTATCTCGCGACCATACAGTCAGGGAAAGTAAGCTTGACGCTGCCTTGACCCCGGCGGAGGGTGATCACCATATCCTTACCAAGAGCCTGGGCGGAAATCAGGTTTTTGAACCCGTCTGCGGTTCGGTACAGCTCAGTCCAAACCATATCATTCTACTGAGCACCGACGGCTTAACTGGCATGGTGCAAGACGCCTCGATTGAAAGGATTTTAAGCGCGCACTCTAGCAACCTTAATCTCGCGGCCGATGCGCTCATCGATGCTGCCTTAAAAGCCGGGGGCGCCGACAACGTAACGGTTGTGCTGGCGCAGATCGCGGCCTATTAACTAAGCTGCCAGTTCTGCGATAACAAACGAATCATTTCTTCCATACTGCCCAACCGCTCGGAAGGCTGTTTTTTCAAGCAGCGCATCGTCAAATCTTCCAGTAGCTTGGGGATTTTTAAGCGTGCAACTTGGGACGGCAAACCAGGCGTGTCATACCGAACACTCCGAGCAAGTTCATCCATGGTTTCGCCAACGGCGGCATTTTGTCCGGTTAAGACTTCATAAAGCACAGCACCCAAGCTGTAGATGTCCGCACGACTGTCGATCTCGGTCTCGTTGGTAAGCTGCTCTGGGGACATGTAGCTAATCGTGCCCTGTACTTTGCCGTGCCGAGTCATTGTCAGCGGCAGCGTTTCAGCTGCAGATTCTGGCTCGAGGGCGTCCGGTGAAGCGTCGGGCTCAGGTGTATCCCAAACTTTAGCAAGTCCCCAGTCCAAGAGAACAACCTCGCCAAAGGGCCCGACGAGAATATTTTCAGGTTTAACATCACGATGGATGACCCCTTTTGTATGAGCATAAGACAAGGCCTGGGCAACCTGCTCAATCACGTCAACCAATTGGGTCAAATCATAGCGCTCGCGGTAGTCGAGCACCTCACGCAAGGTGTAGCCATGGACTAATTTCATCGTGAAATAGTAATGACCGCGCGTGTCCCGACCCAGATCGTAGGTAGGCACGATATTCGGATGCTGCAGGATCGCCGTCACCCGGGCTTCACGAAGCAGCCGTTTTTGTTCAACAGGATCCTCGGCAAATTCACGCCGAAGACTCTTGTAACAGATTCGACGAGACAGATATAAATCTGAACAAGATTGGATCAGCGATTTCCCACCTTTGGCGATAGGAGAAAAAAGTGCATACCTGAAATTAGGATTCAATTTTTCAGCAAGGGGCCGATCGGTATCCTTCAGATCAACCTTTAGGTTCTCGGACTCATTAACGTCACTAAACTTTGGCACGATTGACGATCTCTTGAATAACTTTTTTACCAACCTTGGCAGGCACCAACACCCAGCTTGCCACAGCGCTTTAAAAGGTTTTACCGCTGAACGTCTTGCAACACAACCTTTGATTCACCCATGGGATGGGGGACAGGTTGTCGCGCATTGGCGGCACCCTGTCTTCGGCTAATCGATCAGGCCAGTCTACTTAAACATCTTCCTCTACGAACTCTTTTCTCAACGAGTGCTCAGGATTTTGCGTGTCAGTGTTTCGAATAGAATCGGGGTTTCAAATAGAATCAGTTTTTCAGATAAAATCAGTTTTTCGGATAAAAGAAGCGAGGACGCCCAAGGGCGGTGCAAGAGGGAGGGGCGCACAATTGCCCTTGGGTATCCTCAAAGATCGCAACCAAACACTGGGTATTTGTTACGAGCTCCAAGTGTCGACTAGCGCCACATCCCTGTAAAGGATAGTTCGAATTTGGTTACGGCCCAAGACACTTGGTCATTAAAAGGCCAGGCACCAACTTCGGCAAGTGATAAGCATTTGCTGATAAACTCAAGATCACCTTAGATACGGCCTGAAAAATTTGAAAAATCTCCGTCTGCAAAGTGCCGCATTCCAGAATGCTTGGGTTGTCGATGATCTCGAAGCAGCCTGTGCCGCCTGGGTTCAACAGCTTGGGGTAGGGCCTTTTTTTATTACTGATTATGCCCCTGGTGCATTTGTTTCAATCACCTATCGCGGCGCGCCGAGCGAACTCGCAATGCGAATTGGCATCGCTCAAGCGGGTCCTCTACAAATAGAACTCATTCAACCCATTACCGAGCAAAGCGCTTATCGCATGAGCGTCCCCGCTGGAAGTGGCCAAGGCTTTCACCATATCGGGATTTGGACAGAAAACTTTGATCAAGATCTATCCAATTTCAATGACCAAGGCTATGAGACGATCACATCGGGACGAACCCGCAGCACCGAATTTGCCTACGTGGACACCAGGCCCTTGCTCGGCTGCATGCTCGAGATCGTCACAAAAACACCGTTAATCGAACAGCGATTCAACGAAATCGCAGCAGCCGCGAAGGACTGGGAAGGCGACGCGCCATTCCGATACGCATGAGCCATCAACGCATTGTTTTCAGCGAGGACCTTCAGGACGGTGAACTGCGCGCCATAGAGCATGAAGGTCTTCATCTTTTAGTCAGTCGGGTTGCCGGTCAATACTTCGTAACCGACAACCTCTGCAGCCACGGCCGGGTCTTGTTATCGAAAGGAAAACTTCGGGGCAAACATATTATCTGCCCCCTGCATGGGGCGCGATTTGATGTCACCACAGGTCAGTGTCTGAGCGGCCCAACGCAACAACCCATAAAAACCTATGCGACAGAACTCAGTGTCGGCGAACTCACGATCCTGCTGCAAGCAGACGAAAGCCGCTAAATACGATGGTCCGAAACGAACGTCTCGTCACCTAAGGCACTGACTCGGCTACCGATCTTTCACGCCTTCCAGATTAGCGGGCAAATGGTTGCGACCGTGCGTAGGAAACGCTATTTTGACGATGAACCTTTCACCTAAAAGAGACCTCGTGACCAGCACCATTAACTTCTTCTCAAAAGAGATCCAAGACCAACCCTTTGAGGCCTATCAGCATTTGCGACAAGACGCGCCGGTCTACCAGGATCCCAGTACTCGCATTTTTCATGTGTCTCGATTTGAAGATGTGCGACATGTGCTACAAAATCCTACGCTTTTTAGCGGCAAGACCCGGAGCGCTCAAGACAGGCAAACCGAGCGTCAGGCACGGGTTAATGAATTATTTAAAACCAAGGGTTGGCTTCCCACCGCCACTTTGATCGGCCGGGATGACCCCAATCACAAACAAATGCGGGCGCTCTTTAACGAGGCGTTTAGACCAGCAAAGATTCACGCGATGGATAGCTTCGTACAACAGACTGCAGAATCCCTTTTTGAAAAAATTGCTAAGGCTGGTCACTGTGACTGGGTTCAAGCGATGTCTATTCCCCTGCCCCTGACCATTATCGTGAGACAAATGGGTGCGGATGAAGCCGATCTTTGGCGAATAAAAGGCTGGACGGATGCCTTCTTCAAACGCATTAGCATGATGCTGACCGAGGAGGAAGAAATTGAATGCGTTCTGATGGAAATCGAAGCGCAACACTATTTTCAACCGATCTTCGAACGCCTACGAGTCACACCCGACGACACCCTTTTATCGGACCTTGTGAACAAGGAAATACCAGAATGGGGCCGAACCTTGACCGATGAAGAACTGCACGCGGAGATGATGGCTGATACCTTTGTCGGCGGCAGTGAAACCACAACCAACGCCCTATCTGCCGGCATCAAGTTATTGATCGAGAACCCAGCGGTTTGGAAACAACTTAAACAAGATACCGAGACCCATCTTCGCGCGTTTATCGAGGAGGTGCTGCGATTGGAGTCACCCGTGCAAATGTTACTGCGTCGCGCAACCGCTTCGACAGAGCTGAATGGGGTAACCATCCCTGAAGGCGCTTTGGTTGGCGTGCGTTACGGTGCGGCCAATCGTTGCGAGGCGCAATTTAGTTGCCCTGCAGACTTGCGCCTAGACCGCGATAAGCCTGGGGCGCACCTCGCTTTTGGCTCGGGCATTCATCATTGCCTTGGGGCGCCGCTCGCACGAAGAGAGCTCTGGTGGGGCTTTAAGACCTTTTTAGACCGGGTCGAGAGCGCTCAGTTTACGCCAGGCGCGAACGACTTCGACTATCAGCCACATTGTCTGTTGCGAGCCCTCACATCCCTAGAAATTGATTTTCAGCTGAAGTGATCTATCACCGGCCGGGTAAAGATCGGTCTCAACCCATCAGCTGAGACCGGAGCAGGGTGCCTTGATCCAAGATTTAGTGCATTGCAGCCGTTTACTTGGCGATGTTGTTTTAACCTGCAGAATTGATGCACCAGTTTGTCCGGCGCTGCAGCCTACAGCTTTCGGTGCCATCACATACCGGACCGCTGAAGGCGCGACGTAAGCACTGACCGCACCGAGCCGATCGGTTGGGATTTTTTTACATAAGGCGTGGAAGAAAACCGCTCAGGGTGACACCAGAATACGACTCTTAAGAATGCCTGCAGCATGACCTGCTTTTTTGGGCCGCAAAGCTTTCAGGTCGAGGTTTTCAGGATTCACCTTAAAAAAGATGGCCCGCCCGGAGAGATTCGAACTCCCGACACCCAGGTTCGAAGCCTGGTGCTCTATCCAGCTGAGCTACGAGCGGACTCTTGTTTGCGAATGCAAAATCAAGACGCGCAGTATAGGCAATCTGGTGCATCCATGCCAGCACTCCCTAAATCGTTTATACTGTATAAATGTACAGTATAAAGATCAGAATCAACCAACGCCTGGTTACACTCGGACAAGGCGACACCGGCACCATCGGCGTTATGATGCGCTCTGGGCAGTTACAGTACTATTATTGGGGCGGATTCTCTCTGAATCTGCAGCGGCGCGTAAAGCTCAGCGTTGAATCGATCCCGAACGAGCAACGCCGCAACCCTCGGCAGCCCGCCTCTATGATTCAAGATTGGATGCCGCTTGCCGCAGACGAGTGCTTATTGGGAAGCTTTGATGGTGTCCTAGTGATGGCTTATTTGCCTTTTACAATTGTAAAGCAGCGCCCATTACACTGATCCGATATTGACTTCACCGCTGGTTAAAATCGGCGCAGCATCTAAGGTCTCTGCATTCATCATACCGGCAACCATCTGCACCGACGCTATCAACATATGACGCTGCCATTCCGGCAAAGCGCGGTAATTATCAATAAAATCATCTTGCAGAGGTGATGGCGAGCTTGCGAGCTTATCGGACCCGAGTGTTGTCAGCTCGATAAGGGTCTGTCGGCGATCCCGATTTCCTTTAACACGGCGGATCAACTGATTACGCTCCAAACGGTCGAGCAGTGAGGAAATCGTTGCCTGGGACAGCATGACTTCTCGTGCGATCGCACTCGGCGACGGCATATCCAAATTCACAATTGCTTGCATCACCAGCAGTTGAGAGGTGGTTAACCCTGACGCTTTCAAAAGCTTCTTAGAATGTAAGTCGATGGCACGCGTGATCTTTCTCAACCCGATCAATACCTCATCGTAATCAGCCATCCCGCTTTCCACCTTCTAATTTGCCGACGCCCATTCTAACCGAAGGTGAACCGGATGTACGACTTTGACCTAAGCGTTTTAGGTTCAATCAGGGCGCAAAATACGCCTAAAACAATCCTCTGACCAAGCACCCTAACCCACGCCTCAGCCGGACCATCATCCAACCTTTTTAATCAGCGGTAATGACTAACCTTGAAGGGCTTTATTAACCGCTGCCTGGGCTCACCCTCAGACACCGAGCGCCAGGCAAAGGCCACACAGCACAGAAAGGTTTCGGCGGGGTTGGGCCTTTTTAGCGTCAATCTTCGGTTATCGGGAAATCGAAATAAACGGTCGGGTACGGCTCTGGCTGAAAGGTAAAGTGCCACCATTCTTGGTCATAGTTCACAAAGCCCTGGGCTGCCATGGCATTGACCAGCGTCTGTCGATTTTGCGTCGCCACCTTGCTGAGACCAGGGTGCGCGGTATGGCTCAGCTGATCGAAACAATCATAGTCGGATCCGAAGTCGAGCAATCCGGCTGCGCGATCTTCCGCGAACCGACGTCGGCAGACTCCGTCAGAGGATTTGCCAGAAATGGTCGCCGCTTGATCGCCTTGCAATTGATAAAGACCAAGATCAACCGTCGCTCCCCGACTGTGTCCGGAATGTCGCGCGATATACCCTTTGGCAAAGAGCTCAGACTTGTCCGTACGGGGAAAATAGCGGGTTTTCTGAGAAGCTTCTCGGGTCAGCGCCCACTGCACGAAATCTTTGGTTGCACGCTCTGGCCGATAACAATCAAATACAACGAGCCCATACCCTTGCACAAGTAACCCTTGGTGAACCTCAACTAAGGCCTTAGCGGCCGGCGCCGTCAAATAACAGACCGGTGCCAAATAGCCCGCGATTGGTCGACCGACGAAATTCTGATCGCTCGCATAGCGCATATCGAGCCGAATCGAGGCCTCTAGGCGCGTCACACTTTGAAAGCTTTTCGGCCGCACTGGACGGGCGTCGCCACTTAGTTGTTCTGCTTGGGCTCCCCCAGGATTAACCGACTCAACGCTACCCATTGTATGAGTGGACGAGAGCAAGCACAGCATAATCCACAGCCACCTGACGACCTTTGTTATCAGACTCACAATCACTTCCCTTTTACTAACTCCTCGAGCATAACGAGCAAAGCTTACAATTAACAAGTACGGAAATGCTTAGGCCACCAAGCATTGGCAGGTCACTTTACATCGCCTTTGTGGTTGGCCTCGGTTAGCGGCCTTATGATTTTTCCGCCGCGCTTACTATCGGCGACCTGACGATAATCTTTGCAATCAACAGCCGAACGAGCAAACCGTCATGCCTGTGTTTTTGCTTGTTTTAACCCTAATGGCATCGATCGTCCAAGCAGACCCTGAGTTCATTCAGTTGGACCCGCGCGATCCAAGACACAACCTTTTTCCGATGCAGTGATCACCGGCGATCTTATGTTTTATCCGGTCAAGTCGGAACAGATACGTCAGATCACCTCGTCAAAGGCGGGCTCGTTGCTGAGACCCATAGAATTTTCTCGAATATACAAGCGATCCTCATCACCCAGAACTTAGACTTATCCCATATTGTAAAGTGCGCCGTTATGATGGATAACATCAGCCAATGGCGCGCATTCAATCAGGTTTACCTAAGCTACTTTAGCGGACCAAAACCGGCCCGGTCTGCGTTTGGCGCCAATGGCTTGGCATTAAATGCGCAGCTTGAGCTAGAGTGCTGGGCCAGATTCCCAAAAGAACCCGACGAGAAAAACGCTATATCATCGTTAAATAGACTGCTGGAGATCGCCGAAGCATTGTTTCAATCCTAATGCTTAAAATAACTGGAAACCGACGCGCGCTTAGGCGCGAATACATCGCGCGCTGCCAACCGCACCGATTGCCAGCCCCAAAGGGTCGCAAACACGAGCGCGATATAGCATGATCCGTTTCTTAACGGCCGCGGCGCCTGAGCTAATCAGAAGCCCAAAAGCCTTTTAGGCGCTGCAGCAGTGAATCGACCTTTCACCGTTTAAGGCCATTCTGCTCAAAAAGAGGATAGCTCTAATGTTCGCTGCGCTGACAAACTCGAATAACCGGTGCGCCAAGAACATGACCCGCAGAATCCTTGATGACGCAAGGCAATTGCCCATCAACCAAAGGGATTGCCGCACCTTACTGAGCTTATCAAAAATGGCTTGTCCTACAACACGAACCTCCATTCGTAAAACCAACAGACGGCCCTTGCCGTGAATACTTATCAAACCGTCGTTCAAGAGTCTAGAAAGCTTTTCAGATTGGCCTTGCCGCTCATGGGCGCGCAGCTAGCGCAAATGGGCATGGGCGTCACAGACACCATTATGGCTGGCCAGTACAGCGCGATCGATCTGGCAGGCGTTGCGCTCGGCAGCAGTGTTCTTTGGCCCGTCATGTTGTTGTTTATGGGTTGCATCCAAGCCGTAACACCAACGGTTTCGCAACTGAACGGCGCCAAACGCTACCTCGAAATTGGCGAAATCATTCGCCAGGGCCTATGGATGGCATTATTCGGGGGTCTTGCTGCCGCTTTGATTCTGAATCTGATCGGGCCAATCTACGAACTGCTGGACGTCGAGCAATCCTCAGCCAAGATTTCCATTGCCTATCTCAAAATGTGTTCGATGGGCATTCCAGCGCTGATGTGCTTTTTCGCGTTACGGTTTCTGGCTGACGGCATGGGCTATACCCGTCCCGCCCTGCTGATTGCAGTCTCAGCATTGCTATTAAAAATTCCGCTCAATTACGCGTTAATCTACGGCGCCTTTGGTTTGCCTGAGATGGGTGGCGTTGGCTGCGGTGTTGCGCAAGCCATCATCATGTGGCTCCAACTGCTGCTGGTCATCCTGGTGGTGACCCGACGCCGATTTAATAAAACTCAATGGCTCCGGCGCATCACCCGCCCAGACTGGCTGAGGATTAAAAACCTATTGATTGTGGGCCTGCCCATTGGCGCCACGATTTTTGCCGAAATGGGCTTGTTTGCGTTCACCACACTGTTGCTTGGGCGTTACGGGCCAGAGGTCGTTGCCGCCCATAACATCTCTATGAATATTAATGCGGTTCTGTTTATGCCGCCGATGGCCTTGGGTATGGCAGCCACGATACGTATTGGGTATCGGATTGGCGAAGGTCAGGCCGTGGAGGCACGATCAACGGCGGCGATTGCCATCTTCAGCAGTTTATTGCTTGCGATCTTTGGCGCGCTGCTCATATATCTATTTCGAGATCCGATGATCCAGCTGTACACCGAGGAACGCAACGTCGTACAGCTGGCCAGGCAACTGCTGATGTTTGTCGTGTTTTTTCTCATCTTTGACGCAACACAATCGACCGCAATCGGCACATTAAGAGGCTACAAAGATACGCAAGTCCCGATGAAAATCGCGCTCGTGAGCTATTGGGTGATTGGTTTGCCGCTCGGCTGTACCCTCGGCTTTGGTTGGCTTGCGCCACCACTTGAGGTATACGGGTTTTGGATTGGCTTGGCAGCGGGGGTAGGCTGCGCGTCCATCTTATTATGTTACCGTCTCTTTAGGCTAAGCGGCAATCCAGCCTTGATCCGGTCGCTATCGCCCACTCCAGACCCAGAACCTGGGCGCTAACCCGCCTTTACCAAGGCTCAAAGTTTTTTAGCCATAATCGACCGCCACGCCCCGGATAAGGATTAAACGCGCTAAACCCAAGCAGCCGTTTTACGCGATCTGATCGACCTTGAAGCGACCCAGCAGAATAGATTTGATTGCTGGCCTCCTCTGGCGTCAACCAGCCCACAACAAAACTCAAATGCAGCGCCCAACGCCAGCGATCTTGCGTGCAATTCTCACCGCCGCCATGGATCACTTTACCGCTATAGATTAAAGCATCCCCCGCCGACAGTTCGGCAGGCATCGTTTCATCCGCCTGTCCAACGCGTTCATAATCAGGCCACTGGTGACTGCCAGGAATGACGCGAGTCGCGCCGACTGACCCATCCACATCTTCTAATGCCAGAATCATACTGACGGTTAATTCTGGGCAATCAGGCCAGCTGCGCTGCATTACGTTTGACCAGTTATCACCATCACGGTGCAGCGTTTGCGCCGGTTCCCCTGGACCAATAATCATCGCCTGGCAGGTGTTCATCCAGTACTGAGCACCACTACCTTTGAGCAACTCATCGGCAATAGTCGCTAAAACCTTATCTTCCAGTAAATCAAAAAAGACCTCAGACAGTAGCCCAATACCCGTAAAGCGTTTGGTATTCGCGCCATGAAACGTTTGCCAATAACGCGGCCCGCCATCGGGCCCAGCCGCGCGTTGTGCCGCCTCAACTTGAATTGCGGAACGCAATGCCTCGAGTCGAACTGGGTCAAGCATCCTCTCAACAATCAATGCGCCGTCTTTAGACAGCGCATCGATGAATGCTGGCAGGGCGGTAGCCTTAGGGAATCGGTCCAAAACTCACTCCATCAACAAACTTAACACCCTGATCATATCCTAGAAAATTCCGCTATTCTGTCGAAGTTGCGACTGGTGCGATACAGCCGAACAATGGCAAACAACGCGACGAATCCAACACCGCAACCGAGGCCAATCCAAAAACCCAGCACACCAAGATTCCAACCCATGAGGCCCCACCCTAAAATGGTGCCGACGGGCAGCGCGATGAGCCAATATCCAATGATCGAAATAATCATCGGATACTGTGTGTCTTTATAACCCCGCAGCGCCCCAATGATTGTTGCCTGGGTACAATCGAAAAATTGATAGGCCGCAACAATCAGTAAAACCTCGGCCGTTAGCACCAAAACAGCCGGATCAGACGTATAGATTCTCGGCAGGACCTCGCGCCCCAACACCAAAATCAGGCTGGCCAGGAAAGCATAGGTTGCAGAAATCAAAACACTTAACCGCGCAACCTTTGCCGCACGATCATAGTCCTTTGCGCCAACATGATATCCCACCCGAATACTCGCCGCGGATCCAAGCGCCATCGGAATCACGAAAACAAACCAATTAAGGTTACCGCCAATGGTATTGGCGCCAATGGCTGCGATCCCGATCGAACCCACCAGCAAACTTACCAGTGAGAAAACCGTCATTTCAAGAAACATAGTCATCCCAATGGGCAGCCCAACCTGCAAAATGCTTTTAATAGTTGCAAATTTTGGTTTCAAAACGCGTTCAAATAACCCGGTATTTCGCAGCCAGGGCCGTCGAATGACGAGCAACATAACGCCGAGCTCAAACCACATCGTAATCGCGGTGGCCCACCCACAGCCCTCTCCGCCCAACTCTGGCGCCCCAAACAAGCCATAAATCAGCACATAGTTTAGGCCAGCATTGATTGGCAACGTCGTGCCCGCGATCAACATGGGCAGCAAGGTCTGGCCCAAGCCCTCGCACGCATAGCGAAGCGTTACGTACAGCATCACCGCTGGACAACCCCAGGATGCGGCTTTCAGATACGCCATCGCGATCGTCACTGCCTCTGGCGCGACATCAAAGAGAATCAATAATGGCTCAGATATTCGAACCAATAAAAACAAGATCACCCCAAAAAGCATCGCGACCCAGATGCCCTGCTGAATCAGCGGTCCAACCGAAAGCCGCCGTTCACCGCCCACATGTTGCGACACCATCGGTGTAAGCGCCGTTAAAACCCCAGCAAACAACATAAACAGCGGCCAGAGAATCACGCCACCAATCGCAACGCCCGCAAGATCCAACGAGCTATATTGTCCCGACATTGCCGTATCAACAAACCCCATTCCCATAATAAAAAACTGGGTCGCAATCATCGGTGCAGACAACCGCAGTAGAACGCTCAATTCGCTCTTCATAATTTTTCTCTCGCAAACAGGTCCGTATTATTTACCGAAGCTTTAATTGCCGGCAAGGCTGTCCATCAGGGCGCGGGAGCGTTTCAAAACAACGACTATTTAATTCCAAGATGCAACCCAGCAAAATCAACTTGTCTACGGCAAAAACAGACGCTTCTAAGATCCCATACCTGCTACATTATGGTCTACGTTAAAATAGGAGTCGAACATGTCCGGGCCACTCAGCGGCATCAAAATCGTAGATTTAACCACCGTCATCTCGGGCCCTTCGGCCACAATGCTATTAGCAGATCAAGGCGCTGACATCATTAAAGTCGAGTCGATTTCGGCGCCGGACCACGCGCGAGGCGCGGGATTTGGCTCGCACCACTTTACTTCCGTTTTTTTGAACAATAACCGCAATAAAAAAGCCCTTGCCCTTGATCTAAAAGACCCCAAGGGGAAGGCCGCCTTACTGACTGTCTGCCAAGATGCAGACGTTGTCATTCAAAACTTCAGACCAGGCGTGGTAGAGCGACTCGGCGTCGGCGAGGCGGACATTCGCAAACGCAACCCAGAGGTCATTTATGTCTCGATTTCCGGGTTTGGCGAAACGGGGCCGCTTGCACATAAACCGGTTTACGACCCCATTATCCAAGCGGTCAGCGGACTGGCGACCATTCAAGCGGGTTCGGATGAACTCAGGCCCCGACTGGTTCGGACTATCTTGCCAGACAAACTCACAGGTATTGTCACGGCCCAAGCCGTAACGAGCGCTCTCTTCCACAAACTCAAAACTGGCGAAGGTCAGCATGTTCGCGTCTCCATGCTCGACGCGGTAGTAAACTTTCTCTGGTCATCTGATATGGGAAGTCAAACCTTCGTCGGGCAAACGGTTAGCCAGCAACGGGCGGCGACGTTTATCGATCTCATTTACGAAACCAAAACCTCCTACATCTCTGTCTCCGCAATGGCCAACAAACAATGGCTGGCATTGTGCAACGCCGTAGGCCACCCCGAGTGGCAGGATGACGAGCGGTTTAAAACCCCAGCTTTACGAGACCAAAACGCGAATGAGCGACTAGAAATGACGCAAGCCGCGCTGCTGAGTCGCAGCGCGGAAGACTGGCTGGAACTGCTGGAAGCGGCAGGTGTGCCCTGCGCACCCGTCCTCACACGAAGTCAAATGGTTGATCATCCTCAGGTCCTTGCGAACGACCTGTTATTTACCAGTCAGCACCCTGTAGCCGGCGATATTCGACAAGCCCGGCCCGCAGCAAGATTTTCCAAAACACCCTTGGAAACCCGGCTACCGGCCCCGAAGCACGGCGAGCACACCCGTGAAATCTTACTGTCGGCGGGCATGACCCATGAGGACGTCACGGAACTGCTTGCCGCTGGCGCGATTTACGCCAGTGATTGAAGGGAAGCATCAAAGTCGGGGCAGCGTATCTGATTTATCAGCACCGCCCTACCAGCCGAGGCTTACCGTAGACTAAGTGATGCCTGAGGACTGTGATCTGCTCAGGGTTGTGATCTGCTCAGGGTTGTGATCTGCTCAGGGCTGTTTTTCGCTCAGGGCTGTTTTTCGCTCAGGGCTGTTTTTCGCTCAGGGCTGTTTTTCGCTCAGGGCTGTTTTTCGCTCAGGGCTGTAGCCCAATAAAAACGAGACGAACCCAAACCAGAGGAGCGGTTACCGGCCTTGAAATACCGGCGGGCGCTTAGCCTTAAAGGCCGCTCGGCCCTCTGCGCCGTCTTCAGAGTCTCGGACTTTAAGCAACTGATCGCGCGCGAGGGCTGCCAGTTCCGCTGGACCTTTAGGAAGGGTCTGATCGACAAAGTTTTTGATCGTCTGCACCACAAGCGGCGCACTCCGCTCGAGAATTCTTGCATATTCCAAAGCAGCGGTGAGTTGCTGCCCAACTGGCACGACTCTGTTGACCATGCCAACATCAAAGGCACGTTGCGCACCAATGTCTTGCCCCAGCAGCATAAATTCCATCGCAATTTTATGTGGCACCCTTGTTGCGCAGCTGGCAATTAACCCGCCTGTAAATCCAACCTGTGCTTCGGGATATCGAAATCGGGTATCACTCGCCGCAACAACCAGATCACACATCTGAACTAAGATGTAAGCACCGCCGACACAAAAACCTTGAACCGCCGCAATGATCGGCTTGTCTAATTGAACCCCAACCGAAGGTACTGCCTGCCACATTTCCTTCGGCGCCTGCTTAATATCAGCACCGACCGAGAAAGCTCGCTCGCCAGCCGCACACAAAATAGCGCATCGCGCTTGGTCATCCTCACGGTATCGAATCCAGGCGGCTCTTAAACCTTGAACCACGTTTTCATCCAGCGCATTCAACTGTTCCGGGCGATTGATCCGAATGATCGCCGTCTGCTGGTCCATTTCATAAGTCACAACCATGCTTGGCTCCCTTTTAGGCTTTCAATGTTTAATTTATCCACATAATAAAGCCGTTTATTGGGCCGCATAGCCCTTTTCAGCAGCGAGTTGCATCGGCCCCCTCACACCACGACTATTGATCGAAAACTGATTCTGCAAGAACGTCATTTGATCACCCAAGATTCTGCCGCTGTGGGTCAATGCAAGATATTCAGCATGATTTGGCCGATAGGGTAAGGCCAACAGCGACAGTGAGGATTCTGACAACAAGCGATTACCCTTACGGGCATTGCAGCGCTTACAAGCCGTCACCACGTTCATCCACTCATCTTGCCCTCCCCGGGAAACGGGATGCACATGATCCCGACTCAGCTCTGTCGCAGCAAAAGCAAGCCCACAATACAGGCAGCGATGATGATCGCGTTTAAACAGCGTAGCGTTAGACAGGGCGGCCTTGCTATCCATTGAGACAACTCGGCCCTTACATGCCAACACACTCGTTAGCGCCAGCACAGTACGTTGTCCCGTTTTAGAATAACCGCCTCGAACTACCTTTAATGTCTCACCGAACGTCCAGCTGACCAGCTCTCTCGCATGCAACGAGACCGCTTCTTGCCAGCTTAGCCATGACAGCGGCAACCCTGCGGTATTAATCCTCAAGATCCACTCGTTCATTCCACGCTCCTTTGTGACAGGTCGGCAACCCTGAGGGCAGTCAGCCACAACAACTGATTACGCCAAGATCCACCAATGGGCTAAACGTTGCAGGCTATTTTATCTTAGACTTGCTGCCAATTAATTCAAGACATGACCCTAGTTTGATGCGCCGAATTAGAACGCTGGCAACCATGTGTTTTATCGATTTAATCAGACCCGAATCTCCCTTAAACTAGCGCAAGCCAATCTTCTCACGTTCAAGAGACCGGATAGATGACGCCCTCCTCACCCGACAATCCAGAATCAAATAAGCACGATATTGATCGCGTTTATGCTGAGGCAAAAGAAAACGTCTCGCCGTTTGCGTTCAATCATCAGGTCGCGCAAGTTTTTGACGACATGATTTCTCGCTCGGTCCCCGGCTATGCCCTCTGTCATGAGGTGCTAGCCCTGATCACCAATCGCTATGCGCAAGCCGGCAGCTTATTATTTGATTTGGGCTGCTCGTCCGGCACTTCAACAAAAGTTCTCGCCGATTCGGCGCCAAGCAATTGCAAGGTCATTGGCGTCGACAACTCTCAACCAATGATTGATCGATGCCAGGACACGTTGCAGGACCTTATCGCAAAACGGCGCGTCACGCTCACTTGCCAGGATATAGGAGATACCGACCTCACCGGGGCGTCGATCATTGTGCTCAATTACACGCTGCAGTTTCTGCCGCTGGCCATACGGGATCAATTGATGACCCGAATCTACCAATCTTTGTTACCCGGGGGCATTGTGTTCATTGCTGAAAAGGTCACTAATCCCGAACCGGACCAGCAACAAGCCATCAATGATCTTCATCTGGATTTCAAACGACAACAGGGTTACAGCGAGCTTGAGATCGCCCAAAAAAGATCGGCGCTCGAGGCAGTTTTGATTCCCGAGACCGAATTCTCGCATCATCAACGCTTGGCACAATGCGGCTTTGAGATGCCACAAACCCTCACTCGCGCGCTCAATTTCATCGCCTTTATTGGCCAAAAACCACGAACGCATTCAACGTCGCCAGCTAATCAATCAGGACTGAATAATCGGTGAGCGCGCGATGAATCTGCCAACCTTTGATCGTTTTTTTGAACTCACCCAGCATGAAACACTGAGCAGCGAGCATGACTTTCTTAAAACTCGGCTTCAAGAACGACTCGCGCTACGTCCTCACGGCCGAAGCGATGATTGGGACGACGTCCTTAATGCCTTACCCCAAACGGCGGATGTCCGCGCTGAACTGGCGCGACCCAGCGTTCGATTGAGCAGCACCCATAAAGTCGACCGCTTGGTACTCGAGCGACAACTCCAAGCGCTAAAACCATGGCGCAAAGGTCCTTTCAACCTATTTGGACTCGACCTTGATACCGAATGGCGCTCAGATTGGAAGTGGGCTCGGCTGCAAAACAAAATCCAACCGCTTGCTGGCAAAGCCGTTTTGGATATCGGCTGTGGCAATGGTTATTACCTGTACCGAATGTTGGGTGATGGCGCACGTCTGGCGCTCGGAATCGACCCAACCCGACTCTTTTGTTACCAATTTCAAGCGCTGCAACGGCTGCAAGGCCCCAACAACGCCGCTATGCTGCCACTAATTGATGAAGATCTCCCCAATAACCCTTTTTTTGACACGGTCTTTTCCATGGGCGTGCTCTATCACCGCAGAGACCCGATTGAGCATTTAAGTCGCTGCAAGCAAGCCCTAGCAAAGGGCGGCGAATTGGTACTTGAAACTCTGATAATCGCGAACGGCGCTGAACCTGCACTGAAACCGGAACCACGCTATGCCAAAATGCGCAATGTCTGGGAGGTACCCAGCCTCGATCGTTTATTGTCGCAACTCGAACAGGCCGGCTTTGAACGCCTCAACGTTTTGGATGTCACGCAAACAAGCCTGATCGAGCAACGCCAAACGCCATGGATGGCCTTTCAATCTCTTGCAGATTTTCTCGACCCAAGTGACCCAAACAAAACAATCGAGGGTTATCCTGCGCCCTTACGGGCTATTATCTCTGCCCGCCGACCGCTGTAACCCTCAAGCCGCTAAGCAAAATCCATCAATTCGGTAAAGCCAGACGGGGCATGGGGTCCAATCACCAATTGCTCCAAAACGCCTTGGCCCTGCTCTTGTCCTTTCGAGGTCGTCAGGACCACATCACACATTGCTTGCACATGAATATTATCAGCGCTCACTGCATTCAGGTCATAACGTTCACGAATGACCGATAGGTCACCGTGATACCCACCATGACGATGCGTTGGATGGCCATAGCCCAAGCCCTTCATATAAAAATTCCATTTTGGCTGCAGTTCAATCTGGTAGGTCTCTCCATCGGCCGACGTCATATGAATCCGCGCATTTTGAGCGAACCGGGTGCCTGGCTGATAGTTCTGCTCATAATCAAAGTGTTTCATTTTAATTTCAGACGCACCCGGCGCCTTCGGAATCAAAACTGCGTTTTCATTCCAAGCATCGCCTGCAGCATCCTGGTTGACGAAATAATGAATACTAAAATCTTTAAAATTGAGTGGCGCCCAGATCCAAAAGAACTGGAAACCCGTCGCAGCGGGATTAGGTTGCGAGTCCGGTGCGCCGATATTCCGGATGCCCCAAGAACGATCTCGAGTGCCTTGAAATGAAGTGGGTGAAACGTCTTTGACCACGCCAGCAACTTTTAACCATCCTGACCAAGTTCCATTTTGCATCATCCGAGTCAAATCCATTCCAAGTTGCGCTCCTGTACGGCGAACGAACCTCGGCTCCTCATGAGGTGGAATGAAGGCGGTGAACACGAGATCACAGGCGATACCCGATTCAGCGTCATCGCACCGAATTCGCAGTTGCTCGAGCGGCTTTTCAATCTCGAGTTCCAAGGGCCCGATTTTGGTGCTTAACCGCTCGAGTGACATAGTCTTCGACGCAATCACGTTGTGCTGTTCGCCCCCGATAACGATCGAGAAGGCTCCATCCATAACATCGACGTACGGATATACCCCGAGCGCGAAGGCAAAGAAAACCGAGCCGTCGGCGTTATAGCCATTGAAAAAATAGCGGTCGTAGAAATTGCGATTCCCACCCACGTAGGCAATCGGCTCTGGGGTTTGATGCAGCGGATAGTCATCGCCCTTGGTCAACATGGTGTGCTCCTTGAATGCTGAAGCCAACAGAGTGCATTGAAAAGACCAGCAGGTCAAAAGCCTTAGCAACCACCGACTTTGATTGATATGATTCAGCCTCTGCCACTGCGAGAACTCGCTTATGATCAGCCTGCTGGGTATCGCACTATTCCCTTTTATTGCCTATCTCCTTTCAACCAATCGGCAAGCCATTTCACTGAGAACCGTTCTCGGGGCCTTTGCGCTGCAGGCCGGCCTTGGCGGACTCATTCTCTACGTCCCCTTCGGCAAAGACTTATTGGCCACACTCGCAGACAAAGTTGTGGTGTTACTCGGTTATTCAAAAGCGGGCATTGATTTTCTTTTTGGCAGCTTAGCGGCTGAAGGCGCAGGGTTTGTTTTCGCCATTAACGTTTTGCCCGTGATCATATTCTTCTCCTCACTGATTGCTGTTTTGTACTACCTCAACGTCATGCAATTCATGATCAAATTAATTGGTGGGGCTCTGAGAAAGTTACTAAAGACTAGCCACACTGAGTCCATGGCCTCCGCGGCGAACATTTTTATTGGCCAGACCGAAGCGCCATTAGTGGTGCGCCCTTACATCACGTCCATGACGAAATCAGAGTTGTTTGCCGTCATGGTTGGCGGCCTTGCCTCAATTGCAGGCTCGGTTATGGCGGGATACGCAGCACTCGGCATTGAGATGAAGTACCTTCTGGCGGCGAGTTTTATGGCCGCACCTGGCGGTCTCATGATGGCCAAGATTATGGTGCCCGAAACGGAGACACCCGCAGATCCCAGCGATGAGCTGGACGACGAAATGCATCACTATGTGAACATCTTCGATGCGGCCGCCAACGGCGCCATGACCGGACTTCAAATGGCAATGGCGGTTGGCGCAATGCTGCTCGCCTTCATTGCCCTGATTGCCGCCCTCAATGGGATGTTGGGATGGGCTGCCGCGCTAATGGGTTTTGAAGCGGTCACGATCGAGTCAATTTTAGGCTACCTCTTCAAGCCCATCGCATTCTTGCTTGGCGTCCCTTGGTCGGAGGCTAATATTGCCGGCGGCTTAATTGGGCAGAAGCTGGTTCTCAACGAGTTTGTCGCCTATATCGCGTACTTAGACATTGCCGGTGCTTTGTCACCCATAACTCAGGCCATTGTTGTTTTTGCGCTCTGCGGCTTTGCTAATTTTTCGTCTATTGCAATATTACTCGGCGGCCTTGGGGCCCTGGCGCCTACCCGACGCGATGACATTTCCCGTCTGGGTCTTAGAGCCTTGCTCACCGCCACCCTGGCGAACTTGATGAGTGCAGCACTCGCAGGTTTCTTCCTTTCATTTCAGTAGGGCGCGAATCAATATGTCAAAACGCACCTTACCGACGATCTCTTTGCTCTCAGCGGATAGTGATCAAGCCTTTGTTCGATCACTTCATGAATATGGATTTGCCGCTCTGACCGATCATCCCCTTGATATGTCTCGGGTGCATCAAATCTATACTGATTGGCAGGCATTTTTTGACAGCAACGCTAAATTTCAATTTCAATTTAACAGAGACACGCAAGATGGCTACTTTGGTTTAGCCGACGCCGAATCTGCCAAAGGCAGTGAAGTACAAGATTTCAAAGAATATTTTCATTTTTATCCCTCTGGGCGATGCCCGAGTGATTTACGCGCCGACTTACTGACCTACTATCAAGCAACCGAGGACTTCGCGAAAACGTTGCTGACCTGGGTTGAAAGTCATTCCCCAACTCAGGTTTGTGACGGCTTTCTCGAACCCTTGTCGAGCATGATCGATGCCAGTCAATCTAGCTTACTGCGGATCCTGCATTATCCCGCCGTCCGCGCTGGCACCGATCTGCCTCGCGCTAGCGCACATGAAGACATCAATTTATTGACTATTTTGCCAGCATCGAACGGCCCTGGTCTTGAGATTCTTGCGAAGAATGGTGAGTGGCTCCGAATCGAAGACCGTGATGATCAAGTACTGGTCAATACGGGTGATATGCTGGCCGAGGCCTCAAACGGCTACTTTCCATCAACAACCCATCGAGTGGCGTCAGAAGGTCCTGGACTCGACGCCAATAGTAGAATGTCGATGCCGCTATTCTTACATCCGCGTCCCGATGTGCAGCTCTCTAGCCGCTATTCTGCTGGAGACTATCTGCACGAACGATTGTTAGAACTCGGCGTTCTCGACGCCTAATTCTACTAATGCCCCCTGGCGACCGCCCATTCAACCACAGCCTCGGAAAACATCGGTCTCGCGATGTAAAAGCCTTGAATGAGATCAACCCCGAGGGACCGACACAGCGTTAGATCCGTCTCATCCTCGACGCCTTCTGCAACAGAACTAATGCCGAGCCGCCGCGCCAAATCAACACTCGACTCGAAGATCGCTTTTGCGGAAGGCTTCTCATGCGCCCCATTCACAAAAGCTCGATCAATTTTAAGTTCTGTAAAGGGGAACCGTCTGAGCTGCTCCATCGACGAAAAGCCCGTGCCAAAGTCATCGATTGAGATACCACAACCTTTTAGGCGCATCCGCGTCAGCGACGACATGACGCGCGAGACATCTTCTGGCAACTTACTTTCTGTCACTTCGAGTATCACCAGCTCCGCTGGCGCCCCGGATGCTTTCAGGGCATCCTCTAAAACGCGTACGATGCTCGATTCTGTCAAATCACTAACGGAAAAGTTACACGACACTTTCCAGCGATAGCCCTCTTTACACCACTGGCTAAGTTGCGCCATCGCGCTTGTAAAAATGGCCTGCGTCAGCTCAAACATCAGCCCGGTACGCTCAGCAACCGGCACGACAGCCCCTGGCCCGAGCAGTTCACCTTCTGGCGTTTCCCACCGGAGTAAGGCCTCAACGCCAACCATATCGAGAGACACCGCATCCACTTTAGGCTGGTAAACCAACCGAATGGCGCCGGCGCCGAGACCATCCCGAATTTCAGCTTCGGATAGTTCAGATTGCGTAAAAGATTTCGCTTGGGGCGCCGTCTTCAACTCGACACGATCCAGCAAAACTTCGATTTTTGATCGATCGATTGGCTTGGAGATCGATCCGATGACACGAATCCCAAGGTCTCTGGCAAGGTCTTCAGCAACCTCTAACAAACGAAGATCTTCTCCACTGAAGAAAATCAGCGCGGGGTTCAAAGCGTGATCAGCAAGTACATTCAAAAACTCAATGCCATCCATGCCCGGCATGTTCAGGTCAAGGATAAGCAGGTCCCATCCCTCAGCAAGCCGTAACTCGGCCGCATGACCGTCTGCCGCGGACGCGACCTGAGTCACCCCCAGGAGGTTGAGGACCTTCGTTACAATGCTCCGCTGAAACGAGTCATCGTCAACGATCAAGATTTTGAGTGATTTCCATTCATTCGACATCGACTTGGTCTTCCTTGGAGATGAACGCAGTCAGGCGATATCACCTGATCTTAAACCCGATACCGCATCGCCCTAACAAAATTTCTTATCACCGGGTCCAGCCGCTCACTGATAGTATTGGTACTGACCGCGTTCCAAGTCAAATTCATTCGGAACATCGTTTCATTGAGTTACTGCTTATCGGAATCAGCTTCATCCAATCAGACGACAATAAAATCTGCGCTGAGTCCGTGACCGCATGATCCGATACAAACCCTTCCTCGGAGCAGGACGCATCAACGCGGTCTTGGTTGTATTCAAGCTTAGGGGGCCGAGGCCCATCAGCAAAACCATACAACCCAGCCTAGGATGGTGCTGGTCAGCACGTTGAACACGCCTCAAAAGTCGCAATCCAAGCCCTTAAATGCGCTACAAATCGGTCTCGACGATATCATTTACCGCCGACCGCGTCCCAAGCATTCGTTGTGTAACCGTGCCAGCAACCATCGACCCATTAACATTCAATGCCGTTCGAGCCATATCAATCAGCGGTTCAATCGAAATCAACAGCGCAACCAAGGTAATGGGTAACCCCATCGCAGGTAAGACCACCAGCGCGGCAAAGGTCGCGCCACCGCCGACACCGGCAATCCCAAAGGAACTCACCGTGGTGATCAAAATCAAGGGCACTAGAAACGACATACTCAAGGGATCGATCCCAACGGAGGGTGCAATCATCACCGCCAGCATTGCAGGGTAAATGCCAGCACAACCATTTTGGCCAATGCTGGCGCCAAACGTCGCAGACAAGTTAGCGATCGATGAATCATTTCCTAGGGCTTTAGTTTGAACCTCAACATTCAGCGGAATCGTTGCGGCCGACGAGCGAGATGAGAAAGCAAAGCTCAGAGCCGGCCAGACTTTGGCATAAAATAATCTCGGGCTAAAACCAACCGCCAGAAGTATGAAACCATGAACGATGAACATTAACAAAATAGCGGTGTAGGACGCGAAAATGAAATTAATCAGGTTCAAGATGTCATCGCCATCGGCGGAAGCCGACACTTTGATCATCAAGGCTAGAACCCCATAGGGCGTCAATTGAATGACCAAGCGCACCAGCGCCATAACCCATTCCTGAGTCACGGCAATGCCAGCCAGTAATCGCTCGCCAAGCGCCGCATTTTGAGCGCGTAGCTGCAGACCCGCAACCCCAAACAGGATTCCGAACAAAGCAACCGCAATGATCGACGTCGGTCTGGCACCGGTTAAATCTAAGAAAATATTGGTCGGCAGAAAGCTCAGCAACAGCTCAGGCAATGCCCAGTCCCGAATTTCAACCTGACGACTGAGTAAAACGTCTGCCCGGGCAAGCTCCCGCTCGCCTTCAATCAGCCCTTCTGCAGTCAAACCAAAGCTCACCGCGGTATAAGCGCCGATCAACGCGGCAATCGCCGTTGTGCCCAGCAGCATAAGCAAGACTAGACTACCGATTCGACCTAAGGCTGATACAGCCTCCAGTTTGATGACCGCGGCGACCATGGACACCAGAATCAGAGGCATGATGATCATTTTCAACAGACTGATGTAGCCGCCACCAAGCAAACGCGTCCAGCTTAAGAACGACTCGAGCGCCGCACCCAAAAGCGCTGAATAGACGTTCAGCAGCAACCCAAAGATTGCCCCACCCAGCAATCCGACGAAGACACGCACCGAGAGCGATACTGACCGTTGGCCGAGTCGATACAACCCATAACACATTCCGATCAATACACTGAGCAACATCAAGGTCATCATGGTTTATGCCTTTTAAGACGGACCGGAGAATGGCCATTACGGTCCTTTTCCAATCTGTATTGGATGAGATTCCCTAGACCCAGCGCAGGGTTATCGGTCAGCGAGTCGTGACCGTAGACTTGCTCAGATACAGCGGAACCAGCCATATGGTCGATCAAGAACCGACCGGCTCCACCGAATCGTTATGCACCAATCCCATTAAGGATCGCATTTAAGGTGCCACTGGGCCGCATGGCTTTATCCGCCAGTGCTGCAACCGGCTGATAATATCCGCCTACATCCTGAGGCAAACCTTGAGCTGCCAGCAATTCTTCAACAATAACCCCTTCATTGTCTCTAAGTGCTGTAGCAACCTTCGTGAAGGTTTCTCTTAGGTGCTCATCTTTATCCTGCCGTGCTGCTGCCTCGGCCCAATACAGCGCGAGGTAAAAATGGCTCCCTCGGTTGTCTATTTCATGAACCTTACGCGAGGGTGATTTGTTCTTTTCAAGGAACATCGCCACGCCGTCATTGAGCGTCTCGGCCAAAACCCGAGCCCGATTGTTATCAAACGTCAAGGCAAGGTGCTCAAGCGAGGCCCCAAGCGCAAGAAACTCACCCAAAGAGTCCCAACGCAGATGCCCCTCTTTTTCAAATTGCTGAACATGCTTCGGCGCGGAGCCACCGGCGCCCGTTTCGAACAACCCGCCTTCATTCATCAATGGCACGATTGATAACATTTTGGCGCTCGTACCCAGTTCTAGAATCGGAAATAAATCTGTCAAATAGTCTCGAAGCACATTACCCGTCACCGAAATGGTGTTTTCGCCCATGCGGCTTCGAGCCAAGGCGTGCCGAGTCGCGGCGGCAGGCGCTAAAACTTGATAATCAATGGCCGACACATCATACCGCTTGAGCTCTTGGTGGACCTTGGCGATCAACACCGCATCATGGGCTCGATTCTCATCTAACCAAAACACGATCGGCCAGTTCGTTGCACGCGCCCGGGCAACCGCTAATTTCACCCAATCCTCAATTGCCGTGTGTTTCACCCGACACATTCGCCAGATGTCCCCGGTTTCAACCGGATGACTGAGCAAGACTTGGCCTGCAGCATCAACGATCTGAATTTCACCGTTATCGGGGGCCTCAAAGGTGGTGTCATGAGAGCCATATTCTTCGGCTTTTTGGGCCATTAAGCCGACGTTGGGAACAGAGCCCATCGTCGTCGGGTCAAAAGCCCCGTTAGCCTGACAATCTTTAATCGTTTCAGCATAAACTCCGGCATAACAACGATCCGGAATGACTGCCATCATGTCATGCAGTTCACCGTTGGGCGCCCACATCTGACCGGACTCTCGTATGGCCGCCGGCATCGACGCATCGATAATAATATCGCTTGGCACGTGCAGGTTGGTAATACCGCGGTCAGAATCCACCATGGCCTGGGCCGTGCCTTCGGTTAAATAGGCATCTAGTGCCGCCTTTATCTCGCTGCGCTGCTCTGAAGACAATTGCTCTATCTTTTCGTAGGCATCACCGATGCCGTTATTCGGATCGACACTTAAAGCCTCAAAAACCGCTCCATATTGCTCGAAAACGTCGCGGTAATAAGCTTTGACCGCGTGCCCGAACATAATCGGATCTGAAACTTTCATCATGGTCGCTTTAAGGTGTAATGACCAAAGCACCCCTTGATCCTTCGCCGCCTTGATGGATGCTTCCAAAAATTGAACAAGCGCTGCCTTCGACATCACAGCACCATCAACCACCTCGCCTTCGCTCACGCCAACCGCTTCTGCTAGCGACACTACCTCGCCTGAATTCGATTTAAAGTGCACTGCGAGCTGATCCGCTTGCGTCATTTCAACAGAGCGTTCAGAACCGTAAAAATCACCTGATTGCATATGCGCAACCGAGGTCTTTGAATCTCCGGCCCAGACACCCATACGGTGCGGATGTTTCTGAGCATAATCCTTAACCGCTTTAGCCGCGCGGCGATCGGAGTTACCTTCTCGAAGAACAGGATTTACGGCACTGCCTTTCACTCGGTCGTAACGCAACTTGTTGTCGCGCTCTTCGTCCGTTTTCGGCTCCTCAACATACTCTGGCAGCTCGTAGCCTTTATGTCGCAACTCAACAATTGCAGCTTGCATCTGAGGATTCGATGCAGAGATGTTCGGTAATTTAATGATATTGGCGTCACGCCTCTGGGTCATTTTACCCAACGCCGCCAAGTGGTCAGGAATACGTTGCGCCTCGGTTAAATATTCCGGAAATGCCGAAATAATGCGACCTGCCAACGAAATGTCGAGCATTTCGACTTCGACGCCTGCGGTATCAGTAAAGGCTTTAATAATGGGGAGCAAAGAGTAGGTTGCTAATCTAGGTGCTTCATCGGTTTCGGTATAAATAATTTTTGGAATATCTGTCATTTAATTATCGCTTTTTATTGTGTTGTGGTGTCTTTTGAACACGCAAATCGAGTTCTCCCCTGATCCGGGGACCCTGATTATAGAGCAAACACAAAAAATTAGCATTTGGCCCAAACGCGTCTTGCGACGAAGGGGATGCAATCAAATATTTTGCACAATTGAGCACCGCAGGATGTCAGCCAAAGGCCTTAGAATGGGATATGCTCCTACCAGAAAGCTGCCCCGCAGGCGCTGATGCCGAGAACTGCCTATGACTCTGGTCAACACCGATAATGTGCTAACACCCCGCCGAAACGCGGGCTCTTGGCGATCAGCCTTCATGAAAATGTCCATCAGCTATATTTTAGTCAGCTATATTTTAGTCAGCTATATTTTAGCCAGCGCATTATCGCCAAGCACCCTCGCCGCTGCAGAAACTGACACCCTTACCTCCCAGTACAGCAAACACATAACCTGCGCCGTGTACTACCGAATGGTTGCCGGCAGTTTCAAACGCCAAGGCAATGGCATCTTAGCCGCGCCAGCACTCGATCGCATGAATCTAATGATCACCCGCGCAAAGATACTCGGAGAGGCCTCGGGCAATTCGGAGACTGATTACTTAAGCGATTGGTCGGACACCCTTGGTGTCATGACGGATCAAATGAATCGCAACTATGACAATATTCGCCGACTGAAAACCCGGTACCAAAATCGCTGTAAAGCGCTAAATGGCTAACAACGCGCAATACCGATCCACGTACCAAAATGCTCTTCGGTCAATTTAAAAGTCGGGCGCTTTAAAAGTCGGGCGCTGCCTCGAAGAGAAGGTCTAGGTTCGTTGCAGGATGGCTAAAAGACAACCTTTGAGCATGCAGCATTAATCGCGCCCCCGACGCACGCACAAACGCTGGCGCATACAAATCGCATCCCACAATAGGCAGCCCAATCAATGCAAGGTGCAGTCGAAGTTGATGACGAACGCCGGTTACGGGCATCAAAGCAAGTCTCGTCTGCGACCCGAATGTCGCCAAAACACGATACCGCGTTAATGCCCGCTTTCCGGTCCGCCAATCGACGCGCTGGCGGGGGCGACGGACCCGGTCAGGCCCCAGTGGAAAAATGATTTCGCCAGCATTAGCAGCGGCAGTTCCTGCAACCTGCGCAACATATTGTTTGTCAATCCGGCGCTCACGAAACAATCGGTTGAGTCCAGAAATCGCCTGCTTCGAACAACCAAAAACCACCAATCCTGAGGTATCGAGGTCCAAGCGATGCACCGCCTCGGCCTCAGCTCGAAAGGCCCGAGCCTCGTTTAGCAAACACCGCTTTTCGAACCGACCTGGCGTCGTGAATAGCCCAGCCGGCTTGTTCATAACCAGTAAGTGCTCGTCTTCAAAAATGATCCAATCTTTCACATCACTCCGTCTTAATCGTTTCTCGCCTTCTGCTTAGGTATCATACCGGTTCAGCGAAGGAGAATTGGTCTTATGACTCAGGATATCGAACACCTTGGTGAGGTCATTACCGCTGCCGTCCCTGCGCTCCTCACAGCCCTTGAGGTAATGGAAACAGCGCAACAGGGCCATCATCCGGCTCGACCGAATGCGACCATCAACTTTATCGCACCTTTTATTGAATCGCTCAATCAGGCGCACGCATCGCTTGTGCCACTAACTTTTCCAGCTCAGATCGAGAAGTTTGGCGACCATCTGAAAACGAGTTTTCTTTATGCCAGCCGGACCGGAGAAAACCTTCTCGCGACGGCCGAAGACTCAATGGCATTTATGCGGGCGAGCAGAACCTTCAGTAAAGCGTTAGACCACCTATTCCCGTTGGCGACGCTTCTGAATCCAATCCATCAGTTTTTCCTAGAGGCGCCGCTACGGCACAGCCCGAACGTGCCAGAACACTTTTTGTCCGAGACAAGCCACCATCCAATCACCCACATTGAGAACGGCTATGATCAACGGGGCGGTGCTTCAATCTACATTCCGCACTGGCTAGACCCAGCTGCTTTGACTCCTGTGGTCATTGCCCTTCATGGTGGTGCGGGCCATGGTCGAGACATGCTGTGGCAATGGTTACGCGAAGCGCGTAGTCGAGGTTTTGTTCTGATTGCCCCCACATCAAGCGAGGATACTTGGCAGCTCAACCGTCCTGAGCAAGACTTACCCGCCCTGCTGGCCCTGTTACAGTTCGTTAGAGACCAAACTCAAATCGATGAGACGAAAATCCTGCTCTCTGGCTTATCGGACGGCGCGACCCTGACGTTACAGCTAGGCTTGCAACCTGGCGCCCCATTTACCCACTTGGCGCCCTTCTCAGGCACCCTCGACCCTGCCCTTGTCAGTCACGAGGCTGATCTTCTGCAGCAGGACAAGCCCATCTACTTAGTCCACGGCAGTAACGATTGGATGTTCCCAGTGGAGATTGGCCAAATGGCTGCAGAATTACTGGGCGCTCGCAACCCGAATCTCCTTTATAATCAGATCGAAGGATTGGGCCACACGTTTGCCCGATCAGAGTTGAAGCAATTATTGCCCTGGTTTTCAGCGGCACTCTCACTGGAGCAATAACCGATGACGAATCGACTGATATTTTCTGTCCTGCTGATCATTATCAGCCCTTGGCTACTCGCTAAAGAGTTGATCGTGCTGCACACCAACGATTTCCACGGGCACATTCAACAAGAGGGCAAGTACGCTGGCGCGGCTAAAATTGCAGCGTTTGTAAAAGAAATCAAAGCACAGCACCCTGCGGCATTGTTCCTAGATGCTGGCGACGCAATCTCGGGCACACCCGTTTCCAGCATGTTTGAAGGCGAACCAATATTCGATGTTATGAACGCGATGGGCTATGACGTGGGCCTGATTGGCAACCACGAATTTGATCATGGCTATAAAAAGATTGAGCGCTTTCGCGCCATCGCCAATCACCCTTTGTTAACGGCCAATGCCGTTGGCCCAGACGGCGAACTATTGGGAGACGCCCCCTATTTATTGCTCAACCTCGATGGCATCGAAGTCGGGGTCATCGGATTAATCACCGAGACTGCCCCCACCTTGTTTTCACCGACTGGCAATGAAGGGTTAACCTTTTTAGATCCGGCTGATCGTCTTTCCGAACTCGTGCCCATGCTGCGAGCCAAAACCGATGTTTTGATTTTACTCTCCCACATTGGACACGAAGCAGAATTGTTATTGGCCGAACAGTTTCAAGATCTCGATCTCATTATTGGCGGGCATTCACACACCTTGGTTCAGCATCCAGTACGGGTTGGTAAAACCCTCGTCGCTCAAGCCAACCACTACGGCAGCCACCTAGGGCTGATAAAGATAAAGGTGTCAGACAAAGGACAGTCGCCACTCGATATCCAAGGCGACTTGATTGCCGCGAATGAATTACCGGATGGGGATCCGGCAACGCAAGCGTTGGTTTCATCCTATGAGGCAAAGGTTCAAGGACAGGTTGATATCAAGATCGCGTCCCTACACAAAAACTATAGCAAAATTGAGCTCCAACCGATTCTTGAAAACATCTTGGCTGAGTCTATCGGGGCCGATCTGGGCTATTACAATCGGACCGGTATCCGCGACATCCTCTCAAAGGGTGATGTCACGGCGAGGATGATCTGGAACCTCGAGCCCTTTGGTAACACCCTGGTTAAGCTCACGCTGAGTGGCGCTGACTTATTGATATTGCTCAGTCAAGAGCCCGCCTTGCATCACGCGGTCGACGCGATCGATCCGGAACGCCGTTATCAGCTCGCGACCAATTCGTTTATCGCATCCCACGCGACCCTGGCCTTCGGAGACGCCATCACCGCCGTTGACACGGGTATTTTAGTCCGCGATATTTTGATTCAACAGATCAAAGCTAATGGCCTCAAGTGAAGTGGCAGGCAGCCACTTCTTATAAGCCATTAAAGAATCCGCGAACCTCACCCACAAAGCGGTCGAGTTGATCGTGTTGTACCCAATGGCCCGCATGATCAAACCGAACGGAGCGAGCATTGTTGAAATGTTCCGCCGGGTCACCCAGTTGATGACGACCAAACTCGCTTTCGCTGCCGCTGATTAATAACAAAGGTGCGTTGATTTTAGACCACAGTTGCTGCGTCTGCGTGAGGGTCATATCAAACGGCGCCATGACATGGGTTTGGTTATCAAACTTCCAGGAATAGGTACCGTCTTCGTTCTGGTTACTGCCATGAACCGTCAAGTGACGCGCTTGAGCTTCGCTCAAGTGTTTGTTTTCCGTGCGCATCCGCTCAAAGGCTTCTTCTAAGGTGGCATACCGACGTGGCGTTCGTCCGGCACTGCCGCGCGTGCTGTCAACGAAGGACTGAATGCGCTCGTGCACCGGCACTTCCTGATACAGCCAGCTCGGGCCACCGGTACCTTCAATAACGACCATCTTGTCAATATTTTGGGGATAGGTCCCGGCATATCGAAGCGCAACGCTACCACCCAAGCTGTGCGCAATAATCTTCAGCGGGGCTAGATTTTGTTGATGGATCAGTTGGGCAAGGTCATACAGATAGCCAGTATGACTATAGTTGCCGCCTTTAATGTGTTCAGAATCGCCATGACCCCGAAAATCAGGCGCCAAAATATGGTAATCATCTCGCAGTTCTTGAGCCACCCAATCCCAGTTATGACAGTGATCTCGATTACCGTGAACCAGCAACAAGGGCGGCGCCTCCGGGTTACCCCAGTCCAGATAATGGAGCCGCAAACCCTGCGAAAAATAGGAGTGCGATGTCGGGGAAGCTCTCAAACTAGACATGTAACGTTCCTTAAGCCAAAACCTGGCAGATCATAACCGATAAAAAAAGGCCACAGCCCCCCCCGTGAATCCCGGGGGCCACAAAGATCAATCTTGTTTTCGGCGCTGTCAGTCCGGCAGGCTGAGCACTCGTTTTGCGATAATATTTAGCTGTACTTCAGAGGTGCCACCTTCAATCGAATTCGCCTTGGTTCTGAGCCACGCCCGAGTACTATCAAGCTCCTCGGCGTCAAAGCCTGCACCTTCCCATCCCAGCATTTGAGACCCCATCGCCTTAAGCAACAACTCAGAACGCTTCATGTTTTGCTCGGTACCATAGAGTTTGAACATAGAGGACACAAAACTCGGCGCCTTAGTCGACTTTGATTCTTCCGAGGTTCGCCGCACGGTCAAACCAAAGGCACGATCATCCATGGCGTGCTGGGTAATCTCTTGACGCAACGCTATATCGGCAAGTTTGCCCTTCGACTCCCCTAGATAAGACTTCGCAATGTCTGCGATTTTAGGCCGAGTACTTCCACCATCACCGCCACCGATCATGGTGCGTTCGTATTGCAGTAACCGCTTTGCAACCGTCCAACCCTCATTGACTCGCCCAACCACATTCTTTTTCAAGGCTCTTGCATCCTCAAAGAAGGTTTCACAAAAGGGAGACAATCCACTAATTAATTTAATAGGCTTGACCGTCACGCCGGCTTGGTCCATGTCGAACAATATAAAGGTAATCCCATTGTGCTTTGGCGCACTGGGGTCGGTTCGAACCAAACAAAAAATCCAGTCGGCTTTGTCGGCCCCGGAGGTCCAAACTTTCTGACCATTGATGACATAGTCATCGCCATCGGACACAGCACGGGTCTGCAAACTCGCAAGGTCTGAGCCTGAACCCGGTTCACTATAGCCCTGACACCACCAAATTTCCCCCGATGCAATCTTGGGCAGATGCTCGCTCTTCTGCGCATCGGTGCCAAATTCAACTAAGGCAGGTCCGATCATAGAAAGTCCCATCCCAACCAAGGGCGGCCTGGCCTTGATGCGCGCCATCTCTTGACGCAAAATTTGCGCTTCGTCTACATTTAAGCCTGCGCCACCATATTCGGTTGGCCAGGTTGGGGCCGTGAAGCCCTTACTCGCACACAGGGCCATCCAATCTTTGGTTTCAGAATTCTTAAATTGTGCTCGCCGACCGCCGCCAGGATACTCATCGGCCGCCATGGGCGTTCTCATACTGGCAGGGCAGTTCGCTTCTAACCAACTTCTTGTTTCTGCTCTAAACGTCTCTAAGCTCATCTTCACTCCTAAACTTTCTACTTAATCTGAATTAAGGGTTCTAATTTTCGAACAATTTCGTCTTCAAACAATCTCGCTTTCAACCCGCGCGAGGTTACTTTGTTGGCACATTGGCCCGTTGGCTTTCGCGATCATCGCGTCCCTGAGCGCCCTTGCTCAGGCACCCGCTATGCCAAACGCGGAAGTCTCCTTAGTATCAGCCACTCGACGAGGGCTTTCAACGGCTTAAGGATGGCAATCGTAAGCATCTTGCACAGATCATTCACCAAAGTAATAAACGTAGCGGATGCCTTTCTTGCTCTGTTCGACTCTGATCAGATTCGATTAGATTCCTTCGACCTAATTGAGATAGACGTCACCTCGCCGACCGAGCCCAAGCGAAACACAGGTCCCCACGTGCCGGTACCCTGCGATACGTAGTGCCAACAGGCCCTGGTTTGATAAAGTCCTTTAATTTTTGGGAATACCTGCCGTACCAAAAAATTAAATGGCATGATCTGACCATTATGCGTGTGTCCACTTAAAGTGAGTTGCATCCCTGCCTCAGCTGCTGCCTCTAGGCCCGCTGGTCGATGGTAAAGCAATAGATTCAAATCCGTATCCTTCACCGTCAGCGTCGGAAGCACCTCGGCCAACTGTTTGTCGCTATCAGCATCTTCAACACCATGAATCATGACGTCCGCTCTTAATCGAACACTCTGATTGCGCAACACCACAACGCCCGCAGCTTCTAGGCGGACAATAATGTCTTCCAGATCCTCATACCGCTCATGATTGCCGCAGACAAAAAAGACCGGCATATCAAGGGATGTCAAAGGTTGCAAGGCGGCAGCTGGCACACCCGTTTGATCGATAAAATCCCCGGTGATGCACAAAGCATCCGGCCTTAGTTGTGCAACGATTCGCAAAACCTGCTTCAAAAAATAAGGGCTGCGCGATCCGATATGAACATCGGTGATTTGGACAAGGTGCAGATCTGTCCTCAGTCGATCATCCACGAGTTGCAAGGACTGTATGGTCGGCCGCGAGCCCCGGTAAAGGCCATAGGGCAGGGCCAGCAGCACGATCGAAAGGATGCAGAACGCCAAGAATTTCGGCTCGGCGAATTCAAAATACAGCCCAACCTCGGCCAAAAGCACCAAAACCAAAGCCAGGGGACTCAGCGCAAGGAAGAGCTCGAGGGTCTGTTTTAAAATCCGCGCAGCCGGCTGCGTGACCTGTCGCAACGGCCATCGACAGATCAGTTGGCTGCAAAAGATAAGCACAGCTAGAAGCAGCCAAATCGGCCCTTCGAGCCCAAGCCATTGGCCAAGTCGAACAAACGGATAGCCCAGAAAGACGCCGTGCAGGATCAACCCAAGGACGATGACGCGACCAATGGCCCACCACCGGGGTCGACGATTCATACGCGCCCCTTAAATGACCCTACCAAAAGCAAACCACCTGATACCCGGCACCTGTTCAGAGTCATTAGGCTTGGCGCCACCAGAGCACACCGGCATCATCCGGTTCCGCAACCAACATGCGACGCTCTCGAGCACAGTGCAGATGCGCGATGGCCTCACCGGTTGCCGGAAAAAAACTCATGTCAGTAATGGTGCTTTTGAAGATTGCCGGGAACACGTCCACTGCGCGCTTCGGCGTTTCGCACAAGTCATACAGGTTCTCGAGCGCCACCTCATGCCAATCGACCAAAGCCGTCAAACGTTCATGAACCCCTTCAAACAGCTCCTGATGTGCGGGCAGCACCATCAAATTAGGTGGTAGAACTTCTCTAAAATGGATGCAGGATTGGATCCATTCTCGAAGCGGGTTGGCATCCGGCTCTGAGGGCTGCACGCTCACATTTGGGGTGATTCTCGGTAAAATTTGATCGCCCGAGATCAACACTTTCAACTCAGGGCAATAAAGACAGACATGCTCAGGGGCATGCCCCTTACCAATCAGGGCCCGCCATTCCCGACCATTGATGTCGATATACTGACCGTCCTGTATTCGCTGGTATCCTGCTGGCAAGGCAGAAATGCTGGCGCCAAATTGGCCGAACCGCTCCCGATAGCGATTGAGTCGGTTCTCATCAAATCCAGCGCGCTGATAAAACCGAATCGCATCCTCGGGGACGTCTTTAGGTTGATCAAACGCCATCACCTTGCACATATAAAAGTCACTGCGACTCATCCATAAGGGGCAATCAAATTTCTGAGCCAGCCAACCCGCGTTGCCAGTGTGGTCTGTGTGTAAATGCGTGGCGATCACCCGAGTAATCGGCTGCCCCCCTAACACTTCCACAAACAAAGCCTCCCAAATTGTCTTCACCGCATCGGTATGTATCCCGGTATCGACAACCGTCCAGCCATCGTAATCCTTCAGCAACCAAACATTAATGTGGTTTAAACGGCCCCAAAGAGGCAGGCGCGCCCAAAAAATCCCGTCTGCAACCTGGGTCACTTTACCCGGTTCAGGCGCCTCATCCTGAAATCGATACACCAGCGGGTCAAATCCTCGGCGGGATTTTTCATTTCTACTCATCGTTACCTCACTCACCTTGTTCGTAACCGGATTTAAAAGGACCTGATACCGCGGCTCTGCGCTGCGCGATTAGCCGCACAGCGCTTGAGCCCGGTATTTAGATTGCTCGATGGAACAGATCCACATTTTCCGATTGGTTACACTATACTGGCGGCGTTTGAATCCCGGCAGCTCCAACGGCACATGAATCATAACACTGACCTTCAAGAAGCAGACAACACCATGGATGACCAAGCGTTAACCTACGCGCGCCGTGTCTTGCTAACGAGCCTTGTGATCGTGGGCATGGGATTTTCGGTCTTATTTCCACTACTCGCCCCAATTGGCAGAGAAATGGGGCTCAGTGAATTTCAGATTACCAGCATTATCGGCGCCTCATCCCTTGCCGTCTTTCTGGCATCCCCCATTTGGGGACGCTTAAGCGACTCCCTCGGCCGAAAGCGTGTGATGCTGATTGGCTTATTTGGCTTCAGCGCTGGCACTATTTTGTTTAATTCTGTTCTTAATTTGGGCTTAACCGGCGCTTTAACTGGATCGGCTCTGTTTGCAGCGCTCATTTTGGCACGGCTCTGTCATGCCTCGGTGATGTCAGCTGCCATGCCGGCGGCCACCGCCTACATGGCCGACATCACAACAGTTGAGAACCGAACCAAAGGGATGGGTGCCTCAGGTGCCGCAAACAATCTGGGCTCGATCTTGGGGCCCGCACTCAGCGGTCTTGCTGTCTTCTCACTGCTGTTGCCTTTATGGCTGATTGCCTTCTTAGCATTTTTAAACGGCCTCTTTGTCTGGCGCTTTCTACCGCAATCCCCTAAGGCCAAAATTAAACGCACTGTAAAAGCACCCGTATTAAAGTACACCGACCCCAGGATTCTGCCGTTTATTATCGTCGGCGTCTTAATGTTTATGGGCTTTGCGTTGGTGCAACAAACCATGGGCTTCCGCTTTCAGGATGCGCTTGACCTTTCGGCGAAAGAAACCGCGCGAGTCCTTGGTATTGCCATGATGCTCTCCGCTGGCGCGTCCTTATTTGCTCAAGGCGTTGTGGTGCAGCGCTTAAAGCTCGCACCCTTTGATCTACTGCGCCTCGCCATTCCCCTACTCATTGTTTCATTCACGGTCATGGCCTTGTTTCAGTCACAAGTGATGCTCACCCTCGCCATGGGGCTCCAAGGCTTCGCCATGGGCATCGCTGGCCCAGCCTTCATGGCCGGTGCCTCCCTTGCGGTTTCAACAGAGGAACAAGGGTCGGTCGCCGGAATCGCATCCAGTTGCGGTCCACTTGGTTTTACGGTGGGCCCAATATTTGGTGGCTTGCTCTATCAAATCAATCCAGTTTTACCCTATGCCTTTGCTGCGACTGTCTATATCATTCTAATGCTTAGCATGGGCTACTTACGGAAGAAAATTACGAGTTAGCGCCGCTGATAACTTGAAGTTAAGCCAATACGCCAATACAGTCTCATTCGAAGGATCCATCGACCAAGGTCCATTTCATGACTCAAGACGTCCTCCCAGCTGTAGTCAGCGGCGACCAAAATGACGCCGAATCAGCGAACCTTATCGTTAATCGCCATCATCAAGTCATTGACTTGCACCCTTCAATCGAAACCATCATGGCTTGGCCAAAATCGGATCTTATCGGTCACCTGCTTGAGGAACTCATCCACCCCGGCGATCTAACGGCCCTACAGCCCTTACTCTCTAGCGCAGCACCCGAGACGGATGCCCGAGCGATTTCGATTCGACTCCAACATGCCGTTGAAGGATGGGTCTGGGTGAGCCTTACCGAGACCGCCTCAGACATCTCCGGCCAACGCCAGTTTGATGTAATGCTACAACCCAAGCCAGAGGTTAACCCAGCCAACGAGCCTACTTCTGAGCTGGTGGATGACCTTACAACGCTTATCAGCGCGCAAAGTCAGGTCCTGGTCTTTGACAAATCCAATTATTATCTTTGGTCAAGTACGGGTTTTACGACCGCCTTCAGTGCGGAGCACCAAGACCTTCAAGGCGCTTCACTCTCAGAAATTTGTAATCGATTTTTGTTGGTTGAAACCGCAGCAGATAACGCCGAGATCAACCCGACCCGCTTGTCCTCCGATGCGGGCTGGCAGGGCAATGTGACTACAACGGTTGAGGGGAAGCTGAAGCCGTTTCATTTAAACAGTCAGCGCAAAAGCCTGATAAAAACGCAGCGGGGCGTGCTGGTTCTAACCTTCTCTGCCCTGAAAACCCAGGAGGTCGAGTCCAAAGCATTGCCTCTTGACGTCTTCACCGCGGTCCGTGACATAGCGCACGAGTTTAGGAATGTTTTTGGCGTTATCTCAGGTCATACCGAGTTAATGCGCTCGAATCCAAGCGCAAACCAAGGCAATTCAATCAATCAATTGTCACGGTATTCTCGCAAAGCCATCGACCTCCTAGAATCTCTCACGCTATTGGGTTACCTCGATGATGACCGTGCAACGCACTTCAACCCGATGAGCCATGTGAACACTCTCGACCCGCTATTGCGATTGATCGCCGGCGATCGATTAGCCCTTCATCGGCAAGAGAATCTTGCTGACTTCGAATGTTTTGGACGCCCCGCGAACTTTGACCATGCCCTGTTGGCGACCATACGGACAGCGACTCGACTCACAACCGCTTCTGGGCCAATTCAAATCGATTTCAGCAGCGCCTACAACTTTCTAACGGTAATCTTTAAACTTGAAAACGTCGACTCCGATCGCCTACAAACCCCTCGAAACAGTGCCGATGTCATCCAAGACCCTGAAACGCGGCTTTTGGAACAATTCGACGCGCTCTCTGCCCTAGGCGCCGAATACCGAGTAACGCCATCCTTGGAATTCGATACCGGCAGGCTATCGCTAATGCTTTCTCTGCCGGGTGAGAGACAACCAATTCATACCCATGAACCGGATGTTTTGGTTGAGCGTGCGATCAAGCAAGCACTGCTGATCGAAGACGACCCCGGCGTTCGAGATTTAGTTGAATTGTTTTTGGGCAGTTTGGGCATGGATGTGACGAGCTGCAGCGCCGAGCAAGAAGTACTGCAGCTCCCAAACTATGACTTCGACATCATTGTCTCGGATGTCATGCTCGCGAGTGGTAAAACCGGGCCCGACTTGGTCCGGGGCATTCGATCGAAACGGCCGGAGATTCCTTGCTTGTTTATCTCCGGCTACAAACACGGCGCCCTGTCGAATGAAGATCTTACGCATCCGAAAACCGATTTCTTGGCCAAGCCTTTTTCAAAAAACGATTTCGGAAAACGCGTACAAGCGCTCATAGCACTTAGATAAAAGCCTAACGTCCGCTTTGTCCCGACTTGTGGAACATCGGGACAGAAGGCAGATCCATCAGTCTACGTTTGAAAGGCAGCGTGTTGAGTTGATTATTTGATCACGCTAAAGTTGCGACACTTCGATAAGACGAGCTCACCATGTCACAACCCAAACGCGCCATCGTTTTATTGCTCGATAGTCTGAATCGTCACATGCTGGGTTGCTACGGCGGCACTGAATTCAGTACCCCCAATATAGACCGTCTTGCCGCGCGCTCCCAACGTTTCACCAACCACTACACAGGGTCCCTGCCCTGCATGCCTGCGCGGCACGATATTTTGTGTGGCGCAATGGATTTTTTATGGAAGCCCTGGGGCTCTGTCGAGCTGTGGGAACGCCCCGTCTCGTATGAGCTGAAACGACAAGGCGTGGTCACCAAACTCATTACCGATCATCCCCACTTGTTTGAAACGGGCGGTGAAAACTACCATACCGATTTTTTCGCCTGGGACTATCTTCGAGGTCACGAGAGTGATCCTTGGAAAACCCGACCAGATCCATCCTGGCAAGGCGCACCCGCGATGCCTGCCGGTACGAAATACCCGGACAAAGCGTCCGCCTATGATCTTTCAAGGACATTTTTTAAAGCGGAAGCGGATTATCCAGGCCCAAAGACCATGCAAGCGACTGCCGACTGGTTGAAAGATCATGGCCAACAACATGAATCGTTCTTTTTGTTCGTCGACGAGTTTGATCCCCATGAACCTTTTGATACACCAGAGCCTTGGGCAAGCCTGTACGATAATGACTGGGAGGGCGAGCGCATCATCTGGCCGCCCTATTCAACAGACACTCTCAAGAACGGAATCATCACCGAGCGGCAAGCACATCATATCCGCCAGAACTATGGCGCAAAGCTGTCGATGATCGATCACTGGCTGGGAAAAGTCTTAGACGCGCTGGATAACGGCGGGTTTTGGGACGATACCATGGTGATCTTATGCACTGATCATGGGCACTACCTGGGTGAAAAAGATATTTTTGGCAAGCCCCGGGTCATGCAATACGAGCCGATTGGGCACACACCACTGTTAATCTATCATCCAGATGCAGCGCCCAACGTTATTTCAACCTTAAGCACCAATGTCGATCTGCATGCGACCCTCACCGACCTCTTCAACATTAACGTTGATCACGTGACCCATGGTCGATCGCTCTTGCCCGACATCCTTGGTCTGAAAACCCTAGAGCGAGAGTGGGCTGTTGGCGGGATATTTGGTAACTGGGTTCAAATTCAGGATGGCCGTTATAAATATGCCCGAGGCCCAACCAACGACAATTACCCGCTATCCATGTGGTCCAACCGGTGGTCAACGATGCCGGTCCCGTATTACCCCGGATTACGATTACCCAATCCCGATGCGCGCGCCTATATTGATTTCATGCCGGGATCAAAGGTTCCAGTCTTAAGGCAACCCTTCGCGCCCGGCGATATGCTGCCCTTCTGGTCGATGGATGCAAGCCTTGATGATCACTATTTGTTTGATCTCCAGGAGGATCCCCATGAAGAACACAACCTCATCGGTTCCAAACTTGAGCACCAAATGATTGCGCTACTGGAAGACGCCTTGCGCGACCTCAACGCCCCGACCGAGCAAGCTATGCGATTGGGCTTGCCGAGTGCGTCTCAATAGCGCGAAAAAATCTCAACCGCCATGTCGCTTTCCCAGCGCCTAGTGCGTCATCGACCTATCCAGCCTCAAATCAAAGGCGCCCGGCGCCCATGCGTCACCATCAGCATACCTGCTAAGGGCACATCTCACTGAGAGTCGCCCAGCATCAAAGCGATGGGTAACCTTAAGGTTTGAATCAGGCGGACGTCCTGACCCAAATATCGAAACAACACTTAATCAAGGTTCAGGAAAGTTTCCGCCTCTCCGCTACCACCATCGTCGCATTTGAAACCAAAATAGAATTGACAGACTGAGCCCAAACATTGAGCCGATTACCCAATAAAAGCCTGCAGGGCTGTCAACGCCAGGCAGACCGCCGACATTCATGCCAAATACGCCCGTGATAAACGTCGCTGGTAGGAACAGTCCGGCAATCAACGAAAGGGCATACCCGCGCTTATTTTGCGCCTCTTGTAACCGATGATTCAAACCCTCTTGAACAAAGCTCGCCCGCTCCCGAATTAGATCTAGATCTTCAACATACCGCGCAAAGTGGTCTGCCTGATCCCTTACTTGCCCCGCCTCAACCCCGTCGAGCAGTCGCGCGTTACCCCGAGACAGCTCAAACAGCGCATCCCTTTGTGGCGCAATAAAGCGCCTTAAAGAGGCAATTTGACGTCGCAAATCAGAAATCTCAACGGCGTTCAGGTCAACCGATGTTTCAAGGGAATCCTCTAGCGCATCAACCCGCTCGGTCAGTCCATCAAGATACCGTGAAACCCGATCGGCCAGAGCCGCAAGGATATGAATCAAGACCCCCTGGGCCGTTTTAGGACCAACGCCAGATTCGACTTGCTGGCGAACTTCCTGAATGGACGCCAAAGGTTGTCGCCTAACCGTAATGATCAACTTGCCCTGAACCCATATCCTGAGCGAGATCATATCCACAGGATCTTGATCCAAATTCAAATTAATGCCTCGCAATATGAGCAGGAGGCCATCATCCATTTGGATCAATCGTGGCCGCGTCTCGCCCGCCAATAATCGCTCAACCACAGGTGCCGCAACACCGAGGTCAAGCAGGTCCGCCTCAACGCCGTTTTGGAGCGCATCAAGGTGTACCCAAGCAGGCTCTAAGAGCCGCAAACTTTTAAGATTGGTGTGTTTTGCACCCTCTGACAAAGTTCGGGCAAACACGACGCTTTCACTCATAAACGACCTCTTAAGTCAGGCCTTAAAATAATTCGATAAACCATAGCATTCCCCTTTATTTAGCCCTAATATTCGCGCGATTTTTTCAGCCCTTACCCACGCCTTTTGGACTACCATGACCCGCATCCTGTCGTCCATTTTTGCACTCTTGCTCAGCACCTCGATTTTGCTAACCGGTCACGGGCTACAAATGATCCTTGGCCCACTACTGGGTTCGGAACTGGCCTTTTCCGAGTTGGAAATTGGCTACACCGGCTCAGCCTACTACGCTGGATTCATCGCCGGCTGCCTATTCATTCCGAGACTCATTCATAAAGTTGGCCACATCCGCGTTTTTCTGGTTTTAATCTCTTTAGCGACCGTCGCCCTGCTCATGCTCGGCGTTAGTCAGACCTTACTATTTTGGATCCTCGCAAGAGCGCTATCGGGCGTCAGTTTTTCGGGTCTTTATATGATCATCGAATCTTGGTTGAGCGAATCTGCACCCCCCCAGAAGCGGGGTCTCGTGCTGTCGATTTACTCTGTTATTACACTGTTCGCCATCAGCGTCGGCCAAATGTTCATCACGCTTGAACTGCCACTGACCAGCTTGGTCACGGTCGCGGCGATCTTGTTTTTACTCAGCACCTTACCGGTGGGCCTAACCAATTCCGCCTCACCCCAGCCCCTACACCCGGTAACCTTCAAGTTCAGTACGGTCTTTAACGACTCTCGAATCGCCATCTATGGCGCGTTGGTTTGCGGCCTGGTCACCTCAGGCTTCTGGGCGCTCGGACCAATCATTGCCAAGGCGCTTCACTTTGAGGCCAACCAAATCAGTATCTTCATGGCCGTCACCCTCATGGGCGGCGCTATTTTCCAGCTCCCGATCGGGCGGTTTTCAGACCTCGTGGATCGTCGGTTGGTAATCGCCGCTTTGAGCGGCGCCGCAAGCCTCATCACCCTATCAACGATTGTCTTAGGCCTTGAAACCGCCTCCGCCTTCTTCATCGTGATGTTTCTTTTTGGCGGCGCCACCTTCCCGTTGTATTCGATCAGCTTGGCACATGCCAATGACAACTCCACCCTGTCACCGATCGAGACCGGTAGCGTCATTTTGCTGACCTACAGCATCGGCGCGGTGGTCGGGCCCGTGCTCATTTCGGCAACCCTTGCAATATCGAATCTTGGTCTGTATTTCATAACGACCCTGATTCTGGCGCCCTTCTCGGTCTGGACCTTTCTCCGATCACGAGCCATTCCCGCGACCCAAGCCCACTTTACGCCATATCAGGACGTGCCCGTTACCACGCAAGAAGTCATTCTCCTCAGCACCGATGAGGTCCTCGATGCAGCGATGGACCCAACAACGAAAGAACCATCACCAACCGCAGGTTAACCTCATGCCCTAAAGTCTCGCGTCAAACCTTATCGAACATCGGCGCTTACCCTCGCCCTCGAGTTTTGGTGTCGCCCTTCTTTGCCTTTTGCTCAAGGAAAGTAATAATCATATTGGCGACATCTTTGTTGGTCGCCATTTCAATGGACTCCAGGCCGGGAGAAGAATTAACCTCCATCACCACCGGCCCATGGTTCGATCGAAGAATGTCGACGCCGCAGACGTTGAGCCCCATTGTTTTTGCTGCTCGAACCGCCGTAGACCGCTCCTCCGGTGTAATGCGGATCAAACTGGCGGTGCCCCCTCGATGAATGTTCGAGCGAAACTCACCCTCTTTCGCCTGACGCTTCATGGCCGCCACGACCTTGTCGCCAATAACCAAACAACGGATGTCGGCGCCTCCAGCCTCACCGATATATTCCTGAACCAGAACCGATACGTTCAAACCAAAGAATGATTGGATCACGCTCTCAGCCGCCTTTGGGGTTTCCGCAAGTACCACGCCAATGCCTTGCGTGCCTTGCAACAGCTTAATGACGAGCGGCGCGCCGCCCACCATCTTGATTAAATCGGCAATGTCATCCGGCTTGTTGGCAAAACCCGTAACCGGTAAACCAATCCCGCGTCGCGATAGCAGTTGCATCGAGCGAAGTTTGTCACGGGAACGACTGATCGCCACCGATTCGTTCAAAGGAAACACCCCCATCATTTCAAACTGTCTTGACACCGCGGTGCCATAAAAGGTCACAGAAGCACCAATTCGCGGTATGACCGCATCAAAACCAGTTAGCTCTTCACCCTTGTAGTGAATCGACGGTCGATGAGAGGTGATATTCATATAGCAACGAAGCACATCGAGGACCTTAACTTCATGGCCTCGGGCCTCCGCCGCCTCAATAAGGCGTCGGGTCGAATAGAGATTCCGATTTCTGGAAAGCAGCGCAATTTTCAATGATTTTCTCTCTGTGAAACAGGTTAAGGATTGGCACCCAACGGGTTATCACCCAGCACAGAATGCTCGGTGGAACTAACAGAAACATTTAGAGCCGCCAGACTCCGGCGACCGATTAATACGCGAAAATTCATCGGGTCTCTGCGGGTCAAACTGAACTCTGTTTGGATTGTTTGCTTGGCCAGCACGATCGTGGACACAATAACGATCCTGCTTTCTTCTTGCCCGCCAGAGTTGCGCACAACGCGCCGATCGAAAACAGGAGCCCGGCACAATTTACCTGTTTTGTTTGATGACCGAGGCGGGGCTAACCGGAACTCAACATGCTCCGTGCTGCCGACCCAAAACGTTTTTATATCGCGCGCGTCAAGGCTCGATGTCAGCGCACCGGTATCCAGCTTGGCACGGATTGCAACGGCTTGTAACTCCGGTAGCAGAATGTATTCCTTCCAACCGACAATCATGACTGCCCCCGAAAAATCGGCGAATCCTAGAGCTTTAGAGGGGGCAACGCAACGTTTTTATCGAGCCAGATCAAGGCCTGCGAATCCTTCGAAAATCAGGCTTGGAAATTCAGCCGCAAACCCGGCGTTGGCCACGCGGCTTTGACCAGTTTCCCGGTCGAGGACAACGTTATGTAGGCGGTCTGAAGGTCTTCTCCACCAAAGGCAATATTCGTCGTTAAAACATCCGGCATTGCAAAAAAATCAACCGTACTGCCGTCCGGCGAATGAGAGGTAATACCGCCTGTGATCAGTGTCGCCACGCAAACGTGACCCGAGGCATCGACCGCAAGCGAGTCAAACATATGGAAATCCGGTCTTTGGGCAAGCATTCGCCGCGGGACGCTGACGTCCACCTCTCCAGGCGCAGCAATGGCATAGGCCCAAAGACGGCCAGTGGGCGTTTCTGCAACGTATAACGTCTTTTCATCCGGCGACAAGCCAATACCGTTCGGTGCTTCCATCGGGAAGATCACTTCTTGAATTCGGCTGCCATCCGCTGCCGCATAAAAGACTCCGGTTCGATCTCTCGTTCGCGGCCTTGTCTTACCATGATCGGTGAACCAGAACCCTCCGGTTTGATCGAAAACCAGATCATTCGGGCCTTTTAATCGCTCGCCGTTGCAAGCCTCATACAGGGTTTCAACCGAACCCGTATCTAAATTCACGCGTTCAATCCTTCCGCCGGTATAGTTTTCAGGCTGTTCTCCTGGAAAGACCCGCCCATCGCGCGCTTCATGCCATTCAAAACCGCCATTGTTGCAGATATAACAATGCCCATCTGGCCCAAGCGCCGCTCCATTGGGTCCACCTCCAAGTTCTGCGACGATCGATTGCGTCCCATCTTCAGCAACCCGAGTGAGCGTGCCCCGCTGAATTTCAACCACCAGCACGGACCCATCACTTAACGCGACAGGGCCCTCCGGAAACTGAAGCCCCTCTGTTATTACTGCCACGTCCATTGCACTCACTCCCTTAGCCTTAAACAATAGTCGAATGATTTTTTTTAAGGGTATCGGCTTTTGAGAAAACGATCTACCGCTAGCGCCAGTGCTTAGCACTTGTCTGAGATCAGCTCGTTGTTGCGCCTGAGCTCAGCTCAGGAAAGCTGCCCGCTGGCAAAAAACTGATTACGGCCGGGTCGATCTTGCCTCAGTCTTCGGTTGCTGAGGCAGTTGGCGCGCCGCCCAGAAACGCTTCTGCGCCGTAATCTTGAATCATTTGAGTAATCCGTTCGACCATCTCCTCCAACGCGGCTTCATCCGTACCGCGCATCACCAAATTGGTGCCATAGCCGTTCGGGCGATAAAACGGGTAAGAACCGAGATCAATATCCGGATACTGATCCTGAATGAGGCCAAGTTGCGCCGCAACCTGGCTTTCGCCCAGAAATGCCCCAACCGTTCTGGATCGGACGGGTCGTCCACCTGGCAATCTTAATTGATCAAAGGTACTCGCCATCGCTTGCATCACCATTGGGACACCGGCCATGACAAACACATTCCCGAGCTGAAATCCTGGCGGCCCCCCAGTCGGGTTATCAATCAAGGTCGCACCCACTGGGATCCGCGCCATCCGAAGCCTGGCTGCCATCACCGCTGGCGGTGCCTCGCGTTTCCGAATCAAAGCCGCAACCTCCGGATGCTCCTCAACGGCGACGCCAAAGGCCTTGGCAATACTATCCACTGTAATGTCATCATGGGTCGGTCCAATACCGCCGGTTGTAAAGACATAATCAAAGCGCTGTTTGCAGTGGTTCACCGTGTCGACAATCGTCTCATCCACATCGGGTATCACCCGTGCTTCCATCATCCGAATACCCAACTCATTTAACACACCGCTCAAATGCGCAAGATTCGTGTCCTGCGTGCGACCGGAGAGAATCTCATTACCGATAATAATCAAACATGCCGTGGCGGAATCTCGATCTGAAGCCATATACAAAGACCTTTCTAAAAGTTTAAACGGGACGACGCTAACACCAACTGCGACGCGCAATATTAAAACACGAATTCAGGGGGAATAGCGCAGGACAACACATGCAGCGCCCGAGCGCATCCGGCCCAATCAATGCAACTTACGGGAATAAGCAGGCAATCAACCAACCGACCTGCCCGGCACGCTGCCACCAAGATCTGAAGCCGGCGCCTAATTGCGCGACGGCGCCCCTGACATGTCACGTTTCGTTTTCCAGCTCAATACCTTTACTAGCGACTTCCGCCAGTACCGTTAAATTTTCCCCTGGCAAAAGGACGATACCCCGAAGGTATTTGGGTCGAAAATTTACTGGGCACTGGGGTTCCGGCGTTCTCAGATGCTGAGGATCGCGGGTTGAGCGCGTCCGCCGCGCGCCCGAGCCTCGGCCTTGGGTCTAGCTGAGATCATGCGCTTGTACGTTTTCCATAGCGCGTCAGGCGTGATCAAAATCATGAATCGAGATCACTTTGAGTGACGAGGAACCGCCAAGGCGATAGACTGACGCCCTTGATCCGGCAGAATGCTGTTAGCAACCCAGATCTCAATTCAGACAGATGCTGAACCGCAGCGACGCGCCTCATGATTCGATCTTGGTCGCCCGAGACCGATCAATGGGTTGAAAACTGTTCGGCA
>Ga0209374_1000260_pt1 | contig 61930 bp, 54 predicted proteins | sample SaaInlLV_DNA_10m_FD_184683 | JGI IMG/M metagenome (GOLD analysis project Ga0209374, IMG submission 184683) | Marine microbial communities from expanding oxygen minimum zones in the Saanich Inlet - SI075_LV_DNA_10m (SPAdes) (version 2) | ecosystem: Environmental > Aquatic > Marine > Unclassified ... | reverse complement strand
TCACATGCAGCTGTTGGTAATCCTTTTCCCCAAAAACCGCCAGATCGGGTTGAACAATATTGAACAACTTGCAGACAACCGTGGTGATACCACAAAAATGCCAGGGCCTGACAGCACCAAGCAATCGATTGGCAAGCTGCGTGGTTTCAACAATAGTCTCTGAATCCATGGCATATATCTCGGCGGCTGCAGGCCCAAATACGGCCATCACCCCGGCTTTGCGCAATTGTTGCAAATCAAGGTTCAGCGTGTTGGGATAGTTTTGCAGGTCTTTGGCGTTATCAAATTGGGTGGGATTCACAAAATTGAAATTATAACCCCGTCGCTGGTTTTCTGGGCAATATCCACCAGCGAAAGATGCCCGTCATGCAAGGCCCCCATGGTCGGAACAAATCCAAGGCGCAGGTTTTTATTGCGCTGTTGGCACATGAAGTCGCGTATGTCAGAGATTGCCTCAAAGATATGCACAGGGATGCGCGTTCAATCGCAATCATCCTGTCTTATGACGGCACCAGACCCAATTCCCAAGCTGAATTTTTGATTGGACAGCCGATTTGGCCCACGTGAACAGACTATTAAAGACATTCCATTTAGAGCCCTAAGAGACATCTCAAATCATTAGTCAAACATGCTGAGTATTATTGAGATTTGGATTTTGCATACCGATATCGCACCACAGTTTTTTAAACCCAAACCGGTTTTGGATCAAATCTTGATGATATCGTCACGCTGGCCAATGACCCCGTCTTGAGAAACACGACACAAAAGTCCTCGCAAACGCAAAGGACGATTTTGAGCCGCGTTCACCCAATCATATGCCGGCTTGCCATAACGGGCCTTCCATTTCACACAGGCGGTATTAAAGACCCCGGACACCTGCAACACCGCTGTACCCACCCGTAGCAAAGTACCCGCCGGCATATTCTGCTCAGAGCAATCAAGATCTGAAATGATCGTATCGCCCGGATGCAGCATGGTATGTTTGTCGACCACAACGGCCTCATAGACCCGCGTGGCCAGAATTGAAATCTGGATCGACGCGTCTGGCGATCCGTCCGGCAATTTCATCCAAGGGGCTTTTAGCCAACGCTCACCGACAATGCCAACATCACGTCTCACTGTGATCTGGTCGGGAAAAGTTCTCTGACCGTAGTCAGGTCGGAAACACAATATATCAATCGCAGCCTTTGATTGCGGCGCGGCAAGAATATCCGGCACTGCCGCATCCAACGTCGCGCGATTAACAAAGCCCATCTAGGTCGCGGCCCAGTGCCGGTTTTGATCAATCTTGCTGCCAAAACGGCTTTTTAAAACGCCGCCTTTGGACGCCGTAGAACCTGTCCTAAGCCCGCCAAATACTTTGGATTTCTGTTGGTTCATCATGGCGTCTTCCTCAGTATGAACACCTTCTTCGCAAGAACCTTGGGGCGCTGCCAAACGAGCTGTCTACACCAAGACCATTGAGTCCACTTCCGTTACTACGTTCCACACCGCCGTGCAATCGGGCAATCCAGCCGCCCTCTATTCAGCTGCGTTGAGGCAACCTCAGGCCACCCTTTCCTTTCAGTCAATCGAATGTCAAAAAGAACGCATGTCAAAGAAAACCCTAAATTCAGAAAATTTGACCGCCCTGGGCGCAGAACGCCTCGCAGAGCTGTTAATCGAAGTCAGCACCGGCAGCGCGGAAATCAAACGCCGTCTGCGGCTCGAAATCAGCCATAACCTCGGAAGTGCAGAGCTTGCACGCGAGGTGCGCAAACGCCTGACCACGCTGCGAAAGTCCAGAAGTTATGTGGGTTGGCGCCGGCGCAAGGCGCTGATCCGCGATCTCAACACCCAAGCAGAAATGATCCTTGAAAAAATTGCGTCAGATGACCCCACTGAGGCCTTTGAGCTGCTTTGGCAGTTTATTGATCTTGCCCCGTCGATCTATGAACGGGTAGATGACAGCCGGGGCGAGGTCGGGGATATCTTTCGCAGCGCGCTGTTACGGTTCCAAGACATTGCCCCACGCGCGGCGCTGAACACCCATACGCTGGCCACGCGCGTTTGGGAGGCCTGTCTTAACAATGACTACGGGCAATTCGACGGCCTCATCGGACTGCTGGCTGTTCCATTGGGTGACGAGGGCTTTGCCCAGCTTAAAACTTTGGTGCAGGGCCACCTTGACACCCCTGATGAAGCCGAGACTGATGATCATGCGGCCCTGCTGTTTCTGCGCGATTTGCGTGGGACCAACGGCGCCTGCCACAGTGACCATAAGCGTCGTTTGGTAAAGCGATGCTTGCAAGAAATAGCGACAGCTCAGGGCGACACGGCTGGATATATCGCACAGTATTCAGACCGCGATCTGCGTGTCCCGGGCATTGCCGCTGAAGTGGCTCAATTAATGTTAAGCCAAGGAGATGCCAACGCGGCGCTGGATTTGCTTGCCGCCGCAGATCTCGATATCCAAGAACACCTGCATGAGGCGTGGGATACAGCCTATATCGATTGCTTGCTTGCACTGGGGCGGCTCGATGAGGCTCAAGACCACCGCTGGGCCTGTTTTTGTGAAACACTCGATGTCACCCGGCTCAAAGAGCATCTCAAACAGCTGCCAGATTTCGACGATATCGAGGCCGAGGATCAAGCCAAAGCGATTGCGATGCAGGCCTCTCGGCTTGAAACCGGTTTGACCTTCTTTCTGGAATGGCCGGACTTGGGGTGTGCCGCTGAACTGGTAAAGGCCCGGACCGATGAGTTGGATGGCGCCGCTTACCATATTTTAACCCCGTTGGCCGAGGCACTGCGGGAAAAACATCCTTTGGCAGCGGTTCTGCTCTGGCGCGCGATGATTGATTGTTCTCTGCAAGAAGGCCGCTCGACGCGTTATGCCTATGCAGCCGACCACTTGAAAGATTGCGCGACCGCAGACGGCGAAATTGACGACTATGGGCAAAATTTATCCCATCACAGTTATATGCAGATGCTGCGCGCAGGCCACGATCGCAAATCGTCATTTTGGAAGAAGCTACACTGACCGCCCACGGCTATAGCGTATGGCACCCGTAAGACCCGGGAAGACTGTCACTGATTATATGACCGTTATTGACGTCGTCGTCATTGTCTGTCCACGTCTAGAAGACAGTGATTTCAGGCCAAGGGCGAAAACAAATACCTGATTTTCCTGCGGGCCCGGAATAAGCACGCGGTTTACCCACCCAAACAAACTTTGAACTGTGTAAATCTATTTTTGATTAAATCGGGGAAAATCGAACAGCTTCTCAAGCTTTGCTGATATTGCGCATGAGCAGCTTGCGGGGCACTGGGCTCGTTTCAGCGATTGACCGCGCTAGATCTCGCATCATACCATTCTGTCCAGAAACTTTGGGAGACAAAAAAATGGCATATGCAATTTGTGCAGATACACCGGGCGGTGTCGAAGTTCTCGACTGGCGCGAGATCCCAACGCCGAAACCCGGGACGGGGGAAGCTGTCGTTCACCAAACCAAGGTCGGCCTGAATTACATCGATGTCTATATGACCAGCGGGACATATCCGTTTCCTGAATCTGGACCACAGATTCCGGGTGGTGAGGCGGCCGGTATCGTGGCCGAGATCGGAGCGGGTGTGACCGAACTTTCAGTTGGAGACAGGGTCGCCTATACCACGCCAAACGGCGCCTACCGCGAAGAGCGGGTTATGCCAACAGACCGACTTGTCAAACTGCCCGATAATGTCTCTGACGAAGTGGCCGCCGCCTCCATGCTCAAGGGTATGACTGTGGAATATCTGCTCAACCGGTCTTTCAAGGTAAAAGCCGGCCAAAAGGTGTTGTTTCACGCAGCCGCGGGCGGTGTTGGCCTCATTGCTGGCCAATGGCTGCGCCATATCGGAGCAGAATCGATCGGGACGGTGGGCAGCGATGAAAAAATCGCTCAGGCCAAGGCCGCCGGCTATACCCACGTCATCAATTACAACAGCTCAGATTTCACCGAAGAGGTCCGCGCATTGACCGACGGAAAAGGCGTCGCGGTCGCCTATGACAGCATTGGTCAAGACACCTACCCCCACACGCTAAGCTGTCTTGAGAAATTCGGGCTATTTGTCTCATTCGGTCAGTCCAGCGGCATGATCAAAAATATTACAATGACAGATTTGGCCAAAAACGGGTCTCTTTACGCCCAGCGCCCGACGCTCTTTAACTATATCGATACCCGGGAAAACCTGAACGAAGTCTCTAGTAACATGTTTCGTATGATTGCTGAGGGCCATGTCAAGGTTGATATCAACCAGCGCTATGCGTTGAAAGACGTCCCCAAGGCGTTTAAGGCCTTGATGGCACGCAAAACCACTGGTGCAACAGTTTTCGACACGGGAAGAGGATAATGGCGTCTGAAATCTGGAAGGGTCAGGCCTTTGCCGTCAGCCATTCGGACGGCACCGGCACAGTCGATGGCGGGTTTTCCGGTGGGCTCAGAGCATTTTTTGAGTATCGCAATCTCGGCATCGACACCGCAACCAATGGGGCCTACGCGGCAAATGTGATCCGCGCTGTTCCCGGCAAACATGCCGAGGGTGACTGGCATGTCCATGACCTTGACTTTCAGATGATCTATATCCTTCAGGGCTGGGTGATCTTCGAATATGAAGGCCAGGGTGAGGTGACGTTCCGATCCGGCTCTGCCGCGCTGCAGCCGCCCGGCATACGCCACCGCGAAATCCGTCATAGTGATGATCTCGAGTTGATTGAAATCACATCACCGGCAGAATTTACCACAAAGGTCGTCCCCGCCCCAAAAGACCCTTAACGGAGTTCGGGAATGTTCAGCCCCCCAAAAAAGCTGGCGTCAGACGGGATTGAAATCGTCTAGTGCCCCCTTCGTCGCGGCAATAACAATGTCAGCTTCGGCCCTTGTTAGGCACATCGGTGGGGCGAGACCAATAATATCACCCTGCGGCATGGCGCGCGCGATCACGTTGCGCTCAAGCATTCCCGCAACCACCGATGGGCCAGCTTTCACCGCCGGTTCAAAATTGGCACGTGTCTCGCGGTCTGCGGTTAATTCGACCGCGCATAGCATGCCCTCACCGCGTATGTCGCCCACATAGGGATGGGCACCCAGCGCCTCTTGCATGCCTGCCTTAAGATAAGCACCAACCGCGCCGGCATTGGCCACCAAATCCATATCGTCGATCAACTTGAGATTGGCGACCCCCGCAGCAGTACAGACCGGATGCGCCGAATAGGTCCAACCGTGACCGATGGGACCAAATTCATCAGTGCCATTCTCAAGCACTTTCCAAACCTTGTCCGACACGATGGATCCCGACAACGGCGCATAAGCCGAAGTCAGGCCTTTGGCGATCGTAATAAAATCCGGCTCAATTGCGTAATGCCCCGATCCGAACATACTGCCCAGACGCCCGAACCCCGTCACTACCTCATCAGCAATCAGCAAAATATCATATTTGTGCAATACAGCCTGAATAGCCGCCCAATAGCCAACAGGCGGCGGCACCAGACCACCGGTTCCAAGCACAGGCTCGCCAATGAACGCAGCAACGGTCTCGGGACCTTGCGCCAGAATGGTTTTTTCCAGTTCTGCTGCACAGTAAGCGCTGAAGTCTTCCTCGCTCAGGCTGGCATCTTTACGGTGATAATAAAACGGTGCCTCGGTGTGGATCACCTGCGCAAGGGGCAGGTCAAATTTTTTATGAAACAACTCCAACCCAGTCAACGAACCTGTCATTAACCCAGAGCCATGATACCCACGCCAGCGCGAGATGATCTTTTTCTTTTCTGGGCGTCCCAGAATGTTGTTATAGTACCAGATCATCTTGATATTGGTTTCATTGGCATCAGAACCAGACAGGCCAAAATAGACTTTAGACATGTTTTTCGGTGCGCGATCCAATATCATTTTGGCCAGCGTGATCGAAGCCTCGGTTCCGTGACCAACATAGGAGTGGTAATAGGCCAACTCCTTGGCCTGTGCCGCAATCGCCTCGGAAATCTCGGACCTGCCGTAACCGACATTGACACAATAAAGCCCGGCAAAGGCATCCAGAAAGCGACGGCCGTCACGGTCCTCAATATACACCCCGCTACCACCCGTCACAATCCGGTTGGGCATATCACCACGGGTAAATTCCGCCAGATGCGTCGAGGGATGGAAGAAATTCTCGCGATCCCACTGGTCCAAATGGTCGTTGTTCAGCATATCTACTCCAATCAAATTCATCTCGTATTCAAAAAAACTAAGCTTAAATTCGCGAACCCTATGGTCGGTTATTTTCAACGCGCGGTCTAGGGGGTGACTGCAGTTCTAAATCAGTAAAACTATCACGCGCCTCGCGGCGCGTTGGGTCGAGCGCCCAGCGAAACCACCCAGTGATATTCCCCGATTTCACCGGTGCGAAAGACGCCCTACTGCGCGCTTACGCTGTTAACCCCGCTAAACGACAATAAACAAGTGCCCCCAGATGTCGATTGGCAGACGCAACCAGTAGCATTATAAAGCCAGTTGCCTTACCCCAAGGCGGATGCACCTGCCCAAGCTCAGACACCGCGCGCAAGATCAGCAGTCAGCGTTGCGCATTGCCCGAACTATCCGCTTTAAACCCAAATTCTTCAAAGGTTGCAGGCTTGATCTGGATTGAGAAGCCGGGAGTTGTCGGCATTTGGTAGGCGCCATTTTCGACGATGCACGGATCTTCGAAATGCTCGTGAAGATGATCGACATATTCGATGCGCCGATCATCTTTTTCGCCAGATATTGCGATATAATCAATCATCGCCATGTGCTGAACATATTCGCACAGGCCAACACCCCCAGCATGCGGCCAAACCGGCAGGCCATATTTCGTCGCCATCAACATCACCGCCAGAACTTCATTGAACCCACCCATGCGACAACTGTCGATTTGAACGATATCAAGCGCGCCCTCTTTGATAAATTGTTTGAACATGACCCGGTTCTGACACACTTCGCCAGTCGCGACCTTAACCGGCGCAACTGCTTGGCGAATGGCCTTGTGCCCCATAATATCATCCGGGCTGGTGGGCTCTTCGACAAAGAACGGCCGCGCGAACTGTAAGGCTTTGACCCAATCAATCGCCTGACCGACCTCCCAGACTTGGTTGGCGTCGATCATAATGTGCATATCGTCACCAAGTTCTTCACGGGCAATCGTCAAACGGCGAATATCGTCGTCGAGATCACGGCCCACCTTAAATTTAACATGGCTAAATCCCGCCAACTTTGCCTCGCGACATAGCCGACGCAATTTATCGTCAGGATAGCCCAACCAACCGGCAGAAGTGGTATAACATGGATACCCTTGCGCCTTAAGTGTTGCGACCCGCCCGGCTTTGCCGGCTTGGGCGGCACGCAGGATACCAAGCGCATCATCGGGGGTCAGTGCGTCGGTCAAATAGCGAAAATCAATCAGTTTGACGATCTCTTCAGGCGACATATCCGCCACCAGTTGCCAGAGCGGTTTGCCGGCCTCTTTGGCCCATAAATCCCACACCGCATTGACCAACGCGCCCGTGGCAAGATGGATGACCCCTTTTTCAGGGCCCACCCAGCGCAATTGACTGTCGCCCGTAATGAGACGCCAAAACCGCCCCATATCTTCGCGAATCCAGTCCAGTTCGAGCCCAACAACCAAAGCTGATAAAGACTTGATTGCGGCGACGCAAATCTCGGTACCGCGCCCAAGCGTAAACGTCAGACCATGTCCTTCATAGGCACCATCGGTTTCGAGGATCACATAGGCCGCAGAGTAATCCGGATCAGGGTTCATCGCATCCGAACCATCCAGCATATCCGAGGTTGGAAACCGCAGGTCATGGGTTCGGATACCAGTGATACGGGTCATTCACTTGCTCCGACGTTCTGGCGCTGCTTGCCCAGCCCTTCAATTTCCAACTCAATGACGTCCCCGGGTTTCAAGTAGGTTTCCGGCTTTTGTCCCATGCCAACACCCGGCGGCGTGCCGGTTGAAATGACATCTCCAGGTTGTAACGACATGAACTGTGACAGATGCGAGACAATGGTTGCGACGTCGAAATGCATCGTTTTGGTCGAGCCGTCCTGATACCTGTGTCCATTCACCTCAAGATACATGGCCAGGTTTTGCGGATCGGGCACCTCGTCGCGGGTCACCATCCATGGCCCAATTGGTCCGAAGGTATCAGCAGATTTACCCTTAACCCATTGGCCGGAGCGATGCAGTTGAAAGTCGCGCTCGCTGAGATCATTGATCACACAATAGCCAGCCACATGATCCAGCGCCTCAGATTCTGGGATGTATTTTGCCGCTTTGCCAATTACCACGCCCAGTTCGACCTCCCAATCGGTTTTTACCGAATGGCGTGGGATTTCAACGTCATCATTTGGGCCCATTATGGCCGATGTTGCTTTAAAAAAGATCACCGGTTCCTCTGGTAGGGCCATACCGCTTTCAGCGGCATGATCCGCATAATTCAAGCCGATGCACACAAATTTGCCAACATTGCCGACACAGGGTCCAAGTCGTGCAGATCCCTCAACCACGGGCAGACTGTTGACGTCAATATCGCGCAACCGAGCTAAGCCGGCGTCTGACAACTCGGCGCCAGTAAGATCTTCAATATGACCAGACAGATCTCGGATCGTGCCATCAGCCGCCATCATACCGGGTTTTTCGATCCCTTGCGTGCCATAACGAAGTAATTTCATGTGTCTTTCCTTTGAAAGTGAATGAAGCCAGCGTATCTCACACCCGCTCCGTGCCATGGTTTTAGGTCATAGTCGGGGTTTCTGTGCGAGCGGCGTCGCCGGGGCTGCGCTGCTTTCATAAGCCGCCTCAACCAGTGCCATTGTATGCCATGCATCTTCAACCGAAGAGACCAGCACATCGTCCTGGCCTGTTACAAATCTTTGAATCTGAGCCATACGGTTGCCAAAGCTTTCGGTAAACCAAGACCCGCTCAAGCTAACGGTTTCCCATGCTTTATTTGTATTTATTTCCAGAATATCCGGCTCGCCTGCTGGATAATCAAGGTTCACCCCAAGATGCAGATAGGCAGCACCCTTTGTACCACAAATACGAAATTCGCAGGCCTGATATTTACGCCCGAAACTGTGATTATGATTGATGGATAACGCGCAGCGCACCCTGTCACCATAGTCCAAAATCGCGGCCGTACGGGTGTTTGAGGTCGCCCCACTTGGGTGGCCCAATGTTTTGGCATGCACACCGTCAGGATCGCCTAAAACCGAGCGGATGAAATCCATATAGTGAATCGAGTGCAACAATATTTCCACCCGTGGCAGTCCTTCAAGAAATTTCCAAAGCCGCCAGGGCGTATCCAGCGCCAGCCAGGCGTCAAAATCAACGATCTCCCCCAGCAGTCCACGATCAATGGCATCGCGCAGGGCCAGCATCATCGGCGCAAACCGAAGTTGAAAGTTCACTGCCGCCCTAAGCGACCGCTTGCGACAGATTTCCAGAATGTGCGTCGCGGCGGCCAGATCACTGCCCATAGGTTTCTGGATCAACACCCCGGCCCCCTCGGGCAGGATTGCCAGTATTTCGGTATGAGCATCGGGCGGCGTGGCCAGATCAAAGATGACGTCACCCTGCGCAGCGGCTTCTTGCGCTGTGGCATAGGCAACGAACCCGTGTTTTTTGGCCAAGGCCTGCGCCTTTTCCAGATCAGGGTCATAGATACCCTGGATAACAAAACCAGAGGCGGTATAGGCAGGGATATGGGCATCGGTCACGATTGACCCGGCCCCGAAAATTACGATGGGCAAAGGGTGGTCTGGCAGAGGCCAGCTTTGGCGGAGCTCAATCATGGTGGAACACCTCCTCCATTTCTGCCCACCATTCGCCCGCTCCACGAGGTTCGAGCGGTTGCTGGCAAGGCTTGCAGACATCCCACCAACGCTGTGTTTCGGGATCGGCAGCCATTTTGGCAGCATCTGCCGCGAAATCTGCCCCGTGATATTCAAAATAACTGAACAAAAGATTTTCCGGCTCACGCAGAAAAATCGAGTAATTGCGAATGTTGCATTCAGAAATCTTGGCAAGAACACCAGGCCAAGCATCGGCATGAAGACGTTTGTATTCATTTATTTTTTCAGCCCTTAGGGCAATCACACTTCCCATACGTTGCATCGCAATCTCCTATTGTGCCCGTGCACTAAGGTCTTTCACACAGGCCGATGAAAGCGCCGCCATATCCCAATCTATTCCAATCCCGGGCTGTTGGCTGGCAAAAGCGCGGCCTTGCTCAATTTTCATGCCGCTGTTCGTCACACTCTCGAGCTGGGGAATATATTCCAACCAAGGCGCGTTGGGAATGGCGCAGACCAACGAGACATGTAATTCCATTAAGAAATGCGGGCACACAGAAATATTATGCGCCTCGGCCATATGGGCGACTTTGATCCACGGGGTAATGCCACCAATACGAGCCACATCAACCTGCACCACGCTGGTGCCACCACAGGCGAGGTAATCCTTGAACTGGCTTACCGAATACATGCTTTCTCCCACCGCAACCGGTATGGACGTGCCCGCTGCAAGCAGCGCGTGTTGCGCCACATCATCTGCAGGCAGCGGTTCTTCAAACCAGGCGATGTCAAACTCTTCCAGCATATGTGCACGGCGTTTCGCCTCAGCCAGATTAAACGATTGATTGGCGTCCACCATAATTTCATAGTTGGGCCCAACAGCATCGCGCACGGCTTTCAATCGTGCACGGTCTTCAGCCAGATGTGGCCGTCCGATTTTGACTTTCGAGCCGGAAAAACCCTTTGCCTGCGCCGCCAACGCATCGGCTACCAGATCAGCGGTATCAATATGCAGCCAACCACCCTCAGTGGTGTACATCGCAACTGAGCTTTTCGCCCCACCCAGCATTTTATACAGCGGTAACTTGGCCCGTTTGCACCGCAGATCCCACAGCGCAATATCAATCGCCGCCAGAGCCAAAGATGATATCGCACCCACCGCTGTGGCATGGATCGAAAACAGCAGATCCCGCCAGATGCGACCAATTTCCTCGGCGTCTTGGCCAATCAACTGACCAATCAGATCATCGCGCAGAAGGGCCATCACCGCACTGCCGCCCTGTCCGATCGTATAGCTATACCCAAGCCCCGTGACCCCGTCACTGTCCGTGATCTGGACAAAGGGCGTTTGTTGGCTGTCAAACGATTGAATCGCATCGGTGCGTCGAACCATGGGCTGCAAATCAACCATAAAAATATCGACAGATATAATACGTGCCATCTTCTTTACCTCAGAGTGTTTTGGGTTTTTGCATCAAACAGGTGGCACTGCGCCAAATCCAGATGAAATGTCAGTACTTCTCCATCTGCAACCGGGCGCGGTTTCAGCATCTTGGCCTGAACTTCCTGTCCTGCCAAATCAGTATACAGCAAAGTCTCGGTGCCCAGAGGTTCAGAGACGATCACTGCCATTTCAATGGCGGGCGTGGCTTCGTCCATATTCAACGCGTGTTCCTCTGGCATCATATTATCAGCCCGAAAACCAAAGATAATCTCTTGCCCTTCAGAAACCAAATCGATGAAATTTTGCGGCACAGGCACAGTAAAACCCTGCGCAAAGACCAGCACCCCCCCGGTAACGCGACCGGGCAGCAGATTCATGGGCGGCGAGCCGATGAAGGTGGCAACAAAGGTATTGACCGGGCGTTCAAACACCTCGTTTGGGGTGCCTTGCTGTTCGACATTTCCGTCACGCATGATCACAATACGGTCCGCCAGTGTCATCGCCTCGACCTGATCATGGGTCACATAAATAATTGTGGTCTGGATCTTCTGGTGCAATTTCTTAATCTCTACACGCATCTGAGCACGCAGTTTTGCATCAAGGTTTGACAGTGGCTCATCAAATAAAAATACATCCGGATGACGCACAATGGCACGCCCCATGGCGACGCGCTGGCGCTGGCCGCCAGACAATTCACTTGGCTTGCGATCTAGATAATCATTCAGCGACAGAATGCCGGCGGCCTCATTGACCGCACGGGAGATGTCAGCCGGGGGTTTGCCAGCAATTTGCAGTGAAAACCCCAAATTTTCGCGGACCGTCATATGAGGATAGAGCGCATAATTCTGGAAAACCATCGAGATGTTACGATCCCGGGGCGGCATGTCATTGACGATCTGGCCACCAATACTGATATCACCCGCCGAGATATCTTCCAGTCCGGCAATCATCCGTAGGGTTGTCGACTTTCCACATCCCGACGGCCCCACCAAAACCACAAATTCATTATGGGCGATATCGAGGTTAATCCCGTGCACGACCTCGAGTTTGCCGTAATTTTTTGTCACATTTTCAAGCAGCACTTGTGCCATAAATCAGCCTTTCACACCGCCGAAGGTTAACCCGGCAATCAGATGTTTTTGCACCAGGAACGTCAGGATCAGAGCCGGGATAATCATCAGTACCGCCAAGGCGCACATCCCTCCCCAGTTAATGGTAAATTCAGAGGTAAAATCGCGCAGACCCACCGGCATTGTTTTCGAAAACGTTGATCGCGTCAGCTGACTTGCCAATGCATATTCGTTCCAAGACGTCAAAAACGCAAAAATGCCAGCCGAGGCCACCCCCGATTTAGCCACTGGAAATTCTACCTTCCAAAAGGCCTGCCACCGGGTACATCCATCAATTTCAGCGGCTTCTGCCAGATCGGGCGGGACCTGCCGGAAAAATCCGTCAATCAGCCAAATGGTAAACGGCACATTCATCGCCACATAGACCATAATCAAACCAACATGGGTATCGATCAGCCCGGTCTTTGCCATAACGATAAACAACGGCAGCGACAGCGCCACACCGGGAACGGCGCGAGTCAGCAAAAGGCCAATGAAAATTGCTGATTTACCGCGAAACCGATAGCGGGCAAACGCATAACCGCCCGCCATTCCGATCAAAATGGCGATCACAGTGCTGGTCACCGAAATAATAAGCGAATTGGTAAAATACTGCACCACAGGCACGCCACCTTCGCCCGCACCGCCGAACATGGCCCGGTAGTTATCAAGGTTCAGACCGCGTGGCACCCAAACCGGCGGCTTGGCCATAATGTCCACCGTTGGACGGAACGAATTGAGCACGATCCAAAGACCGGGAATACAGATGATCGACATCGCGATAAACAGTGTGATGTGGCGCAATCCTGCGCCGATGCGGGTTTTAAGACGATGTTGGTGATTGATATCCATTGCCCTCACCCCGCCATGCCAAGCTCGGCCCGGGCAGCGCTTAGCTTTTTAAAGAAGAAAATGGTGAAGAATATTGCCATAAAAATAGAGACGTAGCCCATCGCGTTTGCGTAACCCATTTTGGCATCCACATAGCCGGTGCGCCCGATTAAAGTCCACAACAGCTCAGTGCGTCGGGCCGGCCCTCCGTTGGTCATAATATTCACAATGTCATAGGCGCGCGCCACATCCAGACTTCGAATGGCCAGCGCGATGTAGATAAACGGCATTAAAAATGGCAGGGTGATATGGCGAAACGTCTGCCATGGCGTACATCCATCAACTTTGGCGGCTTCAAGAGGGTCTTTTGGGATGGCAAACAATCCGGCAAGGATCAAAATCGCAAATACGCTGGTCGAGGTCCAGACTTCGGCAAAAATTATCGAGAACATCGCCAGTTTCTGATCCACGAGCCAAGGGATCGCCGCCGTTGTCACACCAAGAGATTGCAGGGCATTATTCACCAAACCGACGTTGTCATTGAAAATAAACTTGAACTGAAAACCAACGAGAATGGGCGAGAACATCATTGGAAACATCATCACGGTACGCAGAGCACGCTGACCCCGGGTCACACGGCTGACCAGTAAAGCCAGACCAAGACCCAGCAGCATTTCCAAATTAAGCGCAATTGTCAAAAGCAAAACGGTACGCCCGAAGGCCGACCAGAAAACCCAACTTTTTGCGGCTTTTTCGTAATTATAGGTTCCGATCCACTTGTACAGGGTGTCCGGGCGGGTCAGCCGGTACGGGGTAAAACTGGAATAGAGTGACAATAGCAAGGGTATCAACACAACCGCCACAAGAATCAAAATGGCTGGTAGGATCAGAACAAACCATGTTGGCAGCTTTATTTTAAACATTGTGGCAATCTTAATATTTTCAAAACCGGGGACGATCCAACCCGACCGCCCCCAATTCAAACACGGTCAAAACTTAATAGACGCCATTTTCCTGCATCATTTCATCCACCGCGTCAGCAGCATCTTGCAGGGCTTGGTCAACGGTTTTATCGCCAAGGATCGCTGCCTGAAGTTCCGGATAGATCAGGTTGCTTGCTTCGATCCAATAGGGGGTCTTCGGCACCGGAAATGCATGCGTGGCACCCTGTTTAAACACATTCAGCGCCGACGAACGAAACTCGTCGCCCTCTGCAGCTTTGACAACATGCTCCCAAACCGCGGTGCGCGTGGGCAATGACCCTCCGGCTGATTCTGCAATCTGACTGGCCTCATTGGTCAGGAAGGCCACAAGCGATGCAGCTGCCTCAGGGGTGGGGCATTTTTCGGTCACAGAAAACCCGTGGTGGCCGGACCAACCTGTGTGGATACCCGCGCTCCCCATCGGCTGTACAACAAGCCCGACGTCTCCTGCCGCTTTTGAACTTTCAGGGTCGTTGAAATAACCAGACCAACCCGGCCAGTCCAAATTCAAAGCAATTGTGCCAGAGGCAAAGCCAGCGCCCAATTCATCCCACAAATAAGACGTCGTTCCAGGAGGTACGGCACCCGCTTTGTACAGATCAACAAACCAACCCAAGGCCTCTTTACCGGCATCACTGTTAAATCCTGGGGTCCAGTCATCATTGAACATCCTGCCACCATTGGCCACAACCATTTCATAAAAACGACCCGACGCACCCTCGTCCTTACCGGCGTATTGCGTGCCATAGAAATTAGGGGGGTCCGCAAAGAAAATCGCTTGGTCTTTGAACTGATCTAAGGTCGCTGGCGGTGCCAAATCATACCCGTATTCGGTTTTAAATGCTGCTTTTTTTGCATCGTCTTCATACAGGGATTTCTGATAATAAAGCACAGAGACATCAAACTGGGCGCGAGGAAGCATCACCAGCTTGCCCGAAACCGTTGACGCAGAAATCATCGCCGGCACAAAACCTGCGACCTCATCGGCATCCATAAACGGGCTCAAATCCGCGTAAAGGCTCGGATATTGAGGCGCAAAAGACGAATGGTTCGATCCAACACACCAACCGGTGGTCCCGGCGGCCAGATCGGATTTAAACTCTTTGTCCAATTCAAAATGATTTTTCTTTGAAACAATCTTAACCGTCGCGCCGGTGCTGGCCTCCCATTGCCCGATACGGCCATAAAGACCTTCGTACTGTTGGCCACCAATCAATTTGGCCTCCACTGTTATCCCATCAAACTGGCCTGCTGCAGCGGGTAAAACAGTCCCCATAGCCAGACAGGTCGTCACCGCAAGAAGCGATTTAAGCGGATTTTTCATAATGGTTCTCCCTTTAAAAAAGCCAGATGTTCCAGCATTATTGTTTTACATGTAAACTTGACTTTCATATTCAGTCAATCTTTATTCGTATCACACCATAGGGAGACGAGTATGTTGTACGATACGCACCTACACCTGATTTATCCCGACAAATTGCGATACCCTTGGTTAGAGAGTTTCGAAGTTCTGAATAAACCCAGCATATTCGACAGCTATCTGACACGCGCCCGCCGCGTTGGGATTACCGCCTGCCTGCACATGGAAGTCGACGTCGCAGAAAATCAAATCAAAGAAGAAACGGCGCTTGTGGCCGACCTGATGGCACGGCCTCAAAGCCCTATGCGCGGGGCAATTTCGGCATGCCGGCCCGAAGACCCAAACTTTCCCGAATTTCTAGATTGGGCGCGGACTGTTCCAACCATAAAAGGGTTTCGGCGCGTTTTGCATGTGATGCCGGACGAGTTGTCACAAACTGATACTTTTCGCAATAACATCAGCCGACTAACGGGAACAGGTCTCACATTTGATCTGTGCGTTCTACCGCATCAACTGGTCTGGGCCGGCCAATTGATTGACCACTGCCCTGACGTCACATTCATATTGAACCATTGCGGTGTACCTGATGTGAAAGGCGGCGAAATCGAGCCTTGGGGCGGCCGTCTTAGCGAGCTTGCCAAACGCCCCAATGTCTTTGCCAAAATCTCTGGACTGATTGCCTATGGCGACCCTGACAGCTGGAGTTTGGACGACCTGCGGCCATTCTTCGAGCACACCGTTTCGGCCTTTGGCCACAATAGACTTGTCTGGGGCAGTGATAGCCCAGTTTGCAATCTTGGTGGAGGGCTGGAAACTTGGGTTAGCGCAACCCATGCATTGACCGACACATGGCAAGCCGCAGACAAAGCTGCATTTTTGCACGATAATGCTGCAGAACTCTGGGGGTGATAACAACGCAGCTGCCAGAGTTAACTCTGCCGAAATTTCATGCTAGGGGCTTTGGCAGAAAAATAAAGGAGCTTCGCCTTGAAGTCCAAAACTGAAATCAATGTCGAGAAATACAATGCCCCGGCTTTGTCCAAAGGTCTCGATATACTTGAGCTTTTGGCGACAAAAAGCGAAGGCATGAAAAAATCCGAAATAGCCTCCGAATTAAAGCGATCCGTCAGTGAAATATTTCGTATGTTGGCAGTTTTGACCGATCGCGGTTATGTCGGCATTGACCCACTGAGTGAGAAATACTCATTGACGCTCAAAATGTTTGAGCAGGCGCATAAAAACCCTCCGATTAAACGCCTGACCAATGTCGCGGCGCATCTAATGGCGGATTTGGCAGTACGGCTGAACCAGTCCGTGCATCTGGCTGTTCTGTATGGAAGCAATATCTTGGTAATCGCCCAAAACGACCCACCGGGTAACAATGTAACCAGTGTAAGGCTGGGCGCCCGGGTCCCGATTACCCTGACCGCATCAGGTGCAGCCTTGGTCAGCCATATGCCCAAACACCGGCGGGCTGAAATCTGTGCGGGGGTAGAGTTTGCAACCCGCGACCATAAAACAGTATTTGAGGAAAGCGTCGATCAGGTCATCTCAACCGGTGTCTGCGTCAGCCCATCCATGGTCATCGAAGGCGTCCAGAATATATCGGTGCCAATTTTTGATTATTCAGGCCTTGTTGTGGCGTCTTTAACAATTCCTTATATTCAGCGACTTATTTCTACAAACGATCCCGACCTTGATGAGGCCAAAACGGCCCTCGCCGAGACAGGCCAAAACATCTCGATCCAGTTGGGCGTAGGAGTGAGTACCCAGTAGAGGCTGAAACGGGCAAATCAAAACGCCCAAGCGTTACTGTAAAGCGCATTCCCTTCGGATAAGCGCAATGGACAAACATGCAAAATTTGGGTGCATCAAGACCGTTGCGCTCCCCAATATGCAAGAACCTCGTCTAGGAACATACAGCCGTAAGGTCTTGTCGCATCCGGGCGCCGTCTGGATCAAACAGTGGTGTCTCGATCAAACGCGCAGGGCGCCGACTGCCGAGTATTTCGATCTCAACCACAAGACCCGGCTTGGACAGCCCCCGAGGGATCAACGCCAGAGCAATGGATTTCTGCGCATAATGCGAATAGCCGCCAGACGTACAAAAGCCCTGCACCTCGCCATGGATCCAGACCGGCTCATAGGCCGTGACATCCGCATCTTCCGCATCTACCTCAAAGGCGACAAGACAGCGCGCGGATCCTGCTGCGCGTTCTTTCTCGGCAGCAGCCCGGCCAATAAAATCAACGGGTTTGTCAAAATCGATAAACCTGTCAAGGCCGGTTTCACCTGCCGTATAGTCGGGCGAATACTCATTCATCCACGAACCAAAAAACTTATCCAACCGCAGACTCATCATCGCGCGCATACCAAAAGGTTGCATGCCATATCGCTTGCCTGCGGTCCACAACACATCGAACAGCCCGCGCTGATGCATTTTATCAGTGTAAATCTCAAACCCGAGATCCCCGGTATAGCTGACCCGCTGCACCAGACATGCATAGAGCCCAAGCGTCATTTCGCGGACATCAAGAAAGGACATATCTAAGAGCGGGGTTCGGCAAACATCGCTCAAAACCTCAAAGGCTTTTGGCCCGGCAATCTGAAAACCTGTACGTTGGTCCGACAAATTTTCAAGCGTGATACCCGGATCAAGGTGCTGGCGAAACCACCGTTCGTGAAAGGCCTGCGCGCCATAAGACGCTGTCAATTGAAACGAATTCTGCGACAGGCAGGACACCGTGAAGTCACCAATCAAGCGTCCTTGTTGCGACAACATCGGCGTTAGAGACAGACGCCCCGGCCGGGCAACACGCCCAGCCATGATCCGGTCAATCCAAGCCCGCGCACCGGGCCCTGTGACGCTGTATTTGCCAAAGTTCTGCACCTCATTGATGCCAACAGCGTTGCGCACGGCCATCACTTCCCGGCGGGTTGCTTCCCAGGCATTTGATCGCCGGAACGATGGTGTCTCAAAGCGCGGTTCATCAGATTGGGTAAAATAATTCGGCACTTCCAATCCGAATTGCTGGCCCCAAACCGCGCCCATCTTATTCCATTCATCATACATCGCCGTGGTCTTGAACGGCCGCGCCGCCGGCAGTTCCTCGTTCGGATAAGCGACCGAAAAGCGGTTTTGATAATTCTCAATCACCTTTGGCAACGTATAGCCGGGCGTAATCCATGAGCCGAAGCGCGCAACATCCATAGCGAACACATCCCGCTCCGGCGCGCCGTCAATCATCCATTGTGCCAATGTCAGCCCAACGCCGCCCCCCTGACTGAAGCCGGCCATCACACCACACGCCGACCAATAGTTGCGCAGCCCCGGCACCGGCCCAACCAGCGGGTTACCATCAGGGGCAAAAGTAAAGGGGCCATGGATCACTGATTTGACCCCCGCGGTCTGCAATACCGGAAAGCGCTTGTAGGCAAATTCAACCGACGCGGTGATCTTATCTAGATTATCTGGTAATAATTCATGCCCAAAATCCCAAGGGGTGCCATCGACAGCCCAAGCTTTACAGGCCTGTTCATAAAAGCCGATACAAAGCCCCCGTCCCTCTTGACGCAGATAACTTTCGCCACCGGGGTCCATGACATGGGGGTGCTCTGAGGCCGCCTCAAAGATCATCGGAATATCGTCAGTTACAATATATTGATGCTCCATCGGATGCAGCGGCAGATACACGCCTGCCATTGCCGCAACCTCGCGCGCCCAAAGACCCGCTGCATTGACCAGATGCTCGGCGATCATCGTGCCCTGATCGGTCACAACTTGCCACTGCCCCTCAGGGGTTTGGCGTGTCTCGGTAACCTGAGTGTGCAAGATAATCTCGGCGCCCTGCATCCGTGCCGCTTTGGCATAGGCATGGGTTGTCCCCGACGGATCAAGATGTCCGTCTAGCGGATCATACAGCCCACCCAAAACACCCGCAACATTGGTGGCTGGTGCAATTTTTTTAATCTCATCGGGATCGATGATCTCAGTATGCAATCCCATATAGCGGTGCTTGGCACGTTCCGCCTTTAACATATCCATCCGTTCAGGCGTATCCGCAAGCGTCACGCCACCCACGTGATGAAGTCCACAAGACAGGCCCGTCAGCGCCTCAAGTTCTTTATAAAGCCCGATTGTATACCCTTGCAGGGCCGCCATGTTGGTGTCCCCATTCAGGGTATGAAATCCACCCGCCGCGTGCCAGGTCGATCCGGATGTTAATTCCGAGCGCTCGATCAAGACCACATCCGACCAACCGAGTTTTGTCAGGTGATAAAGCACAGAAGCACCAACAACACCGCCTCCAATCACACAGACCCGAGCATGAGATTTCATCCGTTGATCTCCTTATAACCAGCACATTCCGAGGTGTTATTTTCTGGCGCTATGCCAATTTAAATTTGGAACCGTGAAACGCGCAATAACGATTTTACAACGCCAGAGTGCAATCAAAGAAACCGTTTAGCAAGCTGCTAGATCGGGGCTGGCATCACAGAGCGCTCCGACAGCTTTAGCAAGTACCTTTGAGACCAAGGGCTGTCGCTGCCCAAGACAATCTAAAACCCAATTAAGAGTCCCGTCGAAATGCAAAATTGGCTGACCCATGCCGTGGCAGATCCCACCTTTCATCTTGGCACTAGAATTTTGTTAAAGTGGATAAAATTACGCGACCAACGGTTAAGTCAAACCACTATACACCAATCTGACCAAGTCGATTTAGATTCCAAATAACCTGTGGTTTGGGGCAGGTATGTTGGAACAGTTTTAGGATCAGATTGATTGTGCGGGGTAATGGGTTGGCAAACCCTATCCACTGATCTATCACTTAATCAGTGACGTTTTGGGTGTGTGGAGCGGCCACGCCTTTCGGGTAATGGCCACTGACAAGCCTACAATATTGCGGGCAGTCATATTGCGAATATTTGGACCGCTGCTCTCAGCACCGGTCTGCAAGTTGACCAGTCCGCCATAGCCTTATCGGGGTGTTATAAAGTCTAATGCGATGCTCAATTTTAGCATTCTGAATTTCAATTTGGCGGAGACGCAATGACACTGACGCTCTCACTTAACACCAACCCTTTGGTCAACCGCTTCGCCGAACCTGACGATCTGATCGACACGGTGGCGCGCGACATTCGCATCCGTGATCTGCAACTCACCCATGAATTTATTAACCCCAGTTGGCCTGCTCCAGTCATTGTGCGTATGACCAAGGCCATGCGGGCCGCGATGCTGCGCACAGGTGTGCGTGTCACCAGTGGGATGACCGGTCCCTATGGGCGGCTCAACCATTTCGGCCACCCGGACCAAGATGTCCGGCACTATTACGTAGAATGGTTCAAAACATTTGCGCAGATAACCGCCGAACTTGGAGGCACGTCCATCGGCACACAATTTGCAATTTTCACCTATCAAGATTTTGACGATGCGCAGCGGCGCACGGACCTAATACAGATCGCCATTGACTGCTGGGCCGAGGTTGCAGAACATGCCAAAAAAGTAGGACTAAGCTATGTCTTTTGGGAGCCAATGAGCATCGGCCGCGAGTTTGGTGAGACCATCGAGAGCAGTCTTGCTCTTCAACACAGAATTAACGCTGCAGGCCTGGCGGTTCCGATGTGGATGATGGCCGATATTGACCATGGCGATGTCACCAGTCCAAATCCGCAGGATTATGACCCCTATGCTTGGGCCCGCGCGGTTCCAAAGATCAGCCCGATCATCCACATAAAGCAAAGCTTGATGGACAAGGGCGGGCACAGACCCTTTACCGCCACATTCAATGCCAAAGGGCGGATTCAGCCCGAACCCTTATTGGCGGCTTTGGCCGAAGGGGGGGCTGTGGACAATGAGATTTGTTTGGAACTCTCTTTCAAGGAACGGGAACCGAACGACCGTGAAGTCATCCCTCAAATCGCCGAAAGCGTGGCTTTTTGGGCACCATACATCAACAGCGGCGCTGAGGATTTAAACATCTAAACACCGCGGCCTATGACGCATAAACGAGGTAGACCCATGACCCACCCGTCTTTTTGGATTGGCACCAGTTGGAAAATGCACAAGACCCTTGCCGAGGCGCTGGTCTTTGCACGCACCCTCGCTGCTGCTGATACAGATCGTGATCCGCGCATCCAGCGATTTGTCATCCCCTCATTTACCGCAGTCCGGGAAGTCAGCACGGCATTGACAGGCAGTTCGGTCAGGGTTGGCGCTCAAAACATGCATTGGGCGGATGAAGGTGCTTGGACGGGTGAAATTTCAGCCCCCATGCTGGTGGATTGTGGCATTGATCTGGTAGAGTTGGGCCATTCCGAGCGGCGCGCCCATTTCGGCGAGACCGACGAAACCGTGGGACGAAAGGTGGAGGCCGCAGTGCGACACGGGATGACCCCATTGGTCTGCATTGGCGAGACGCTGGACGAACGCGAGGCAGGCCGGGCAAAAGACGTACTAACCAAACAGGTTCGCGGTGCCTTGGGCCTGTTGTCCGAAACGCAAAAAAACGCACCAATCCTGCTAGCCTATGAACCGGTTTGGGCGATAGGAGAGCATGGCATTCCAGCAACAGCCGATTATGCCAATGCCCGCCAGGCTGAAATTGGCGCGGTGGCCCATGACGTTCTGGGACAGCGGGTGCCGTGCCTATATGGTGGGTCGGTCAATCCGGAAAATTGCGAAGAACTGATTGGCTGTCCACATATTGACGGGCTATTCATTGGGCGTTCTGCCTGGAAGATCGAAGGCTATCTCGATATTCTGGCGAAATGCGCGGCACATATTAGAAAAGTGGGAGAACATTCATGAAAATCGCAGTGGCAGGAGACAGCGCCGGTGAGGGTCTGGCAAAAGTTCTGGCAGACCATCTGACAAGCAGTCACGAGGTGACGGAGATGTCGCGCTCCGACACAGGTCCGGACGCGTTTTACGCCAATCTATCGGACCGGGTGGCGTCAGCCGTGATCGCAGGGCAGTTTGATCGCGCCATTCTGGTCTGTGGCACGGGGATTGGCGTTGCCCTTTGTGCCAACAAAGTCCCCGGTATCCGCGCGGCACAGTGCCATGACACATATTCTGCCGGTAAGGCTGCAACCTCGAACAACGCACAGATCATCACCATGGGCGCCCGGGTGATTGGACCTGAGTTGGCCAAAGATATTGCCGATACCTTTCTGTCCAATACCTTTGACCCCAAGGGACGATCCGCCGGTAATGTCGAGGCGATTGACAGGGTGGATACCAAATATAATAAAAGCTGACCAGACGGCGTGAGCGTCGTGGTCTAGCAAGCCTGATATTATAGACGCCAGAATATGCGTGCGCGCGTTTGAGGCGTTGGGATAGCGATACAGGCTGTGAGAGGCATGGAAAAGTGCAACCCTTCACTTGGGGGCGAGAGGTAGGAAGCCAATTAGTCCGCCTCGGACTTGTCATAAATATCGCGGGCGGCATCGATCCAGGGCAGGTTTTTCAACGCCCAATAACCAAGAGCACTCACTGGCTCCCGAAACGACTGACCCATTTCGGTCAGGTTGTATTCGACCGTCGGTGGAATCGTTGGATGGTGGGTCCGATTCACCAACCCATCCCTTTCTAACTTTTTCAGAGTTAGGCTCAGCATGCGTTGCGAAATGCCCAAGTTGCGCTTGAGTTTATTGAAGCGCAGCGTCCCGTATCGGGCCAACGAGATGACAACAAGAACACTCCACTTGTCGCCGACACGGGACAAGACTTCATGGATACGTTTGCAATCTGGGCATTGGTCGTTGTCCGTCATCGTGGTTCCCTTTTTGTAACTGGGTCTCAGAAATGTGCCTTCTTGAGGCAAAGCAAGGTTTTGATTAGATCGTCGGTATCAAATGAATACCGATCTGCCAGAATTCGAGCAAGGGAAACCGCAATATGAACAGCAAGACACTGAACGACCATCTGAATTGGCGCTATGCGACCAAGAAAATGGACCCTGCCAAATTCGTACCGCAAGACAAGGTCGATGCCATCATTGAAGCCGTGCGCATGGCCCCGACATCTAGTGGTACACAGCCGTTTGAACTGCTCGTTGTGACCAACCCCGACCTGCGCGGCCAGATTGCCAAGGCCGCAAATGGCCAAGCTCAGATCACCGATGGCTCACACCTCCTGATTTTTGCAGCTTGGGACAATTACACGGCCGAACGGATTGATGAGGTTGTCGAGCTGAACGTTGCGGCGCGGGGAGATCTGCCCCTAATCCACGGCTATTACGACACACTCAAAGCCAACTATGTGCCCCGCGATACCGAGGTGAACTATGCCCATGCCGCGCGCCAGGTCTATATTGCACTGGGCATCGCCTTGGTTGCGGCCGCCGAGCAGGAAGTCGACAGCACGCCGATGGAAGGCTTTGATCCAGCCGCCGTGGACAAGATCCTTGGTCTTCGGGAAAGCGGCCTGCGGTCGGTGATTCTGATGCCGTTGGGCTATCGGGACGCGGCCGGAGACTGGCTTTTGCCAATGGGCAAGGTTCGCAAGTCGCGAGATGCGATCGTTACACAAATCAGCTGAGGTATGGACATGCGATTCATAAAAAAGCTGCTGGGTGCAGCCCCGACACCCACCGATGACGGCGCGTTCAAACCCTCGCCTCTGGCGCTGAAGCTGGCAACATCTACAACAACCGACTACGATGGTGGCGCCTATGCCGAACCCTATTCACACGGCAACAAGCGCGTGTTGATGGTCTGCACCGAAGAGCGCAACATGACCATGGCCAACGGCACAAAGTTCTCAACTGGCAACCATCCAGTTGAGATGGGGCTGCCGATGTTGCACTTGATTTCAGCAGGGTTCAAGATTGATATCGTCACCCCTACAGGAGCGCCCGCAGTCATCGAAGAATGGGCGATGCCGCGTGATGACTCGAATGTCATAAAGCTTTTCCGTGACTATGCCGGTGCCTTCGCAAACCCCGGCAGTCTTGAGAATTTTGTCGCCAATTCAATGATCGATGATGCCAGCTATGTCGCAATATTCCTGCCCGGAGGCCATGGGGCCATGCTCGGGTTGCCAAACAACGACGACCTCGGCGCGCTCTTGCGATGGGCGCATCGGCGCGGTCTCTTCACTTTGGCACTTTGTCATGGTCCGGCGGCATTGCTTGCGGCTGATGATCAAAACCCTTTTATTTACAAGGGCTACAAGATCGCGGCTTTCCCTGACGCTGTTGATAAACAAACCCCAACCATCGGATACATGCCCGGCCACATGCCCTGGAAATTCGGTGAAAAGTTAGCGGCTTTGGGTGTGACTACCATCAACACCAAGGCAGACAACACCTGTCACAGCGACCGCAGACTCATTTCTGGCGCGAGCCCAAAGGCGGCAAATGACTTTGGAAGGTTAGCCGCGGAAACATTACTCAAGACCGTACGCTGAATCGAAACATTTTGCAGGCGCATGGCACGTATTCATGCGCCTTGCAGCATTTGGCACTGCGAGCTCAGACTCGTCGGTCACTGCAGTTTGTTAGAAGGTTCCTTTAGGCCCTTTTCCCCTTCATCCCGCACTAGCTAAAAGCAGATCAGCCTTTGAGAACGGCGCACGTTCGTCAATGTCATCTGGCATGTCGAGCCTCAAAAGCGATGCTATATGCCTTGCATTACAGCGGATGGCTTTCCATGCCACCAGCATTTGTACCTCGGCTCAAAATCAAAGCGCTTTCAGCCCGCGGGGAGTGCAACCTTCGTCTCGGCATCAAACAGATGCACACGGTCAATCACCGGGCTTAACTTAAGCGCGTCACCGGGCTTCCAATCAAGCCGCTGATGGGCAATCGCGCAGATTTCATATCCAGCCAATGCGATATGAAAGTGTGTTTTCGGGCTGGTTGGTGCCGCAATCTTGACTGTCGCAGACAGACCACTGCACTGCGGGCTGCCGCGGTAGATGATGCTTGCGAGCCATAGCCAACGGTTGCCGTCAGAGCTGCTTCCAGCAATCGCATCTGGCCCTCACATGACAAGTGCGTTCGCCCCAACGCTGCGGTTGTGCCCAAGGCGAACACTGTTCAGTACCATCGCGGCGATACCAATGAGAGAGTGGTCTCTTACCTGACACGCCTGAACGACGGCCGCATGTCCGATTGTGACAACGACTTCGATAAGCCGCCGGGATCCGGGATCGCAATGCAGAACGGTCCCTCGCAGGATACTATCACGGGCGCCGATTTCGATCACGCCTTTGTCACCGTGACCGGTCGCGGCGCGCCGCACTCAAACTTCTGGGCAAAGCATGAATTTTCTGATCACTAAGGCATTCGGCGCGATCCAGTGATCGCTGCCATTCAGTCGAGTAGAGAGACCAAGGCTCTCGCATACTGGCAATCAGCGCACCTGCTCCCTTTTGGCCGTCGCAGCGCTGCCGAGCGACGGGCGCAGACGCTCCAGCGCCTCATCCGAGTACCCCAACTCGCGCGCGACAGCATCGTTGTGCTCACCGATCTGCGGCAAGTCGTGGTAGAGGCCAGGCCTCGTGCCGCCGTATTCAAAAGGGAGCGCCGGAACCTGTGTCCGCACGCCATTACCAAGTGTTACTTCGACCGTCGCACCAGTGTGATTTAAATGAGGGTCGTCGAAAAGCTGGTCAGGCCGCAGGATCGGCGCGAAGGGCAGGCCGACGCGTTCGCAGATCGTGGCGGCTTGCGACAGGTCTCGCCTTCCAAACATTTCGCGCAGCCGCGGCATAAACGCGTCTCGGCGCGCCACCCGCTGAGTATTGGTCTGAAGTTCTGCGTCCTGAAGAAGATCGTCCAAGCCGAAGGCGTTGCAGAATTGAGCCCATTGTTTGTCACTGACCACGCCAACAAAAATCTTCTCATCGTCGGCCGTCTCGAATACGTCGTAGACCGCCCAGGCAGATACACGCTCGGGCATCGGCACTGCGGGAACTCCGGTTTGGCGGTACTGTATCATGTGTTGCGCGACGAGAAACATGTTCGTCTCAAACAGGCCCGAACGAACAAAGGTGCCTTTGCCGGTGCGCTGGCGTTCCCACAGCGCGGCCTGAATGGCAATTACCCCGAATAGCCCACCCATCATGTCATTCACCGAAGTTCCAGCGCGCAAAGGGCACCCTTCGGGCCCCGTCATATAAGCCAGTCCGCCCATCATCTGCACCACTTCATCAAGCGCTGCGCGCTGCTCATAGGGTCCGCTGAGAAAACCCTTCAACGCGCAGTAAATCAAACTGGGGTTGATCTTTTGCATTGCATCATAGCCAAGGCCGAGGCGGTCCAGCACTCCTGCACCAAAGTTCTCAATAAGAACATCGGACGCGCGGATGAGTTGGGTGGCAAATTCGCGCCCCTCAGTGGATTTAAGATTCACCGAGATACTCCGCTTATTGCGGTTGTAGGTTCCAAAATAGCCTGCGCCTGATCCGGGCAGGTGACGGGTCTTGTCGCCGCCTGGAGCGGGTTCAACTTTGACAACATCAGCACCGAGGTCGGCAAGGATTAAGCCGCAGGTAGGGCCCATTACCATATGGCTGAATTCGACAACCCGGATGCCTGCGAGGGGGCGCGGCACAGCTGTCACCTTGCGCCCTTTTCGTTGGCATAGGTAAAGCCTTTGGGCAGGCCAACCTCGGGAAGGTTGCCATAGATCGCCACATCTGGCAGTCCGCGTAGCAACACCTCACGTGCGACGATCAACGCTTCTATATCGACACCTGTATGCAGACCCATCGCTTCCAGCATAAAGACAAGATCCTCAGTCACAATGTTGCCGGTTGCTCCCGGCGCATACGGGCAGCCTCCTAGTCCGCCAAGCGAGGAATCGAACGTTGTCACATCAACCTCAAGGGCAGCCACGACATTGGCCAGGCCTTGTCCACGCGTGTTGTGCAGATGAGCACCTGCCATTTTTTCCGCACCAATCTCGCTGCGCAAGCGGCGGAACATGCGTTTGATCTGGGCTGGGTTGGCATAGCCGGTCGTGTCTGAAAGACCGATGCTGTCCGCGCCCGCCTTGGCCAGAAGGCCGGCCATCTCAATCACCCAATCCTCCGACACCGTGCCCTCGAGTGTGCAACCAAACGCTGTCGAGATGCCAACCTCGACATCCGGACGCCGCTCGATGGGCAAAGAGTCACGCAAAGCGCAAACTCGGCGGACCTCTTCGATCGCCTCTTCAGGTGTCTTACCAATATTATTGAGGCTGTGCGCCCGTGAGGCTGAAGGTGGCATTGTTAACTTGCGGGCGCCCGCCGCAATCGCGCGTTCCGCGCCCCTGAGGTTGGGAACCAAAGCCAGAACCGTGAGACCCTCAAGTTTATTCGCTTCTTTTACCAGTGTGGCGCAATCAGTCATTTGTGGTAACAGGCGCGGAGATACGAAAGATCCCACTTCTATTTCTTGAAGTCCGGCGGCAGCCAGCGCTTGGATCCAATCAAGTTTAGCCTTGGTCGGCATCGTGCGTTTGATACTTTGTAGCCCGTCCCGCGGGCCGACCTCACTCACCAGTACATCAATTTCCTGAGGCACAGCGGATCCCTTCTCTGTAAATTCTTCTTGGCAGGCTTAATTTCTGGCGAGTGGAAACTTTGGCCTCTTTGCATCCTGACAGATTCATCATATCGCACCTTCCTTTTTTAAGTCCGATATCTGGGCATCATTATAACCAAGTTCCATCAGGATATCGATTGTATGTGCGCCCAATGCGGGAGGCGGAAGATCGACTCCAAGAGCCCTGCCGTCAAGCTTGGCACCGATCCCGACAAGTTGCACATCCTCCGGGCCAATGCGGTGGGTTTGCAGCAGGCCCCGATCCGCAAGCTGTGGATGTGTTAGCGCCTCGGGCACCGACCAGACAGGGCCTGCAGGAACGCCCCGCGCAGTCAGTTTTTCGACCCAATCTAAGGTGGAGGCGGTTGCAAAGGCCCTCTCCAGTTCAGCGGTCAAGGCGGATCGATTGGCCAGTCGGTTTTTCCGGTCGGCAAAGCGTGGATCCTGCACCAGACCCGGGTTGCCGATGATCTCGCAAAGAGCCTCGAACTGGTCCTGTTTGTTGGCGGCGATATTCATTACGCCATCGACGGTCCTAAATGTGCCAGACGGGCTGGCGGTAAAATTATCATTGCCGTTAGGGGTAGGTGCCTGTCCAGCGATCAGATGGTTCGATACCACCCAGCCCATGGTCGCAATGACGGCTTCCAGCATTGAGACGTCAATAAAGGTACCGCGATCCTCTGCCTTATTCGCGAGGGCGGCGGCAACGGCAAAGGCAGCCGTCATCCCCCCGATGGTGTCGGCCATAGGGTAGCCTACCCGGTAGGGTGCAGTGTCGGCATCGCCGGTGATCGACATCACGCCACTCATCCCCTGCACGATCTGGTCATAAGCGGGCAGTTTCGACAGCGGACCATCTTGGCCAAATCCAGAAATTGCACAATAAACAAGGCGAGGATTTTCCTGACGGAGCGTATCATACTCAAGGTTAAGGCGTGCCATCACACCCGGACGGAAATTTTCAACCAACGCATCGGCCTTTTGCACCAACTCTTTAAGAATGCGTTTTCCAGAGGTCGATTTAAGGTTCAAAGTGATGGATCGCTTGCCCGGGTTTTGCGCCAGAAAAGAAACACCCATAAGATCAGCATTACGGGCGGGGTCAGCGCCAAGCTGGCGTGCAAGATCCCCTGTACCTGGGGTTTCAATTTTGATCACGTCGGCCCCCATATGGGCCAGTTGATGGCAGCAGAACGGACCGGCCAGCACATTGGTCAGATCAAGAATGCGAATGCCTTTAAGCGGTGCATCCGGCATCATCCGCGGCCCTCGTGCACAACCTTAGCTGCAGTGAAAAATTCACGCGCATATCCACCTTTCTCCGGTGGGCCATAGGAAGACCCCTTCTTACCAGTGAATGGCGCGTGGAAATCCATGCCCGCCGTTGGCAGGTTGATCTGAACCATACCCACCTGAGCGTGATCTCTAAAATGCCGTTGTCGATTAATATCTGTCGTGATGATACCGCCCGAAAGCCCGTAGTCCGTGTCATTTGCAATGTGGAGCGCTTCGTCATAGCTGCCAACACATTGAACTGAGGCGATCGGGCCAAAGATTTCCTCCCGGTTAATTCGCATTTCATTCGATGAACTCGCGAACAGTGTCGGCGCTAAGTAGTACCCGTTTGGCATGTTCTCAGGGCGCATTCCGCCATGGATCAGCTCAGCGCCTTCAGATCGGCCGATCTCGATATAGGTTTTGTCGATATCAAGTTGCTCAGCGCTGACAACTGGACCCATCTGGGTCTGCAGATCGCGCGCATCGCCAACCTTCAGGTCTGACAAACGATTGGTCATGGCGTCGATGAACGCATCGTGGATGCCCCGCGTTACGATAAGGCGTGAAGATGCTGTGCATCGCTGTCCAGTCGAGAAATAGGCCCCCTGAACGGCGCACTCAACAGCGAGGTCTAGGTCGGCATCGTCAAGAACGATCAAGGGATTTTTGCCACCCATTTCCAGTTGCATACGTGCACCGCGCTGGAACAGGGCCGCCCCGATCTTTCTGCCAACTGCGGTTGATCCGGTAAAACTTACCCCTGCCACATCCGGATGATCCACAATCGCTTGACCAACATCGCGGCCGTGCCCCATCACCAGATTGAAAACACCTTCAGGCAAGCCGGCGCGCGAAATGATGTCCGACAGCATCCAAGCAGAGCCCGGCACCAGCTCTGCGGGCTTGAACACGACCGTATTGCCATAGGCCAGCGCGGGCGCAATTTTCCAGGCTGGAATCGCAAGCGGGAAGTTCCATGGAGTAATGACGCCGACGACACCGATGGGTTCGCGCCGGACTTCAAGTTCGACATTATCTCGGATCGATCGGAACCCGGAGACAGTTTCGCGATAGGCATCCTGGGCAAAATACTTGAATAGACTTCCGGCTCGATGGGCCTCTGCTGTCGCTTCGCGCAAAGTTTTGCCTTCTTCGCGGGCCAGCATGTCACCCAGCTCGTCCTTCCGGGCGACGATTTCCGTGCCGATTTTGTCCAGAGCCTCGGCGCGGACCAGCGAGGTCGAACGGGACCAGCTTTTGACCGCATTGCTGGCAGCTTCGATGGCTTGAAAGGTGTCGATGGCAGAGGCCATCGCGTAATGGCCGATCGTATCGTTGAGATCCGATGGGTTGATATTGGGCGCGCTATCGCAGCCTGCAACCCAGGTTCCAGCGATATAGTTGGGAAACGGTTGGACAGTCATAGCTCTTCCTCCAAAATCGGTCGCCACCCGATATCCTCATGCCGGTGGTCCACGGTATTGACGTAGAAATATGTGGGACCATGATAACCGCGGCACACCCGCCCGTCGGCGCGGCTGGCGACGGGTTCGGCCGTCCAGCTAACCGCCCCAAACCAATTCCACAAACTGTTATGAGGCGATTTCAGATGATCCGGACTGAGCGGACTAGCATGATCCGACACCTCAGGCTTGAGTGCATTCAGCGCGGCTCCGCCTACCAAAGTATCCCATTCATTGGGCTGGGTCGCCCCTTGATAGCGGTCATCATGGGACGTATCACCGCCGGTCATCAACCGGCAGCGAAACAGCCTGCCATCAATGCAGACGTCGTTGCCATAGACATACCCGACATCATTCAGATCCTGCCAGCTGACGCGGGTCATCAGCATCCGGTCTGCTACCATGTACCGGATGCCTTCCCGCTGAAACACATGCCAGTTCAAACGCTCAGAGGAGTCTTCGGGGCTATCTGTAAAGGACCAGTTGTCCCAATCCGGATCACGCTCAAATTCCGGAATGTTACCGGGTTGCAGACCCTTGTAAGGGCAAAGCGCTGCAAGATCCGTGATCCAAGGCCGGGTTGCCGGCGCGAGAATCTGTCCTGCATGTGATAGTCCACCCATCTGCCGAATTCCGATATATTCGATCATTGTTCTGTCACCGGCCGAGTGCGGAAGCGGCGCAGAATTCGGAACAGCATTTCCGCCGCCAGAAATTCTGTGCGCTCTGACGGATCAAGTGGCGGTGAGACCTCGACAATATCCAACCCGCCCAAGGGAGCCTCAGATAACCCGTCGAGCATATCATAATACTGACGAGGTGTGATGCCGCTATGTACGATGGAACCTGTACCAGGAAGGTAACCGGCGTCCATTGCATCAATGTCAATCGACAGATACAGCTCGTCACAACCCTGCATGGCATGCGCAAGGGCTTGGCGCATAACCTCTGCCGCACCCATATTGTGTACGTCAGAGGCTGAAAATATCCGACCACCCTGTTTTTCGATCAGGGCCAGATCGCCACCATCGACCCAACCTGCGATGCCGACCCAGACCATATTTGACACATCAATGTTGGGCAGTTCAGAAATCCGGCGGGCATTGGTCGCATGGTTGTGGCTGCCCCATGCGCCCAATCGGTCGGAGAAATCCAAATGGCCGTCGATCTGGATATATCCAAAGCGCTTGTCTGGCGCGCGTTTAACCAGCCCGCGGGAATACCCCAGACAGGCCGGGAAACTATTATAATGATCTCCGCCCAGTGCCAGTGGGATCGCGCCTGCGATAGTCAATCCTTCGGTCATCGCGGCAATGGCCTGTGTCGTTGCATCAACGTCTTGCGCCGTAACCTCCGCGTCCCCGCAATCGACCAACCAACTATCCGCAGGCGCGCTACGGCGGCGCGTATCAGGATCAAAGCTAACCCCCTGCGGGCGCATGGATTGCATAAGAGTTGTCGCTTTGCGCAATGCTTCAGGGCCGAACCTTGTGCCCAGACGGCTGGAATGTGTCCAATCGCTCGGCATGCCGACCACGCCGATCTGGCCCGCACTGACGTCGGCCACATCGCATAAAGGTCCATCAAACAATCGAAATCCCGGTTGAGATAGGGGAGGGTGGAATGTCGTAATTGTTGCAGTCATGTTGGTACATTTTCCTTGGAGGTTGGGCAACCCGGATGATCAATCCCAAATCCCAGGCGCGCATAGATAAATGCCAGAAGGGCCGTGACCATAAGTCGTTGGCCAACCTTCACCACGCCCATACCGGGCCTGTTCGGATTAAGACCGGTCAACATGATGGCGCTGGCCTCGTGCTGTCCGAGAGCGCTGAGCCATTGCGCCACTGTTTCAAGATCGCAGCCACCCAAACGGGGATAGTCACAAAGGGCGCCGAGCGAAGTTTCAAACACGGACAGATCAAACTGCACAAACAGCGGCCTTGATGCGTCGCGCCATTTGGATAAATCGGTAAGCTGCGTGGCAGTATTTGATTGGCAGAGCCTAGCAGAACCGTTCGGCAAAGTTGATATATGAAAATCACGCGCATCACGAGGCGTGCCGCCAAGTTGCACTGTCTGACAATTTGGCAGAGCGCACTGAACTGTTTCAGACAGGTGATCCGACCCACCCAATATTACGGCACAGGCGCCAATGCGGCTGATCTGGCTTGCTGCCGCCCGCAATGCTGCGTGAATCGCTTTATCGTGCCCTGGCGAAATATCTCCAAGGTCGCACAACCGCTCGTGCAAACCGTCGGTTTGAATGTCTTGTCGCGCATCGATATCAACCGGGTGGCTGAATTGCGGATTTGCATGCCAGCCAAAATAGACAGAAGTTTCGCGCAAGGCGCGCGCGGCCAGAGATTGGCCGGCATAGGGTGCGCTGGTGTCCTCAAACGGCAGGCCCAGCACCGCCAGGTCACCAGACCTGACATCGCAGATTGCTTTGTTCTGGGCGCGCATGAACGACAAATGCCCTGCCATGCGCGGCAATGGGGCCGAACGTAAAGGCATCAGTGCGCTCCTTTCTCAAGGCGCTCGGCAACCGCCTTTAAGATCGTCAATGCCGCACGGGTTTCCGTGCTGCCCCAACTGTCTAACGCCGCGGCAAGCCCAAAAACGGCCGCGGCTACAACATTGCCGGGGGTGGCATCAATTTGCGCAATCATCTGTGCAGGCGACAGCCCAGCCAGGCGACGCGGTTGCGACATCCAGATACCCGCAAGCTCCTGCAAATCCACTGACAGAATGATCGGCTGAGTTTTGGACAGATTGTCCGTGATGCCCCCTGTCACCGGAACGATGGAAGCATCTTCACCAGTGATCTTACCCACAGCGATGCCAAGCGCCTTAAGGCCGCTGGAATCGCCACCAACCAAAACCAGCCGCGCACCGACCTCCAGAACCGCCTCGCATTGCGAGATAACTGCGGAAAAATGCTTGTCTGGCTCAAGCGGAAATACGTTCACATCCCCAAGATCCGTTGTCTTCGCGAGCACAGTCTCGGGCTGGGAGGCATATCTCAGCTGCCTTGCGAGATAACGTTGACCCGCCATAGGTCGGTCCAGATTGTCACAAAAATACCCGGCTATCGCGACCTGGCCGGGCATAAGATCTTCTAAATCACCAACAGGCACGCCCAGAAAGCTGGGGATCATGTCAAATTGTATTTGCGCCAAATCACCCATTGCGCAGTGCCGCGTTGAGGGTTTCAATTGCCGTCAATTCGGACATGCCTCGCGTGTCGCGCGCAGGCGCAAGACCAGTGATTACAATCGCCTGCCAGCTGCACGCCATAGCCCCGATTATGGAAACCAGCGTTTCGGGTTTCAATCCAGCGGGATTAAGACCGACAGCACCCGCCGCATGTCCCAGATCAATGACAGACATATCGATCCAGAGAACAGCGCTCTCGGGCATGCAAAGAATGTCGGCTTGCCCTTCATCAAGCTGACGGGCGGTACGCCAAACCATCTTGCGCTGGCGGATCTGATCCCAGACATTGACAGGTTGCTCACCATTAAGACCCACCCATATCGTGTTTTCTGGTCGCGCCGCGACATCACCCCGCGCCAGTGGCATGGCCGCGACAACCGGCAAATCAGGCAGGGTCTGCAGCACCGCCAAAGCAACATCTGACGCGCCGCCTAGAACAACTGGTATAGTGCTGTGATCCACCATTTGATTTACAAACTGGCCCAACGCGCCGGACCAATTGCCCGACATATCCAAATTTCCCAAATCCCAGCCATTTACAGGCAGGCTGATCCCAAGCTGTTGTGTCATTTTACGTAGCGCATCTGGTGCGGAAGAAGTTCCGAGACGCGGCCCACTATCAACTTCGCTTGGAGCACCCAAAACTCCGACACTGCCTTCTAAAACTTGGGAGAAATCGCCAAATGGAAGACCCGCATACCCGGTTATCATCGATCTTTTCTGAGCGTTATTCATGACAAGATACCTTGTTTGATTGCAACTTCCAATTGCGTCTGATTTGGCTATAATAATTTATGCAAAGGCGTCGAAAGGTCTGCATATGCCCGACAATCCCAAAGCGGTGGATACAACAGGAGGTGTTGAAGCGGTTGAACGCGCATTGCGGGTGCTGGACATCTTTGTTCCCGGAGATACGGGCCTGTCCTTGAAACAGGTTTCGGACCGCAGTGGTGTCAATAAAGCAACGATTCTGCGTCTGAGCGTTTCTCTTGAGAAATTTGGCCATATAACGCGCGACGCCGAAGGCTTGTTCCATCTTGGCCCTTCTTTGTGGCGTCTGGGATCCGTATTTCGCCAAAACTTGCGCATGGGGCCTATTGTGCATCCGGTACTGGCGAACCTTGTGAATGCAACCGGAGAAAGCGCATCCTTTTACGTGCAGCGTGGCAATTCCGGAGTTTGTCTCTACCGTGTCAATTCGCATAGGCTGGCCCGGGATCATGTAGAAGAGGGCGAGATCATCCCGCTGAGCATTGGATCTTCGGGCCAAGTGCTGGATGCCTATTCCATCCGACAGGGCAAACAGGCCAACAACATTCGGAAGTCTGGGTATTATCTCAGTCTTGGGGAACGTGACCCCGATGTCGCTGGCCTTTCGGTACCAGTTCTTGGCCTCGAAGACGAACTTCTGGGGGCAGTCAGCCTGTCGGGCTTGCGCGTCCGGTTCAACGAAACCACTGTCGACGCCTATCGCGCTGCGGTCTTTGATGCTGCACGCCAGATTCGAGCCGAGATTGGCGACGTGTGAAGAATACATCATTTGTCGATATTCTTTCTATGGCCAATCAACTGAACGCCGATGAGCGCTGTAACCGACACAACAATCAGGCAGGTCGAGATTGCGGCAATTGTAGGATCAAGCTGATCTCGCAGTGAGTTGAACATGCGGCGGGTAATAGTAGCATTGTCCCCACCTGAGACCAGCATCGAAATCACAACTTCATCGAGCGATGTGATGAAGGCCAGAAAGGCCCCTGTCTGGATCGAGAATTTGACTTGTGGTACAGTTATTGTCAATAAAGCGACCGCTCGGGACGCACCCAGGCTGCGCGCAGCTAGTTCTTGATCAAAATCATAGTTCTGTAAGCCCGACATCACAGTCACGATCACGAAGGGCAACGCCAGTGCCGTATGAGCGATGACAATTCCTGTAAGTGTATAATTCAGCCCCAGCTTGGCATAGAGGCTGAATACTCCTACGGCGATTAGAATTACGGGTACGATAATTGGCATGATCACAAGGGCCTGCGCACTGGCCCTGATCTGCGGGGTGGAACAATGCAGGCCATAGGCACAAAGTGATCCTAGAGGTGTAGCAATCGCGGTGGTCATCAGCGCCGCAATCAGAGACGTTTGCGTTGCGCTCATCCATTCTGGAGACCCGAAATAGGCCGCGTACCAGCGAAACGAGAAAGACGTAGGTGGGAACTCTAGAAAGGAGGCCCCCGAAAACGACATCGGAATCACGATAAGCGTTGGCAAGATCAAAAAAAACAGCACCGCGATGCCGACCACCATTAACCACATACCGTCAATTTTGCGTTGTCCTACTTGTTCCATTTTCAGATCCTCAGCGCATAAACAGTTTGTCGAGACCAAAGACACGGTTCATCAGCCAGATCATCATCAATGCCAGTAATAGCAGGACAACGCCCAAGGCTGATGCAGCTCCCCAATTGGAATAGACGGTGATGGTGCTTTCGATCCGCTGTGCCAGCATTTGTACCCGACCACCGCCAAGCAAAGCAGGGGTGACGTAAAAGCCGAGCGACAGGATGAAGACCAGCACGATGCCGGCAAAAAGACCCGGCAGCGACATCGGGAAGAACACGCGCCAGAATGCTCCACGCGGGCTAGAACCAAGCCCAACAGCGGCCCGAACCAGGTCGGTGTCAATGCTCCGCATCGTGGCGTAAAGGGGCAAAATTAGAAACGGCAGCATGATATGGACCATCCCAATGATCGATCCCGTCAGGTTGTGCGCCAGCTGTAGCGGCTCCTCGATTACACCAAGCGACATCAACGACGAATTGATTACGCCATTGCGCTGCAACAACACCAGCCAAGCGTATGTACGCACCAGAACCGAGGTCCAGAACGGAACCAATACGAAAACCATAAGCATGGCGGCTGTTCTATCTGGCAATTTGGAAAGCCAGTAACACAACGGGTAGCCGAGAAAGACACAAATCACCGTTACGGCAATACTGATCTGAAAGGTGACAACAAAGGTCCGTCGATACAAAGCGCTTTCAAAGATACGCGCATAGTTTTCCAAACTTAATGCACCCGCAGCATTATAAAAAGAGAGCGACGACAACCAGAAAATAGGCAGAAAAACGACAATTAAAATTGCGAGAACTGCTGGCAACGAAAGCCCCAAAAGCGTAACGCGTTCACGGTATTCTTCTGATTTCAGCGTGCTTGCGTTCTGAAGCGTCTGGGCACCCTTACTGTCTTCAGCGAGGTTCATGACCTATGCTCCGGAACGATTATCGTGTCCTCGGGATGCAACGCGAGGCCAATGCGCGCTCCCTTGGGTGGCAGACCTTTCTGGCCAGCGCGATTGGCAGGGACGCGCACATTAATTTGGCCGAAGCTGTCGTGCTGAACGATAACCAGAACGCTGTCGCCTTGATAGATTATCTCGTGGACATGGCCAGACAAATCATTGGCAGTTTCAGGCACTGCACCATAGGTGACCTCCAACAACTCGGGCCGGATCACCAAGCGATGGCCGCCGCTACCGTGCGCGATGGGTAAATCAGATTTCAGCACGCATCCATTGAGTTGCGCCGTATTGTTGGTCGCTTCCACTGGCAAGGAAATTGACTCACCAACAAAATCCGCCACAAAGAAACTGTGAGGCTGACGATAGAGCCGCTCAGGGGTCTCGATCTGCTCGATCCGTCCGTGATTGACCACTGCAATTCGGTCCGACATCGTCAGGGCTTCGCGCTGATCATGGGTCACGTAAACAACGGTTGCATCCAATTTTTGATGGAGCGCTTTTAATTCGATCTGCATGTGTTCGCGTAGCTTTTTGTCGAGCGCGGAAAGTGGCTCATCCATAAGGATAATCCGCGGTTCGAAGACCATTGCCCGGGCAAGGGCCACGCGTTGCCGTTGCCCCCCGGATAATTGGGTGATGCGCCGATCACCATAGCCGCCAAGCTCGACGGTATTCAGCGCATGTTCAACGCGTGTCATTTGATCACTTTTGGAGAATCCACGGATTTTAAGTGGATAAGCCACGTTTTCAGCGACCGTCATAAAAGGAAACAGCGCATAGCTTTGAAAAACCATGCCAAGGCCGCGTTTGTGCGGTGGTGTCGCAATCATTTCGCGATCGCCAAACAAGATCGACCCACCGTCAGGGCGCACAAAACCAGCCAGGGCCATCAGAAGCGTTGTTTTGCCCGAGCCCGAAGGCCCTAGCAGCGTCAGGAATTCGCCTGCAGCGATATTCAGCGACACATCATCAAGCGCTTTAACCGCCCCGTAGGCTTTGCACAGATTAGATATGTCGATGGGAAGGGATTGGGCGGCAGTTGACATGCGGGCTCCTAACTTAACAATAATGGGCGCAGTACAAGAATGCACTGCGCCTAAATAGATTATTGTTGGATCAGTGTGTCAAACTCTTCGGTAAGCTCACCCAGTTGTCCGATATAGAAATTTGGATCAACTAAAAGCTGCTTGTCATAGTTCGCGGGATGGGTGTTGACCTTGACCGCCATCTCGTCCGAGATAATGCCGGTGTCGAACGCGCCAGTATTAACCGGACCCAATGGCATCGTAACCGAAAGCCGGGCCTGCGCTTCGGCCCCCAGCAATTCGTTGATCAGGCGCATCGCATTTTCTTTGTTGGGAGCACCCTTTGGAACCAAGAGGCAATCGATATCCATTGTTCCGCCATCAAATGCATAGGCGACATCAATGCCGGATGCGATCACACTTTCCACGCGGTTATGGCCCATATGGATCACGTCCACCTCACCATCACGCAGCAATTGTGCGGATTGTGAGCCGCCACGATACCAAACGGTGACTTCGGGTGCGATTTTTCCCAATTTGTCCCAAGCGCGCGCTGTGCCTTCGTCTGTGGCCAACGTATCGTACACTTCTTGCATAGGGACACCATCGGCCATGAGGGCTGCCTCTAGATTGTAGTTCACCTTGCCGTGCATGCCGCGTTTGCCAGGGAAGTTTTCCAAATCCCAGAACTCAGCCCAGTTTGACGGACCATTGTCACCAAAGGTATCTTTGCGATAGGCGATGACCTTGGTAAAGTTGATGAAGCCGATGTAGTTTTCATGGATCAGTTCTTTGGGAATGCCCGTTGTATCAACAATTGAATAGTCAATCGGCTCAAGACTACCCTCTCGGCTAAGTGTTTCACACGAAGGCAAATCCTGCTCTGTTACATCCCACGCGACAGCGCCGGCTGTGATCTGTGCGCGCACATCTTGTATACCGTTTGTCGTGTCTTCCTTGACCGTTATATTCAAAGTGCTGGCTGCGGGGGCTAACATTGCTGAGCGCAAGGCATCCTGAAATGAGCCTCCCCAGGATGAAAATACTACCTCACCCTCGGCGAAGGCAGGAACGGTCACTGCCAAGCTGCTTGCAACAAGGCCAGCTGCAAGCGACAGTCTTCTCTCTTGTTTTTTCATTTCAGGTTCTCCTTTGACTGGTATTTAGTTGATGGCTGGTGATTTTTGTGACCACTAAGCAATTTTTTCGCACCGTTTTGCTAGATGAAACGTCATTTCATTTTATTGAACCTTAACTGCAGCTTGTCAACAATTTTTTTGAACGCCAAAGGATTATCAATAAGTTTAAGAACCTCAGAGGCGAAAATAAGGGCGCGGCTCACCCTGGTGCATTTATTGCGGTTCATTTTGATCTTGCGCACGTGGCAGCGAAAAAAGCTTTAGCTGTTTCTAAATTTATTGCGGCCGAGTGAAGCTAGTGGGGAATTAAATAGAGGGAGTTTCTCACTCGCATACTGTTGATCAACAAATTAAATGGCTGCTTTTTCCAGTTTGCTCTAATTGATTTCATCTGAAGCACTGGTGACTTAGGGATCAGAACAACCCGTCACTGCGGCTTGCCCGAAGGCCACTTTGGGCCGTTGTCCTCTTTTTTTCCCGGGTCGGTCACAAGCACTTTGATATGCAAGCCGTGTTGTCTTCCAGCCAAGACTGGCGCGCGCAAGCCAAGCTTAAAATGCTTGATGGCTTAGAATATCAGTGGTGAGGCAAGTATCTAATCAAAGCCGATGGCTTTCGATACCATCAGCATTCGCCAAGCACCCAAACAAATCAGAGCACTGTCAGCCCGCGGGGAGTGCAACTTTCGTCTCGGCATCAAACAGATGCACACGGTCAATCATCGGGCTTAACTTAAGCTCGTCACCGGGCTTCCAATCAAGACGCTGATGGGCAATCGCGCAAATTTCATGTCCGGCCAATGTGGCGTAAAGATGAATTTCCGGGCCGGTTGGTTCAACAACCGTGACTGTTGCAGACAGGCCACTGCCTTGCATCGACACTTCCAAATGTTCTGGCCTGATCCCGTAGAGCACCTTTTGACCAACCGTCGCTGCACTGCTCTGCGGAACCTCACAGGTCACTTCACCGGTCTGGAACATTTTCCCACCCGCACCTTGCACAATCTCGCCTGCCAAGAGGTTCATGCCCGGCGAGCCGATAAACTGCGCCACGAACAGATTTTCGGGGTTATCATAAATCTCAAGCGGCGTGCCGATCTGTTCAATCACCCCATCACGCATGATAACAACCTGATCGGCCATGGTCATCGCCTCGATCTGATCATGGGTGACATAGACCGTCGTGGTTTTTAGCCGCTGATGCAGTTCCTTGATTTCTTTGCGCATTTGCACCCGCAATTTCGCATCAAGGTTGGACAGCGGCTCGTCAAACAAAAATACCTCTGGGTTACGCACAATCGCCCGGCCCATTGCCACACGCTGGCGCTGGCCGCCAGACAGCTCTTTCGGGAAACGGTCGAGATACGGCTCAAGGCTCAGTATTGAGGCAGCCCAGTTCACGCGTTCATCAACCTCGGCCCGTGCAGTCTTTTTCAGCCGCATCGAAAACGCCATATTTTCACGTACGCTCATGTGCGCGTAAAGCGCATAATTTTGAAACACCATGGCAATATTTCGGTCTTTGGGATGCATATCATTGACGCGTTGTTCCCCAATCGCAATATCCCCCGAAGACACCGTTTCAAGCCCGGCAATCATCCGCAAAAGTGTCGATTTCCCGCAACCCGAGGGTCCAAGAAGCACTACAAATTTTCCGTCCTCAACAGTGAGATCGATACCATGCAAAACCTCAAGGCCGCCGTATCGCTTTACCAGATTCTGAATTGTGACTGAGCCCATGGTCGTATTCTCTTCTATAAACTCTATGGTGGAAACACCCCACCCGGCTTTCACAGTGCTGGCGCCCAAAGCGCCAGACACATAAGATCGCAACCACCCGGACACCGGCCCGGATGGTTTTATGAAAGACCTATTTCTAGATCAACTCGGCTTCTTCAACCTTGGCATCGACCAGTTTGGCAATCTGGTCCATGCACGCTTTGGCATCACCATTGTAATCCTGACCGGTCACCAATTTACCAAGTTCAGTCGGAATTTCATTATTTGCAACGCCCGCCCAGATCGGCAGATCAGGCTCAGAGGCCATCACATTATCGATGGTCCAGCGCACTGTATCAAGGTGACGTGTGGTGCCACCACCAACACGGTTTTTGCGCTCAACAATCCGCGGATCAGTATAAGACGAGTTCCGCATTGGCGCAAAACCACCCGCCAAAGTACAACGGGTCATGATATCCTTGGAACAGGCCCACTGCAGGAACAACCATGCAGCATCGACGTTTTTGGAGTATTTAGACAAAGCAATACTTGATCCACCCTGATGACCCCAGTTTGGAATCTCACCAAAGCCAACATCGCCCCGTCCACGCAGCGAATGTGGACCCTGGAGCGGATGCGCCATCTCCCAAAGGCCTTTGACCTTGGAGTCATCCGCATTCCACCCAGGGAAGAATTCTGCCCAAGACTGACACAGGGCAATCTGCCCAGAGGCCCCCATCTGCCACTGACCATCCCAAGTTGATGCCACAGAGTTGGGCGGAGAGTTGCGCAGCATCTCTTGATACCATTGCAAGCCTTCAATCCCCTGAGCATCGTTGCCCGAGAACTTTTTGTCAGCGCCAAAAATTGAACCGCCATGTCCCCATACAGCCTGAGTCCAGTCACATTCCAAAGAATAATGGCCAGATTTAGCCTGACAGCCAGTGCCAAAGATGCCGTTTTCTTTTTCTGCAGCTGTGATCATTTTCACCGCTGCGGTAAAGTCATCGTAGGTTTTCGGAACGGCAATACCATGCTTTTCAAGCAGATCTTTGCGGTACATCAGCGTAAAGATCGGGATGTCGAACGGCAGGCCAACCCATTTATTGTCATACTCACAAATGCCTTCAACAAGTGGCTTCGAGAAGTCGTCAAAATCGAAGCCTGGCATCGCAAGGTCGGGTTTGTCTTTATAATACTGCACTGGGTCGATGGTGTCGCGCGAGAATGTCGACGTCCATGCCTGATCCAGATAATAAATATCATAGGTCCCAAGCTGGCCCTGAACATCCTGTGTCGCCTTAGCAAGAACCTGCTCAAGCGGCACAATTTCGATCTCAACATTGATGCCCGTTAGCTCGGTAAACTCAGCCTTGAGCGTATCGAGAACAACAGTTGGCGGTGTCGCCTCAGAAGTATAGCGAATCGTTGTCCCAGCAAAAGATTTACCGGCCTCCTTGAGGAACTTAGCCACATCTTCTGGCGTATTATTCTCAGCGGCATGCGCCATGTTGCCCCGAAAAGGGCGCGCCCCACCCAAAACACCAGTTGCAAAAGCTGACATGCCGATGCCTGCTATCCCCATTTTACTTAGGAAATCACGTTTGGAAATCTTTCGCCGCGTGTACGCATTCGCCGTGTCGATGATGAAATTTTGCTTGTCATAATTCTTAAAGCTCATGGTTTCTCCTCCACTATTTGAGCGATTACTAATGGGCGTCTTGCGTACCCATCAATCCTTGATTGCCCCCATGGTTAGTCCGCGAACCAGGTGACGTTGAACCAACAAAATAAAGATAAAGCTCGGCAGAATCGCAGAGGTGCCGAGCGCGGAAATATACCCCCACTCAGACCCGGTCGAGGTGACATAAGTCGTTATTTTGACCGGGATTGTCCGGATAGAATTTGTCAAAAACAATGACAGTAAAAATTCAGTCCAGGAAAAGACAAAGCATAACACCGCTGTTGCGGCGAGGCCCCCTTTGACCATTGGCAAAATCACCATCCAGAAACACTGAAAGCGCGTCGCGCCGTCAATCATTGCCGCCTGATCGATATCGATCGGAATGTCATCCATAAAGGACTTCAACAGCAGAACCGCGATGGGAATATTAATTAAAGTATGCGCGATGATCAGCCCTGTATGGGTATCGCGCAGACCCATATCGTGAAAAATAAACACCAACGGCACAATAATCGCTACTGGCGGTAAAAACCGTTGTGACAATATCCAGTTGAGATACCCTTGGCTGCCCCAAAACCGCATGCGCGACAGCCCGTACGACGCCAGAAGTGCCATTATTGTTGTTACCAAGGTCGAGCCGACGGCCACGATGACCGATGAAACGATCGACGATCGGCCATCGTATGAATTATTGCCGCTGGTTCCCATCAGCGTTTTGCCATCCTCTTTAGAGCTGCGCTTGGAATATCCCAGAACCGTCACCCGATAATTTTCAAGTGTCGGCTCAAAATCGAACACTACAATACGGTCTTTATCGAACACAGCAGAAATTGGTTTGACAGATGTCAGCCCCCACCAAGCAATGGGAAATACAAAGATGCCAACGATAATGATAGACACGAGATAGCGAAGCGTCAGTTTGAGCGTTGAATCATGCATCAGAACCGCACCTTGAAAATCTTAATGAACAGGTTTGCTATGATAACGACAAGGATCAAGGTAAACAGCGCTACGGTTGACGCATAAGGAAAGTCCGCATTCTTAAAATAAATCGTACCCGCATAGGCGGTTAGCGTTTCGGTTGCGGTACCCGGCCCGCTGTCCGTCATCACCTTTATGTAGTCATAAATACGAAAAAGATCGATGCCCCGTATCAGCACCGCCAAGGCAATAATTTTGGACATCATTGGCAGCGTCAGCCTAAAAAAGGCCTGCATATCCGTTGCCCCGTCGATCGCTGCGGCCTCAAACGGATCTTTCGGCAACGCACGCAAACCAGCGAGCATTATCAGCACCATAAACGGAGTCCATTGCCAGACATCCGCAATGATAACCCCCCACAAGGCAGAGGTTCCACCGGCCAAAATGGGCGTGCTCGGAGACAACAGACCCAATCCATAGAGCATATGGCTGATGACCCCGAAAGATCCGTCATACATTAACAAGAACATCATGCCTGTCACCGCGGGTGGCACCACAAGCGGCAAAATCATCAAAGATCTTAGCAGACCAAAGCCTTTGCGGTCAGAATCAAGCAATAACGCGATTGCCAAACCCAGCACCAACTGGATCGTCAACGCGATTAAAGTATAGGTTAACGTAACAGACACCGCGTCGATAACCCGATCATCAGCAAACACTTTGCTCCAATTCCAAGATGGGCGAAACGTCTCGATCCGCGTCGCTGGATTGCGCTTGAACATCGAAAGCCACAGGGAATACAACACCGGATACAGGCCAAATACGATCAGCATGGCCGACGCTGGAAATAACCACGGAAATGGATGCTCAGACGTCAACCATCGCGGCAACCGAATGAGCTTGGCGCCCGCCCTGCTGTCAGGATCACGCATCACAGGGCCACACCAGACCATGACGCATGATGACAGGCGCTGTAAGGAGACTATGTTGTTGTAGGTTTTTCACTTTGCATGCGGTCCAGAATTTTTTTATTGAAATGAGGCTAACAGGCAAGTTCAGTTATTTCAACACGGTCATTAGCTTAAATCAAAATACATGGCATGTGAATTTTAAGCATCTGATAATAAACGATTTTAATAAGAAATATTAACTGTGATTGGTAATTATTAGTGAGAATACTTCATAAAATTTCACTTTTTGATTTAACAAATGCTATTTAGATATAGAAATTGCCTAAAAAATCCGGTCAACTAGACTTACGGCGCCAAGGCCAGATTGCCACGAAATGGGCCGCCGATCGTTTTGACCATGGGGAAGACAACAAATGACACAGAAACCTCTTGTCGCAATCACCGGTGCAAGCTCTGGGATTGGGGCTGCCACCGCCCGCGCCTTTTCAAAAGCCGGACACCCGGTGCTGATGATGGCGCGGCGTACCCAGCGCATGCTTGAGATGAACCTGCCAAACGCAGTTGTAGAGACAGTAGACGTGCGACAGCGCGATCAGATCGCCGAGGCTGTCGCCAACGGCGAGGCCGCGCACGGGCCAGTTGATATGATGTTTGTCAACGCCGGCATCGCCCGTCTGGCCGATATTGGCCGCCAACCGCCCGAAGAATGGGATGAAATGATCGATATCAACACCAAGGGGGTGATGAATACAGTCCATGCTGTGATGAAGGGCATGATGGAACGGCGGCGCGGCACAATTTTCATGATGAGCTCGATTGCCGGTCGCAAAGTCTATCCCGATCATACGGTATATTGCGGCACGAAATACTTTGTACATGCCGTTTCAGAATCACTGCGAGATTACCTGTCGGATTACAATGTTCGGGTGATTGTTCTCTCTCCGGGGGTGATCGAAACTGAGGTGCTGTCCGGCGTTCTCGACCAGCAAACCCTTGCGGATTACAAAGCGAATAAAATCAAGATGGGCGGAGGTATCAGTGCAGAGATTGTCGCAGACCTGATTCTAAATGCCTATAATTATCCTCAAGAGGCCATTGTGCAGGAAATCTGCATCACCCCGACGCGGCAAAAATTCTAATCGGCTCTCCGCTGTTTAGAACCGCACGGGCCCCAAGCCGCGCAACATCTCGAATTATGGAATATATTAATGAAATCTCGCTGGTCAGACGCTGACGCCAAATCACTTACCAAATTATATAAGACCCAAGGCATTAATGAAGACATTGCCATTCGCACCTATACCACACGGATTTTAGGCAGTGACCCGCAACTGGTTTTGCATGGCGGTGGAAATACATCTGTTAAGACAACCGTGGTCGACGCTCTGGGCGATGCCTACCCGGTTCTCTGCGTCAAGGGGTCGGGTTGGGACATGGGCGTCATCGAACCCGCGGGCCTGCCAGCAGTACAATTGGCCCCATTGTCCGCACTGGCAGATCTGAAGGACCTAAGTGACGAGGATCTGGTTGCATCGCAGCGCCGCATGCTGATCGATCCCTACGCCCCAAATCCGTCGATCGAGGCAGTCTTGCATGCCATCGTGCCACACAAGCATGTCGATCACACCCATGCAGACGCCATCATATCGCTCACCAACCAACCGGACGGCTTGGCGATCATTCGAGATCTATTTCCGGACACAACGATTATTCCCTATGTGATGCCCGGATTTATCTTGTCCAAAGTTTGTCGGGAGCATCTGTTAAAAGATCCCAATTCGAAACACATGATTTTGATGAACCACGGTATTTTCACCTATCACGACGATCCACGCCAATCGTATGATGACATGATTAACATGGTCGATAAAGCCGAGCAGCGGCTTGAACGCGGCCCCTCGCGCCCCTTTTCTGGGATAGAGCTGCCCAGCACGCCACCATCTCTGGCCGAGGTCGCACCGATTATTCGCGGCGCTTTAGCGCGCGAAAGCAAAAAAGAAGGCAAACCAGATCGCTGGGTGCTGGATCACCGTGCCGATCCGCAGGTCATGGCATTTGTGAACGGCAAGGCACTTAAAGACTATGCAACCCGCGGCAATGCCGCGCCGGACCACTCGATAAGGATCAAACGCTTCGGCGTTGTACTGCCAGCGCCGGATGCAAGTGATTTGGCCAAGTTCAAGACCGGCGTCCATACCGCCGTCACCGACTACGTGACTGCCTACACAGACTATTTTAACCGCAATAATACCCGATCCGGGGGCGGCTTTGTTATGCTGGATCCAATCCCAAGGGTCGTCTATGTGCCCGGTATCGGACTGTTTGGCGTCGGCAAAACCGCCAAAGACGCCGCCATTTGCGCCGATATCGCCGAAGCCACTGTCAACGTCATCACGCAGGCAGAAACCGTCGGACGCTTTGTCGCTTTACCCGAAAAAGACCTGTTTGATATTGAATACTGGTCTCTAGAACAGGCAAAACTGGCCAAAGTGACTGAAAAGCCACTGTCGCGCCAGATTGCCATCGTCACAGGAGCAGCCAGCGGTCTTGGCCGAGAGGTCGCCAGAACCCTTGCTGCTGAGGGTGCCGCGGTCGCTTTGTTCGACATCGACGAGACGGCGCTGCAGGACGCCGCCTCAGAAATAGGCGGCCTGCCTGTACTGTGCGACGTCACCAAAGAAAACGCCGTTAAAGCTGCTGTCGCCCAAGTTGTACAAGCCTACGGCGGGGTGGATATTCTCATTTCGAATGCCGGGGCTGCGTTCCAAGGCGCACTGCTTGATGTCAGCCAAGACACCTTTGAAAAGGCCTTCGATCTGAACTTCTGGGGTCATCACTTTATGGCCAAAGCCTGTGTTGAGGTGATGCAGACCCAGGGAAGTGGCGGGGCTTTGGTGTTTAACGTCAGCAAGCAAGCCCTAAACCCCGGACCCGATTTTGGCCCTTATGGCACCTCTAAATCAGCGTTGATGGCATTGATGCGGCAATACGCGCTTGAACACGGGGCCACAGGCATCACCGCCAATGCCGTCAATGCAGACCGTATTCGCAGTAACCTGCTGAGCGATGATTTCATCGAGGCCCGCGCCAAAGCCCGCGGCGTCACCCCGCACGCATATATGCGCGGCAATTTGCTGGGACGCGAAGTCACCTCACAGGACGTAGCCGAGGCATTTTTACATCTGGTAAAAGCCACGAAAACCAGCGGCGCAGTCCTTACCGTTGATGGGGGTAATGTCGCCGCCATGGTGCGCTAGCAACCTCTAATCCGCCAGCGGATTGTGACAGCAAAAATCGTTAAAGCGCTGTTGTCGGGTCAACAGGGACTGCCAGTTTTCATACGCCTCAGGATTCGCTTGAAACCTCTCACCGGTGGCACTCATCGCCTCGGCGGCCTGCTCGATACTCTCGAACCATCCCGCCCCAACTGCGGCGATCATGCCCGCCCCGAGGGACGAGGCCTCAAGTGATTTGCTAAGTGTCATCGGCAGATTGGTGGCGTCCACCAGCATCTGACGCCACAGGGCAGAATTTGCCCCACCGCCCACTGCAATTATTTCATTGATCTCCAACCCCTTGTCCTGCATGCCGGAAATCGTGCGTGCGATCTCTCCGGTAAGGGCCTCCATCGCGCCGCGGTACATATGAACCGCATCATGGTCAGGAGATACACCATAAAAGGCAGCACGCGCATTCATATCCCAAAACGGATTCATACAACCCGTCAAAAACGGACAGACCAAAAGACCATCCGTACCAATCGGCAATGCCTGAGCAGCCTCTTGTAAAGATTGATGCGTGGCACTGCGGTCGCCTTTAGATACATAGTTCTCGACAAACCAATCCATAAAGAACGTCCCTGACCGCATGACCCCCTCAAGGATATATCCCGCACCCGTCGGTGATGTCATCGTACGCCAAACCTTTGAAATCTGCGGTGTTTCAGACCAAGAACCCGTCACGATTGCCGTGCCAAGATTGAGATAAACCCGCCCTTTGCCAAGGGCATTCACCCCCAGGGCTGCACATTGACCGTCACCACCTCCGGCATAAATGCGCGTCCCATGTGGCAATCCGGTCTGCCCGACGGCCTGAGGCAAGATCTCACCGATTAAGGTGCCGGGTGCCACCGGCGTGGCAAATTGCTCCGAGCCAATGCCAATCGCCTCCAGAACGGTGCTGGACCATTGTTTTTTCTCAATGTCAAAAACACCAGACGGATCGGCGCTGGCCCAACTTGTGGCGGCCTCACCAGTTAATCTAGCAGTAAGGTACGCGTTGACATCAAGGATTTTAGGGGCGTTCTGCATCATCTCAGGCCGGTTCTTTTTCAGCCATAAAATCCGCGAATGGCCCGGCGTTACATCTTTAGGCTTGCCAGTTATCTCATGAAACCGCGCCTCTCCGATCTTGGCGGCAAGCTCTTCGACCTCGGCAACCGATCGGTTATCAAGCCACACAATGGCAGGGTGGGCCGGGGAAAAATCATGATTGAAATATCCCATAGTTTCGCGTTGGTTTGAAATTGCCAATCCGTCCAAGCACGTCAGATCAATCTGCGCACAGACCTCTTTGAGCGCCGTACAAGCAGCCGCCCACCACGCGTTTGGATCTTGTTCAAAATATCCTCTGCGTGGGGTGCTCATTGGAATATCTGCACGGCCCTCTGCAACCATGTCTCCGGCCGCAGACCAAGCAATGGCTTTGGTGGATTGGGTCGAGCTGTCCAACCCGATGACTAGGCGATTTTTCATCGCACACCTCCCTAGCTGATTTCCCTTAACAAACGTTTTGCAGTTTTTTCATCCGTCACAAGATGGGTGGCGAACCCCGCCCTTAAAGTTGCCGCAACGGCCGCAGTTTTCTCACGACCACCGCAAATAGCCAGCCGAGCGGGTGCTGCACGGGCTGTATCAAGCTCGATCGCCATGGTTCTTTCACGCAGTGGCCCGTCAATTTCGCGCCCTTCGCTATCGATGAACCGCCCGTAAATCAACCCCACAGCCCCCAAAGTGAGGTATTCATCCCGCATCGCGTTATCTAAAAAATATTCTTCATTGAGATATAACCGTGTGTCGGTGTTCATCTGGCCGATACCAAACACCAACAGATTGGCCTGCCCAAAAAGACCAAACTGTCGGATCAGTGTCGGCTCCGCCAAAAGACTGGCGGTCAGCGCCGCAGTCGAACAATAGGCCGGTGCAAACAAATTGGCGCAATGGGCCGATAATTTACTGGCAATCAACGACGCGCAAACCTCTGGCGAAGTATTTGATCCACCCAGTGAACAGCCCGCAACTTGCAGAACTTTCGTGTTGGGTTGTTTGGACACCGGCATTAAGGCCGCAAGGCGCTGCACAGTGCGCCCGAAAGCCACCCCGATGATATCTCCATCGCGGCTCATGTCATGGACCACCTGACCACCCGCCAATCCCAACCGATCGAACAGTTGTGGTCCAGATTTGGGCGTCGGAATGATATGCACCGCCGTAAGATCATAACATTTTCGTAATTCGGCAGCGAGAGACTGCTCTTCGATAATATCAGAGCGCAATTGAACCTGAACCAAGCCCTGGCTCATTGCCTCGCTTAAATAGTTGGCAACGGTCTGACGGCTCACCTCAAGCTCTTCGGCGATTTCGTTCTGGGTGCGTTTCTCGACATGATACAGCCATGCCGCCCAGCGCAACATATCACCTGCAAAGGCAAACGGCACACGCTTTGCCATTCTATCCCAACCTCCTGTAAGCAAAACCCTAGCCCGTGGCATTGCCGCCTAATGACAAATCTAATCCAATCGGCTCAGCTTGACAAATGCTAATTAAGAATAGCATAGGTTAATAGTGAATTTCAAAGGAGAAGACATTTGAACCTAGACAGTGCGCCGGCAAACTGGACTTCGCTCATCGATGACATCCGTGAAGGCCGCTGGATCAGCCCCCTCAATGGCAAAAAATATCCCCCAGCACCCTATGACCAGATCATTATGGAGGAAAGTCTGCGGGGTAAAGAGGCCAATCTGGTTAAAAGTCTTGGGTTTCAACCACCCTTTGCCATTGTCAGTGACAGCAACACCCATAACGCTATGGGCGCACGGGTCGCCCGTGCCTTATCAGAGCTGGGCCCGGTCACTGAGATTATTCTGGACAAACCCCATGCTGATATGGCCGCGGTACGTGACCTGAAACAAAAACTAACGGGCTTTTCCTCGGTGATCGCCGTTGGATCAGGAACTGTGAACGATCTGACAAAATTTGCAACCTTTCAAAATGACCGACGATACTGTGTATTTGCAACAGCGGGGTCAATGAACGGCTATACCTCTCTGACCGCATCGATCACGCTTGATAGCGGTTTAAAAGTCTCACTGCCCGCACAGGCCCCCGCCGGGTTTTTCGTAGACCTCGAGGTATGTGCTGCTGCCCCGGCCTATCTGAATGCCGCAGGGTTTGGCGATTGCCTGTGCAGGTCCGTGGCACAGGTGGATTGGTGGATGTCCCATCGGTTGCTCGGCTCAGCCTACTATCACGAACCCTATATCATAGAAATTCCCGACGAAATCTTCTTAATGGAACGCGCGGCAGGCATTGCACAAGGCGATATTGAGGCGGTCGGATATTTGTTTCGGGTGCTGACCCTGTGTGGCCTTGGTATTTCCTTTACCGGCGTTTCCAACCACGGCTCAATGGGCGAGCATCAAATCTCGCATTATATCGATTGCTTTGCAGGTGACCGGCATCCCGGCACCCTACACGGAGAGCAAGTCGGCGTCGCAACACTCAGCATGGCGCGGATTCAATCCAAGGTTCTTTCATCAGACACCGCACCTGTTCTGTCACCCACCCAGCTGGATTTTGACGGTATGGTCGCCCGAATGGGCGAAGATGTAGCGACACAATGCTATGCCGAAATTACAAAAAAGGCTTTGGATGCAGAAAAGGCAGATGCCCTGAACAAAAAAATCGAAAACCTCTGGCCAGACTTGCGACGAGAATGTCTCGATATCGCAATACCGGTCGAAACACTCACGCAGAGGTTGACACTGTCAGGCGCACCAACTACGGCCAAAGCGCTTGGTATTCAGACAGACTTTTACCGCGAGGCGGTTTGCCATGCCCATGAAATGCGTAATCGGTTTTCGTTTGCCGATATTGCCGATCACACAGCGCAACTCACGCATCTCGCAGGTCAGGAGATTTAACAATGCGCGCTATCGCAGAAATGCCACATGAGGTGGCAGCCGGTATTCAGGTCGTACTTGCCGATATTGATGACACAATAACCACCGAAGGGCGCTTGACCGCAGAGGCCTATACGGCGCTGGAAAATCTGCACAACGCCGGCATTCGCGTTGCCCCGGTTACCGGGCGCCCAGCAGGCTGGTGTGATATGATCGCGCGCTTTTGGCCCGTCGACGGTGTGGTTGGTGAAAACGGCGCGTTTTATTATGCCTATGATCCATTGGGTAAGAAAATGATCCGCAAACACCATGATGCGCTGGAGGCCCATCTAAAAAACCCTAACCGGTTCGATACAATAAAGAAACGGATCGAAGTCGAAGTGCCCGGCGCGGCAATTTCCGCCGATCAACCCTTTCGCCTTGCCGATTTGGCGGTCGATTTCTGCGAAGATGTGCCCGCCTTGGAGCCTGCAGATATTGCCCGAATTCAAACCATATTCGAACAGGAAGGCGCAATTGCCAAAGTGTCCTCAATCCATGTAAACGGTTGGTTCGGTGTCTACGACAAGCTAACGATGTCACGGCGCTTTGCCGCCGATATTCTCGGCCTGAACATTGAGACGCAGAACGCCTCAGTGGTGTTTGTCGGTGACAGTCCAAACGATGCACCAATGTTTGGTTTTTTTACCAATTCCTGCGGAGTTGCAAATGTTCTGGATTTCAAGGACAGCTTGCCCGCGGCACCAAAATGGGTAACGACACAAAAAGGTGGTGCGGGGTTCGTGCAAATTGCCGAGCGGTTGCTCAGCGCCCGCAGCTAAATCAGGACGCACGAGTGGAGCGGGATATGTACAAAGCCCACAGCGGGCCAACCCCGACCAGAAAAGTCCCCTTTAATTGAGGCGAGCATCAGTAATGCGGGGACATTAGGGAAGACAAGCGTCTCATACAGTTGTCAACACCACAATGCACACGGGATAAGGCAGCTGAACTGACAGCCACAAGCCTGGTGTGTGCGCCCCAACACCGCACTCAGGCGAAACCAACGACTATGAAAGCTTCGGCACAAGCTGACCATCAATGTATCAGGTCACCCAATGCAGCATCGAAGACAATCTCACAACTCCGCCACACCCAAAAAATCTATTATGACTAAAAGAGCTAAATCAAAAAAATACTAGGCTGATAAGCGAAGGTCATGTTAGCGTTCAAATGGGCAGTTTTGGGGCTGTATATGGCAAAAGCATTAAGTGTTTCAAAAGCTCTGAGGATTTTGTTTTATGCGTTTTGGTTGCTACAAAGCGCGGCGCCGGTTGTGGCGTTTGACCGTGTATTAGGTCATGGTGGACCCGTGAAAGATGTTGCATTGGCTCCTCAGGGTGATTTATTGGCGAGTGTCAGCTTTGACTATTCTGTGGTGCTTTGGGATTCCGCAGATTTTGGGGAAAAATATAGGCTGCTCGGTCACAACGCTCCGGTTGTCACAGCGGCTTTTTCACCTGACGGTCGCTTTCTTGCCACTGGCGGGGATGATTTTCTTGCTCTCATCTGGGATATGACGGCCATTAGGAACGGCGCAGATCCCGCGCCCATTGCCCGGTTTGTACATCAAGGAAAGATCGCTCATCTGTCTATATCCGCAGACTCCTCCATGCTGGCAACCGCCAGTTGGGATGGAGGTTTGCGAATTTGGTCCCTTGATACCATGACCCCCATTACCGAACTGAGAGGCCATATTGGCCCGGTTCAGGCAGCACAATTCATCGAAAATGGGTCTCAAATCATCAGCGCGGGACGGGACGGTCATATCCGGCTGTGGAACTTATCCGAAGAGCGATATGTCCGGTCATTGGTGAAAAATGGCTGGGGCATAAATGCACTGCATGTGGACGAAAACCTGCGCTTTATTGCCTTTGGCGGGGCGCAGGGAGCAATGAAAATACTCTCCCTCGACGATCGCGACATCGCCGTAACTCTAGCAGATGGTCGAGACCCTGTTCTGGCCATTAATTACCATCCCGAAACACAGAAGCTTGCCTTTGGCACAGCAAGCGGGCGGGTTGTCATTGCGGATATGGTTCACAGCGCCGTGATCAATGATTTTAGAGCGACCAATGGCCCAGTCTGGGGGCTGGCGTTTTTATCACATGCGGCCAGTCTCGTGGTCGCCGGTCTTGATGATTATTTCACCACAATACCGATGGAAACAATCAACCTTGGCGGTGACCCACTTGGCATCTTGGGCACCAAACAACGACGCTTTCACCCAGACACCTCAACCATGAGCAACGGCGCACGCCAGTTTGCCAAGAAATGCAGCGTCTGCCATTCGCTGGATGCCGACTATAAAAGACGCGCAGGGCCAAGTCTTTATGGTGTCTTTGGCCGCACAGCCGGAACCGCACCGGGATATTTATATTCGGATGCCTTAAAACGCAGCCAGTTGATTTGGGATGAAAAAAGCATAGCCGAATTATTCCGCGCTGGTCCCGACATCGTAACACCGGGATCAAAAATGCCAGTGCAGCGGATCAAGCGTGCGGAAGACCGGCGCGATCTTGTCTTGTTTTTACAATCGGCAACCCGACCCTGACCGCGCTAACCTTACAAAAGTCCAACGAACTATCCCGGCGGTTACGGTCGTTCAAGCGCAATCGCAATACCTTGGCCAACGCCGATGCACATTGTTGCCAAGGCATATTTGCCACCGGTCTGCTGCAACTCAAGCGCCGCCGACCCGGTCACACGCGCCCCGGACATGCCCAGGGGATGGCCCAGCGCAATCGCCCCACCATTGGGGTTGATATGGGGGCTCGCCTCGTCCAGACCAAGTTGTCGCAACACGGCAATAGACTGCGCTGCGAAAGCCTCGTTCAATTCGATCACATCAAAGTCAGACGGCATTATATCCAGCCGAGCGCATAATTTCTGCGTTGCGGGTACGGGTCCTATCCCCATAAGACGCGGTTCAACACCCGCGATTGCGCCGCCCAGTATACGCGCCATTGGGGTCAACCCATAGCGTTCTACGGCTGTCCCGGAGGCAATCACCAAAGCCGCTGCACCGTCATTTACGCCTGACGCATTCCCCGCAGTGACGGTGCCTTTTTGTCTAAAAGGTGTTGGTAACGCCGCCAGTTTTTCAAGCGTTGTGGGACGCGGATGTTCGTCTCGCGCGACCGTAAGACTATCGCCCTTGCGCTGCGGCACAATGACCGGCTCAATTTCTTTAGCCAAACGCCCAGACACCTCTGCAGCGGCAGCCTTTTGTTGCGACCCCAGCGCAAACCGGTCCTGATCTTGGCGACTAATTCCATAGACTTCCGCAACATTCTCTCCAGTCTCGGGCATCGAATCCACACCATATTGCGCCTTGAGAACCGGATTAATAAAGCGCCAGCCAATGGTCGTGTCGTGGATGTCAGCCTGCCGCGAAAAAGCGCTGGTGGCCTTGGGCATTACGAAAGGCGCCCGCGACATGCTCTCTACGCCACCGGCAATCATAACTTCAGCCTCTCCTGCCTTGATGGTGCGGGCCGCATCCAAAACCGCGTTCATGCCCGATCCGCACAGCCGGTTCACAGTTGCGCCGGACACTGAAACCGGCAAGCCCGCCAAAAGCAGCGCCATCCGCGCAACGTTGCGATTGTCTTCGCCAGCCTGATTGGCGCAGCCATAGATCACATCCTCAACCACATCCCACGCCAATGTAGGATTGCGCCGTTGCAAAGCACATAACGGCAGCGCGGCCAGGTCATCGGTACGTACCGACGACAACGCCCCACCAAACCGCCCAATTGGTGTGCGAATATAGTCACAAATAAATGCGTCGATCATCTTAACATCCTATGTTGGGCACACGCCTTTTTAACAGAAATAGCTTTTTCTCACCGTCTGAGGATATCTACCCAATAGCGATCAGTCCATAGAACCGACCAATATGTTTTTGCAACGGATATACGCGTTCGCACAGCTTATCTCAGGAGCGAGAATGTCCTGATAGCACAAATATTCTTGTGAGCGGTCAACAAAAAAGTACCGATGTTGGCCGATATAGCAAGCCGTTGAGAGCTTCGGTTGAGGTTGGCCTCGGCTAAAGGATCAAAGTTGGCTGCAGATGCATATTTAGTGGCCATGGCTGCTGCTGTTTCGTAAAACAGCCCCTAATTGATAAATTACAAATATTTCCCATCACTTGCGGGCTTTTATCTCTGAGCCAACCCCATCAGCCTCCAACCTGACAAAGGTTTTACATAGCGGTATGCGGCGCACCCCGACCATGCGGCCATTATTTTATTTGGGCAGTCGATACCTTGGCTTGAAACGGAACGCAGCAATCGCTGGTTTTATAATGGCTTAAATTATTCTCCAATAACCTTGGAACTTGCCATAAATGCCTCTGGGAGGGTGGTAATTCTGCACGCAAATGAATTTAAAGTTTTTCAAGGTTTTATCATGGTCAAGAGCGCGCAGATACTTTTAGTAAAAGCTAGAAGTGAATAAATATAGGCCATATTCCCTTGGCAGATCATCTTTTTAGGACCTGTAGCAGACCGAACATGCATTTGTACGTTGCTGTCCGGTTGGCGGATTGGGCCTCTGAAACAAAGTGCTCATCTTAAATGAAGTCATTTTCCGACTGGGCGCATATTTCGAGCAATTAAAATTTTTTTTGGTATTTTCATATTATATTTTTTCTGTATTTTTTGTAATTCTTAGGTTTTATTAATCAGCCACCCTAGGTGGTTAAATATAATTAAAATCTGAATGGCGATGTCAGAAGGGAACAAAATTTGCTCTTCATTTATAATCTCATTATTTTTTCGGGGATCAGCATTCTAATTTGCGCAAGTGGATTATCAAATATCGTTATGGCCGCGGATTTTACCATAAATTCGGCGCAAACAACCGAAAATGGTGGGAATACATTAGACGGGTCTGACATGATCACAGTTACAACAGCAGGATCCATATCGATTACATCTGGGAGCGGGATTGAAACGAGCGGCGACTATAATACTGTTCTAGTAAACGGTTCTATAAGCACCACCGGGAGAGCGCGTCATGGGATTGTAAATAAGGACAATAATAACGCGACCACTTTAACAGGGTCTGTGACGACATCGGGCGCGAGCAGTTTTGGCATAACCAATCAAGGCGACAATAACTTATCGACGATAATTGGTGATATTTCAACCACTGCACGCCTCTCCTACGGGCTCGAAAATAAGGGCAACGAGAATACAACAATCGTAAGCGGCAAAATTTCAACAGCAGGAAGCAGTGCATTTGGCATTTTGGATCAGGGAAATAATAACGTAACCACGGTAACAGGTCGTGTGACGGCAGATGGCTCTAATGGCATCTATGTACTTGGTAACACTAACACAACAACTGTCACAGGTCATGTTACCTCCAACAATAGCCTTAGCAGTGCCATCCTTATTGAGGGAACAGGCAATGTTATCAATATAAGCGGTACGGTTAAATCAAACATTACAAGTGCTGCTGGAAATTCACCTTCATCTACTGGCCTCAACAGCTTCACCCTTCAAGAAGGCGCCATCATTACAGGATCAATTTTAGCCTTCAGTGGCACCCCCACTTTGAACATAGACGTGGGAGCAGCGACCTCTTACAGATTTACCACGACCGGAACATGGACTGTGGATGATCTTGATGGCCGCGCCTTCACCAATACTGGTAACATTGTTTCCTCGCTTGGCACGGGCAATAGCGAAACTGCGGCTGACATGCTGTTTGAGCGCAACCGCGTATTAGGGGCATCTCTGGCCCGACATGTCAAAGCACCAACTGACAGAGCCGAAGGCGCAAATTTGGTTTGGATGGATATGTATTCAGGTAATTTTGACCGCAGCCAAGACAGCACAAATCCCGCCAGTGTAGTATTCAAATCAGACATCTCGGGGCTGACCATCGGGATGCCGATATCCATCAGTTCCCAACCATTTGATCTGGTCTTGAGCCGCGCAGAGAGCAAGACTAATATCGGGAGTGGGCAACAAAAAATCAATGTAACCTCCTTTAAAATTGGAGCTTTCTTCAAAGATCTAACTCAGGCAAAAGGGTGGGATGTGGCCGCCTCGGCGATGATAGGTCGTAACAGCTATCGGGGTTTGCGAAGCAGTATACTGGATAACACAACTGCCACAGGCTATGGCGCATCGCTGTCTTCTGACTATTCCAGTTCTGAAATCATGCTGGGCCTCACTGGAAAACACAGTTCTATCATCAATCCAAAGATGCGGTTCGACGGAAAATTGCATGGCAGTTTGACCCGTGAGAGTATCAAATCCTATCAAGAGGGCACCAATTTCAGCTGGAAGGACCGCACGCTTGTACAGGCCACGGCCGGCGCGTCAGCTACGTTTGTATTTGTGCCACAGCCTAATTTGCAAACATATATCAAACTCGGCGCAACGCGTCGCGCCCTTATGGGCGGCAAACAAGCCAGCTATAGTATCGACGGCGTTGCTATCTCGGCTGCAACTGGCAACAACGTCGAAAGCTACTACACCGGCGAGCTGGGGTTTTCATATAAGAGCGCGGCAGCCATGACTATCACTGCTGGTTTGAAAAGACACTCTACGATTAGCAGTGACAGCGGGACAAACACGCACATAAGTATGAACTGGGCGTTTTGACGTCGTTAAAACTCAGACTGATATCCGGGACATCATTGAGTTCATTATAAATGATACTGAATTTAAATTTGTCTGCAGAATGACAATATGTTAAAGATTAATTTAGCACTTTAAGTTGAATGGATAAAATAATATGCCCTCATCTTTTAAATTAAACCAATCAAGTGCAGCCTTTATCCTAGTTTCTCTATTCGCCTTAACCAGCGCAGCCAGCGCCGATGATTTTACCATAGATTCGGCAGTAACAACCGAAAACGGTGGTAATACACTGGATGGTAGTGACAGTATTAATGTAACCTCTACGGGTTCCATCACGGTTACAACCACGGCAGGAATAAGCACAACAGGGGGCACAAATAAAGTAACCGTTTCGGGCACAGTCTCAACAACAAGACCAAATATGAACGCTATTCTTAACGTTGGTAATAATAACAAGACGACGGTGTTCGGTGACGCGAAAATTATTGCATCTAAGAAGGCCGGAATTGAAGATAGAGGGGATAATAACGTAACAACCCTCTCTGGAAATGCGTCAATTGAGATTACTGCTGCCGCAGGTAATGGCGTTGGCATAGATTCCAATGGCAACTCCAACACAATCACGCTTTCCGACAATGCAAAAATAACTACCGCGGGAACAAATGCTGGAATTGGTATCCAACTAAGTGGAGCAACCGGAAATAACATCGTCAGAATGTCGCGGAATACCGAAATATCAACTACCGGTCCATCCTCAGACGGCATTTATGTTTATGATGGAAACAACAACGAAATCTATATCGCTGGTAAAGTCCAAGTCACCGGCGCCGGTTCAAACGCACTTTTCATTGAGGCTGCCAATAACAACGCAATTACTCTGCAAGAAGGTGCCTTAATTATTGGCCCAATTCTCACCGATAATACGTTTGCTTCGGGCTCTGTTCTTAATATTGATGTCGGTCTCGCGACCTCTTATATATATACCACAACCGGTAGCTGGACGGTTAACGAACTTGACGGACGGACCTATAGTAATGTTGGCGGCATTGTATCAGCGTTAAGTGCTGGCAATAGTGAAACCGCCGATGAGATGCTTTTTCAACGCACCCTTAATATCAACGGGGCACTGGCACGGCACGCATCATTGCCAGCCAACGATAACAAGACTGTCTGGCTAGCCGCCTATGGGGGCACGTCCGACCGCAGCCAAAGCACCACCAACGCCGCGAGTTTGGGGTATACGTCAACCACGTCGGGCCTGACAATCGGCGTGCCAGTCAAAACAGAGCAAACATCTATTGACCTTGTCTTGAGCCAAATGAGAACTGAGTTGAATATCTCTAACAAAGAGCAAGAAATCAGCGCAACATCCGTTAAGTTTGGTGCATTTCTCAAAGACCTGATTCAGACCAAGGCATGGAACCTCGGAGCTTCGGCAATGATAGGCCGAAACAACTATACCGGATCCAGAGGCAAAGTTTTAGACAATACAACCGCCACCGGATACACCACGCTATCTACAAATTATGACAGCACCGAAGTCACGCTTGGGATGCTTGCTAAGTATAGCTCCGTGATAAACCCAACACTGCAATTCGAAGGTGAACTTATGGGAACGCTGGCCCGCGAAAGCATTAAAAGCTATACAGAGGGCACCACCTTTGCGTGGCAGTCACGCGATTTAGATCAGATTTCCGGCGGTGCTTCTGCTGCATTTGTCCACCATAAGCAGAACGGATTACGCAGCTATGCAAAATTTGGTGTACACAGGCGCGCTGTCATCGCGGGAAAACAAGCAGTCTATGCCAACAATGGCACCAACACCGCCACGGGTGGCGGCAACCTTTCTGAGACCTATACAACCGGAGAACTTGGCTTCTCATTTAAAGGGAAAGGCGCCGTGTCCATCTCAGGCAGTCTGAAACGCCACAGATCAAATCACAGCACCAGTGGCACACACGCGCACTTGGGTTTGAATTGGACATTTTAAGGCATCAAAAGCACCACAACGAAACGACGATTGCTGTTTGTCCCAAGCAGAGCTTCAGATCGTAAGGGCACACCCCGTAGGTACCAACGGGATGGGAGAAAGGTGCGAGATCTGCCTGGTTCACCTGTCACACCGTACAGTTCAGGGTGCTTAGACAAAAGCCTTATGTTTCTTGATTTTTCCGGGAGCCTCTTTTCAAAGTGTCCGGATCATTGAGGTGAAAATTCAATCTAAGTCCCTGTTTGGGTCAAATGGCAGATACGCAAATTTCCAATCCAAGCGAATGATTGCGGCAGATTTAATCTGCTTTGCGGCTTGCCATGTCTTTTTGTTATGAGACCCAGCTTACACCATCAGGCATCAAGCCCGTGTTTCCTAAAATTGCGATACTAAATTTAACCTATCCCCTTACATTTTGACTTTACCGATCTGAGCGTGCTCAAATTTTGACAAAATCGCCCAATATTTATGCAAAAAGACCAGAGTTTGACCCCACAGATTAAATAAAGTACTGACCAGTAGATTATACTGGACTAATCTGCCAAATGATTTATTTACAATGTCGTAACGAGTATTTTTTTAAACGGTGCGAATTGTCATACCCTGTATGGTTAGCGTTGCTGAGAGCAAGGTCTTGGCAAAAAAACAGAACGTCATGGGTCTGCAGCGACTTATCGATTGATCCTATTCAAATGTTCCAAAAACCAGAAAAACAATTAAGGCATTTCGAAAATTTAAACTTGGAGATGGCTCCAATTTACCTTCAATCTGGGAACCCCCACAGGAGATCGCTCAGGAGTTGATTAAATTAGATAAGAGCAATCAATTTTTGTGAGCATTGGTCAAAATAGACCTAATGCTGTAGCTTTTCCCGAAAGCAATGATTTTGCTGAAGGTGCAAGCTAAATCGCGCTAGATAAAGGTGAATTTCCCATACATTTATAAAAATTCTCTTACAATTAATCCCAAAAATTTGGTGGCTAATATTAACCCTAAAAATGCATATCAAATTAAAGGGGATTTATCTGCCGCACATGACATCTTTAAAAAATTATTTTAACAAATACTAAACATTTTGAAGCAGATATTCATATGGGACTTGTTCTACATAAAAAATGCAACTTGAACGCTGCAATAATGAGTCACCAAAAAGGTGTCAGCATCAAGCCTGACTATTTTGAAGCTTTTAACAATATGGGAAATGTTTTCGAAGACAACGACGACTTGGACCTTGCGATAGAGGCCTATAAAAAGGCATTGAACATCTGACCAGACCGTCTTCAAGCCTGCCAGAATGTAGCCAAACGACCGACGGGTTTGTTAAAGGCAAAAACCATCGGCGTTATCCAGAATAAACTGCA